>Ga0070374_10000691_pt1 | contig 14018 bp, 7 predicted proteins | sample LauGreSuBDMM15SN_2_FD_66374 | JGI IMG/M metagenome (GOLD analysis project Ga0070374, IMG submission 66374) | Freshwater lake microbial communities from Lake Michigan, USA - Su13.BD.MM15.SN (version 4) (version 4) | ecosystem: Environmental > Aquatic > Freshwater > Lake | place: Lake Michigan...
TCAAATCATTAACACAATTTGATATAGAAATACAATAAATGTATGCCTCGAAATTTCGGGGCTTTTTTAAAAATAACCACAGATTCGCAGATTTTTTATTTGCAAACTGTATGAAAATAATATGAATTTATATAAATTGATTTTAATAAATATTTACTAACTACATACCAGTATCTCTCCCTTTCCTTTGGAAAGGGTCGGGGATAGGAACAACAACAACTACAATGAGCGACGCATTACAACACGAATGTGGAATAGCATTTTTAAGACTTTTAAAACCGCTTGAATTTTACAAGGAGAAATACGGTACTGCTTTTTATGGCGTTCAAAAAATGTATCTCCTAATGGAAAAACAGCACAATCGTGGTCAAGACGGAGCCGGTTTTGCAAGCATAAAATTAGACATGGAACCTGGTGAAAGATACATCAGTAGGGTTCGATCGAATGATCCCCAAGCCATTCAAGATGTTTTTTCACAAATTAATGATCGCATCAACTATGAAATGGCGACTCATCCTGAATATTCCGATAATGTTTCCCTTCAAAAAAAACACATACCCTATATTGGAGAAGTATTTTTAGGACATGTTCGCTACGGGACTTTTGGAAAAAACAGCATCGAAAGTGTTCACCCCTTTTTGCGTCAAAATAACTGGATGCATCGTAACTTAATTGTAGCGGGAAATTTCAACATGACCAATGTAAAAGAGCTTTTTTCTAGCTTGATTGAATTGGGACAACACCCAAAAGAAATGGCCGATACCGTAACAATTATGGAAAAAATTGGACATTTCCTGGATAATGAAGTGACGGATTTGTACCTAGAATGTAAAAATAATGGCTTGTCTAAAAGAGAAGCATCACCAGTAATTGCTGAAAAATTAGAAATCTCAAAAATCCTTCGTCGCGCCTCTAGAGGTTGGGATGGTGGCTACGCAATGGCCGGTTTATTAGGTCATGGTGACGCATTTGTATTTAGAGATCCAGCCGGAATTCGCCCGGCCTATTTTTACCAAGACGATGAAATTGTGGTTGTTGCTTCTGAGCGCCCCGTAATTCAAACGGTTTTTAACGTTGACTTTGAAAAAGTTCAAGAATTGACACCTGGAAACGCCTTGATAATTAAGAAAAATGGAAAGGTGACCGAAGAAGAAATCATTGTTCCAACTGTAAAAAAAGCCTGTTCATTCGAGAGAATTTATTTCTCAAGAGGAAGTGATGCTGAAATATACCAAGAACGTAAAAACCTTGGAAAATTAATTTTACCAGCCGTTTTAGAGGCAATCGATAGCGATACCGACAACACTGTTTTTTCTTATATTCCAAATACAGCCGAAACTTCATTTTATGGAATTGTGGAGGCCGCTCAAGATTTTTTAAATCAAAGAAAAAATAATTTCATTCTTGAAAACAGAAATAACCTTACAAAAGAGAGTTTGCAAGAATTACTGTCTGTAAAAATTAGAACTGAAAAAGTAGCCATTAAAGATGCTAATCTTAGAACATTTATTACCGAGGATAGTAGTCGAAACGATTTAGTAGCCCATATTTATGATGTAACGTATGGCGTTATAAAACCTACGGACAACCTTGTAATTATTGACGATAGTATTGTTCGTGGAACTACTTTAAAAATGAGTATCATCAAAATGATGGATCGTTTGAACCCGAAAAGTATCATCGTAGTGTCATCGGCACCACAAATTAGATATCCTGATTGCTACGGAATTGACATGGCAAAACTTGAAGGGCTAATTGCATTCCAAGCGGCATTGGAATTATTAAAAGAAAGAAATCTATACGGAATTGTAGATACGGTTTATGAAAAATGTAAAGCGCAAGAAAATCTTAACGACAGCGAAGTAGTGAATTTTGTTACAGAAATTTATGCGCCATTTAAGCCACAAGAAATTTCCGATAAAATTGCAGTAATGCTAAAAGATTCCTCTGTAAAAGCAGAGGTTAAAATTATTTTCCAAACCGTAGAAAACTTGCACATTGCTTGTCCTAAAAACCTAGGGGATTGGTATTTCACTGGTGATTATCCTACTCCAGGCGGTAACAGAGTGGTAAATCGTGCCTTTATGAATTTCTACGAAGGCAAAGACGCAAGAGCGTATTAATGGTTTTATCGTTTAACCTTTTGAATTTAAAATTGCCACGGATTTAACCGATTTAGCTGATTATCACAGATAATATCCGTGTAATCCGTAAAGTCTGTGATAATCTGTGGCAAAAAAAAATGACAGTTTTATTTTAATTCTTATTAATAAAAAAATGCAATTTAGATTATTAAAATCCGAATTGCATTTTGTTATTTTCCAGGAGTTCCTCCCTCGGGGGCTAAGGGGCCTACTTTTCTAAAGCAAATCTTCTTGAAACTTCCACCCAGTTAATTACATTAAAAAAAGCTTCAATATAATCCGGCCTTCTGTTTTGATAGTTTAAATAGTAAGCATGTTCCCAAACGTCCATTCCTAAAATTGGAGTTCCACCGCAACCCACACCAGGCATTAAAGTATTGTCTTGATTTGGAGTTCCGCAAACGTCTAATTTTCCACCTTTGTGAACGCAAAGCCAAGCCCATCCTGAACCAAATTGTGTAGCACCCGCTTTAGCAAATTTGGCTTTAAACTCCTCAAAAGTACCAAAAGCACTTTCAATTGCCGCTAATAAACCCCCTGTTGGAAGTCCGCCACCATTTGGAGACATCACCGTCCAAAACAAATTATGATTGTAAAAACCACCGCCATTATTACGAACGGCACCGTTTTTCATATCAAGATTGATTAAAATATTTTCAATGGTTTTTCCTTCCAAATCTGTTCCGGCAATCGCCGCGTTCAAATTCGTAGTGTAAGCATTATGATGTTTCGAGTGGTGAATTTCCATCGTACGAGCATCAATATGAGGTTCCAAAGCGTCATACGCGTAAGGTAATTGGGGTAATTCAAATGCCATAATAGTATAGTTTATTTGTTAAATATATTTATTTCAAAAATAAACAATTAACTTTGGAAATGAAAGTTCTATTTGTTATATTTCTATCAAATAAATCTATAGCTCAATTGTCATTTCAGGAACGGAATTTTTTGGAGCTATTTCCTGCTTTCATTCCTATCCACGCAAAAAAGCGTGGGATTTTCCCTTCAATCAGGTCTAGGGCATTTGGGAAATAAGAAACTTTTATACAAATCAGAAATCTAAAATCGAAATGCAAAGACCATCATTCTCCTTATACGACGCATCAGCAGGATCCGGAAAAACCTATGCGTTAGTGAAAGAATATCTGAAAATTATTTTGGTCGCCAAGAAAAATGATGCTTATAGAAATATACTCGCCATAACATTTACTAATAAGGCGGTTAACGAAATGAAAAGCCGTATTGTAGGCAGTTTATCCGAATTTACAAAAGACAATCCCAACCCAAAAGCCGCCGATTTAATGCAGGTTTTGTCGGGCGAAATAAAACTCTCGGTTTCTGAAATCCAAACCAAATCCAAACAAATCATAAAGCATATTATTCATAATTATGCCGCTTTTGATATTTCTACCATCGATAAATTCACCCACAAAGTGATTCGTGCTTTTGCCCACGATTTAAATTTGCCAATGACTTTTGAAGTGACTCTGGACACAGAAAATCTTTTAACAGAAGCCGTAGATGCCATAATCGCGCAGGCAGGTGAAGACGATGTATTGACTAATTTACTTATCGATTTCACCATGCAAAAAACCGACGAGGATAAAAGTTGGGATATTTCTCGTGAAATTTTAGATACAGGACGCTTACTCTTAAATGAAAATAACAGAGAAGAAATTACCCATTTTCAAGATAAATCCATCGCAGAATTCATCGAAATTAAAAACAAAGTGGCCCAAGCTTGCAAATTAATTGACCACGAAAATTCTCAGTTGGCCAAAAGTCTGTTAGCGCTAATTGATAAAAAAGGAGTCGATATAAAATCATTTTCTGCTGGACATTTCCCCAATCATTTGATCGCTATCGCAGTCGAAAAATTCAATCCTAATAATAAGACGTACCATGAATTTGAAGATATAAAAATCAATAAAGCGGCGAAAGACAAATTAGAAATTGAAGCTATAATTCCAGAACTATTAAGTGTTTTGGATACGATTTATAAAAAATTTGAAAAAAGAGAATTCTACAATGCATTCTTAAAAAATATAACCCCACTTTCATTATTAAATACCGTTAGTAATGAATTGGCAAAAATCCAGAAGGAGCAAAATGTACTTTCTATCGCTGAGTTTAATGCAATAATTTATCGAGAAATTCAAAACCAACCAGCACCCTTTATTTATGAAAGGATTGGCGAGCGATACAGACATTTTTTTATTGACGAATTTCAAGATACTTCCGAAATGCAATGGCAGAATTTAATTCCACTAATTGATAACGCCACTTCAAGTGAAATTGAAGGAGAAAAAGGGACTTTGATGATTGTAGGAGATCCAAAACAATCTATTTACAGATGGCGCGGTGGGAAAGCAGAGCAATTTATAGAATTGAGTAAAGGAAAAAATCCATTTAATAATCCAGAGTTGGAATTATTTAAATTAGGGACCAATTATAGAAGCTATTCACAGGTAATTGATTTTAATAATAAGTTGTTTCATTATTTATCCGCTGAATTCAAGAATTTGGATTACCAAGATTTATATGAAAATCACAGTTGGCAAGAAGAAAATAACAAAAAAGGAGGGTATGTAAATATATCATTTATTCCAAAATTGGAGAATTCTACCGAAGAGGAAGACGCTTTGGATAAAATAGAATTGTATTTAAAAGCCACATTAAAAATAATTGAAAAAGTCAAAAACGAAGGGTTTGAATACCAAGAAATTGTAATTCTAACCAGAAAAAGAGCTCAGGGAACAGCAGTTGCAAATTATCTAATTGAAAATAATATTCCTATCATTTCCTCTGAAACGTTAATGATTCAAAACTCAACTGACGTTCAAATGATTATCAATGTTTTGAAATATTTAAACAATAGTTCAGATATTGAGGCCAAAGCTAGGTTCTTACTTTATATTGCAAATAAAGTTCAGAGTGGTTTACCTGTTCATGATTTTATTGCCAAAGGAAAAGAAAAGTCTAATGAAAAAGAATTTGAAGCATGGTTAACCCAATTTGATATTTCTCTTTCCTTTCAAGACATTAGAAAAAAATCGTTGTATGAAGCGGTTGAAATTATTGTGAGTAAATTTCTATCCCCAACCCTTTCGGGAAACTCATATGTACAATACTTCATCGACATCGTTTTAGAACGAGACGTTCGGAACCAAGCTGGAATCGCCGATTTTTTAACATATTGGAATAAAAATAAAGACAAATTCAGCATCCCATCTCCAGAGGGTAAAAATGCCATTCGAATAATGACCATTCATAAATCGAAAGGGTTGGAATTTCCAGTGGTAATTATGCCATTTGCAGAGGAAGATTATGCACGTAAACCAAAAGATAAATTGTGGCTAGATGCAGAACAAGAAACTTTTGGATTGCCTAAAGTATTAATTGATAATAGTAGTTCAGTTGAGAATTTTGGAGAGGATGCAGCTACGGTATTCCATGAAAAAAAGCAAGAAGAATTGCTTGATAATATCAATGTTTTGTATGTTGCATTAACTCGTGCTGAAGAACAATTGTATGTCATTTCTCAATATTTAGATCCCAATAAAGAAGGGCAATATCCTTATAATACGGCTTCGTTTTTTATTGAATATTTAATTGCTATTGAAGTATACAATACAAGTATTTTGGAATATGAATTTGGAAATAGTACTAAATTATCAGAAGTAATATCGGTAATAGACGAAACCAAAACGATTCCAATTGTGAGTCAAGTATTAGATCCCAAAAATATCAAAATAGCCCAACGAGAAGCTTTAATGTGGGGAACACATCAGCAAGAAGCAATAGAATACGGGAACATAATTCATGAAATATTATCATTTGTAAAAACCGCAACCGATATAGATTTAGCCATCTTAAAAGCTATTGAAAATGGTTTAATTACTAGTTATCAAAAAGAGATTGTGTTAAAAAGCATTCAGGAAATAGTTAACAATAAAGAACTAGAAAGTTATTTTTCTCAAGGAAATGAAATCTTAAACGAACAAGCAATAATACAAAAAGAAGGAAAAAAAATCAAGCCAGACCGAATGGTTTTGACAAAAAATAAGGAAGTCTATCTTTTGGATTATAAAACAGGAACCCACAATCAAAAATACCAGTTGCAATTGGAAAATTATCAAAATGCAATTGAAAAAATGGGTCTAAAAGTCACTAAAAAAGCGTTAGTATACATTGGAAAAGAAATTAACGTAGTAAATTTGTAAAAACTAAAATAAATAAAATGTACGGCAAAATTCAACAATTTCTTCAGTCAGAATTAGATACAATCGAAGAAAACGGGATCTTTAAAAAAGAGAGAATAATCACCTCCACACAAGGAGCAGAAATTACAGTTAATGGAGAAAAGGTATTGAACTTTTGCGCTAATAATTATTTGGGACTCTCTTCGCATCCAGAAGTAGTCCAAGCGGCAAAAGACACATTAGATTCTCACGGATTTGGAATGTCGTCAGTACGATTTATCTGTGGAACTCAAGACATTCACAAAACATTGGAAAGAAAAATAGCTGAATTTTATGGCACAGAAGATACCATTTTGTATGTTGCAGCATTTGATGCCAATGGGGGTGTTTTTGAACCTTTATTAGGAGAACAAGATGCTATAATTTCTGATAGCTTGAACCACGCTTCAATTATTGATGGAGTTCGTTTATGTAAAGCGGCACGTTATCGCTATGAAAATAGTAATATGGAAGATTTGGAAGTACAATTAATAAAAGCAACTGAAGCAGGAATTCGTTTTAAATTGATAGTTACCGATGGTGTTTTCTCAATGGATGGCGTTGTAGCTCCATTAGATAAAATTTGTGATTTGGCCGATAAATACGATGCTATGGTAATGGTTGATGAGTGCCATGCCGCAGGATTTATTGGAGCAACTGGCAAAGGAACATTGGAAGCAAAAGGAGTGATGGGTCGTGTTGACATCATCACAGGAACATTAGGTAAGGCTTTAGGAGGAGCAATGGGAGGTTATACCACAGCCAAAAAAGAAATAATTGAAATATTAAGACAGCGTTCTCGGCCTTATTTATTTTCAAATTCTTTAGCGCCCGCTATTGTTGGGGCTTCAATCAAGGTGTTTGAATTATTAGAAAAAGACACCACTTTGAGAGATACCTTAGAAGAAAATACAAATTACTTTAAGAAAGGAATGAAAAAAGCTGGATTTGATATCATTGACGGTGATTCTGCTATTGTTCCAGTAATGCTTTATGACGCAAAATTAGCTCAGGTCATGGCAAACGAACTACTTAATAAAGGAATTTATGTAATAGGTTTCTTTTTTCCAGTAGTGCCAAAGGAGAAAGCACGAATAAGAGTTCAATTGTCGGCTGCTCACACTAAAGACCAATTAGACAAGGCAATAGCCGCTTTTATTGAAGTTGGAAAACACTTAAACATCATTTAAATGAGTAAATAATCCCCTTTTAATCAGATTTTTAACAAATCCCTTTGTATTTAAATTAATACTAATTACTTTTGCGTCATATTTACTAAAAATTTAAACTAAACAAATATGAAACATTTAAACAAATTAATTACCGCTGTAGTGTTATTAGTTGGGTTATTCTCCCAAGCTCAAGATGCAAATAACCCTTGGTCTTTATCTTTTGGGGCTAATGCAGTTGACACTAGAGTAAGTGCTGCTAAAAGCATACAAGGACAATTCTCTGACTATTTCAATAAAAACGATAACTGGAATGTTATTCCTTCTGTGTCTTACCTTAATATGTCAAAATATGTTGGAGATAATATCTCTTTTGGATTTACAGGATCTATGAACAAAATGACTAAGTTCGTAAATAAAAAGGATGCTAACGGGAACTTTAATGTAATTAACCCAGGAGATTTTAACTATTATGCTGTTGATTTAAACATTAAATATAGCTTCATGAACATGATGGGTTCAAAGCATTTTGATCCAAGTGCTAACATTGGTGGAGGTTATACTTTTTTAGAAGATGTAAGTGCCGGTACTATGAATGCTGGATTAGGATTAACTTATTGGATGAGTGATTTTGTTGGAATTTCTGTTCAATCTATTTACAAATATTCATTTGATGATGAAAGAATTCCAGGTGTAGATGTACCAACACACATGCAACATTTTGCAGGAATCACCTTCAAATTTGGAGGAAAAGATACTGATGGAGATGGTGTTTATGACAATCAAGATGCATGTCCAGAAGTTGCTGGTTTAAAACAATTCAAAGGATGTCCAGATACTGACGGTGATGGAATTGTTGATGCAAGCGATGCTTGTCCAGACGCTGCAGGTTCAGTAGCTATGAACGGTTGTCCTGATACTGACGGTGATGGAGTTGCTGACAAAGAGGATGCTTGTCCAGAAGTTGCAGGTTTAAAAGCATTAAAAGGATGTCCTGATACAGATGGAGACGGAACTACTGATAAATCGGATAAATGTCCAAATATCAAAGGACCAAAAGAAAATGCTGGATGCCCTTGGCCAGATACTGACGGAGATTCAGTATTAGATAAAGATGATAAATGCCCAACTGAAAAAGGAACTGTTGCTAACAATGGTTGTCCTGAAATTTCTCAAGTAGCTATAAACGCCTTAGACGGTTATGCTAAAACAATATTGTTCAACACTGGAAAAGCTTCTTTCCAAAAACAAACTTTACCAGTTTTAGTTTCAATTGTTGCTATATTGAAAGAAAATCCTACAGCTAAATTTACAATTGCAGGTCATACAGATTCAGTAGGAAATGCGGTATCTAACATGAAACTTTCTAATGGAAGAGCTGCATCGGTTAAAAACTATTTAGTTTCAAATGGAGTAGCAGCAGACAGATTAACTTCAGATGGTTTTGGAGATACTCAGCCTGTAGATAACAATACTACTTCAAAAGGAAAAGCGAATAACAGAAGAGTAGAAGTGAAATACGTTAAATAATTCACTTAAAATATTTTTTAAAAACGCCTCGATTTATCGGGGCGTTTTTTTTATATTTATAAAATGATAGGATCGACATTTTTAGATAAAATAGCTCAAGTAATTATTAAAGATTATTCCAATAATCTTTCCAATACGGTAGTGATCTTACCGAATAAAAGAGCAAAAATATTTTTGATTGAAGCATTAAAGAATCAGATTGAAAGTAATATTATTTGCCCTAAAATTATCAGTATTGAAGATTTTATTCAAGAAATTTCTGTAATACGATCAATTGACTCAATAGAGTTAGTGTTTGAATTCTATGAGGTTTATCTTAAGCTAACCGACGTAAAAAGCCAACAATCATTTGATTTATTTGCCAATTGGGCCAAAATGCTTTTACAAGATTTTAATGAAATAGACCGATATTTATTAGATCCAAATTTTGTACTTACCTATTTAAAGGATATTGAAGATATAAAAAAATGGGGAATTGAAGTTGAAAACAAAACTAAATTACTAGAAAATTATATCGATTTTTGGAAGTTATTACCCAACTACTATCAAACTTTTTACAGTCATTTGTTGCAAAAAGGGATTGGATATCAAGGATTAATTTATCGGGAAGCGGTAAATAAATTAAATTCTTTTTCTAAATCCGTACCTGAAATAAAGTATGTTTTTGCAGGGTTTAATGCCCTAAATGCGGCTGAAGAAAAAATAGTTCAAAGTTTATTAGCATCAAATCAAGCAACTATATATTGGGATATAGATCAAGCATTTCTAAACGACCCTTATCATGATGCGGGTTTATTTATCCGAAGATTTAAAGATAAATGGGCCCACTATAAGTCCAATCCATTTGAATGGGTTGCGAATGATTTTTTGAAAGAAAAAAAGACAATAAATATTATTGGCACCCCAAAAACAATAGGTCAAGCTAAAATTGCAGGAGGAATAATTGATGAATTAATCGCTAATGATCCATCGGTATCTTTGGATAAAGTGGCAGTTGTTTTAGGCGATGAAAACATGTTGATCCCATTACTTTATTCTCTTCCTTCAAGTGTTGGGGCACTCAATATTACAATGGGTTTTTCAAGTAAGAACAATCCGGCGCAGATATTAATTGCAAAATTGTTTAAAATGCATACGGCTGCCTTAACAAGAAACGGCAAGAACTATGTGTTTTATTATAAAGATGTATTGGGAGTGTTAACACATCCATTAATTGAGCCTTATTCAAATACCAGCGCATTAGTAAATACTATAATTCAATACAATTACACCTTCATAACGCATCAAAAAATCATTGAATTAAATCCGAATCCTAGTGCTTTATTCCTTTTGTTATTTGGAAAATGGGAGGAGGGTTCCTTAAAAGTTCTTGGCGATATAGCTCAATTATTACAAACAATTAAAGGCAATTTGAATAATGATAATGAAGAAGAAAAAATCACTAAAGCGTTTGTGTTTTCCATTTTTAAAGTCATAAATAAATTAATCAGTTATTATTATAACTACGATCATATCAATACCATTGAAACTCTTCATGCGATTTACAAACAAGTAATTGACCTTGCTGAGGTTTCATTTGAAGGGGAGCCATTAAATGGATTACAAATTATGGGTGTTTTAGAAAGTCGTGTTTTAGACTTTGAAACAGTTATAATAACTTCTTTGAATGAGGGAAAATTACCAGCTGGAAAATCGCAAAATTCTTTTATACCCTATGATGTTAAAAGGGAATTAGAACTTCCAACATTCAATGAAAAAGATGCTATTTATACTTATCACTTTTATCATTTGTTGCAACGAGCAAAAAATATTTACCTTCTTTACAATACCGAAAGCGAAGGGCTAGATGCTGGTGAAAAAAGCCGTTTTATAACACAGTTGCAGGTAGAATATCCATACCAACATCATTTGATACCCGAAATTTACAATGCGGTTCTTCCCGAAAAAGCCAATCAGCCAATGGTGATTCCAAAATCGGAATCGGTTATGGATCGGTTAAAAGAAATTGCTGAAAAAGGCTTTTCACCAACCACTTTAACTAGCTATATTCGAAATCCAATTCAGTTTTATTTCCAAAAGATTTTAAAAATTAAAGAGGTTGAGGAAGTCGAAGAAAATATTGCTGTCAATACATTGGGGACGATTATTCATGAGACCTTAAAATCCTTGTATTTTCCATTTATTGGGAAATTTATTTCCGAAAGCGACATTCTAAATTGTATCAAGCAAATTGATGCTGAAGTAATGACACAATTTAAAAGTGTATATAAAGAAGGGGAAATAAAAAAAGGAAGAAATTTATTGGCTTTTGAAGTAGCCAAACGCAATGTATATAATTTCTTGAAAGTGGAATTAGAGCTTGTTATTTCTGGCGATGCAATTAAAATACTTGCATTAGAACAGCCATTTGAGCGAACTTTTGAGCATTTGAGTTTGCCTTTTCCAATAAAAATTGTAGGGTCCGTAGATAGAATTGAGTTGCGAAATGGAGTCCTTAGAATTATTGATTATAAAACCGGAAGGGTCGACAAAGGTACCGTAACTTTAACTACTTGGACTGACCTTACAAAAGACATTGTGAACGAGAAAATAATACAAATACTAGCCTATGCTTTTATGTATGAAGAAATGGCAATAGAGCATCCGATGGAAGCTGGAATTATCTCCTTCAAAAATTTAAAATCTGGGTTTTTGCCATTTACTTTTAAAGATGGAAAAGAACTAAACACAATTATTAGTAAAGAAACAATTGATCAATATTTAGAGCAAATTACTATTTTATTGGTTGAGATTTTTGATCAAAAAATTCCGTTTGAAGAGAAAGTATAGTTTTTTTACCAAAAAAGAATCAAAAGATTATTTAATGTTTCTTAGAAAACTGATAATAACTTTTTCCAATTCTTCTTTATTTTCAATATGGCTCATATGACCATCAGGAAAAGAAATTAATTTGGTATTGGTGTTTTCAATTTGAGACAAATTGTCTTTATAAATTAACACCTCGTCTTTTTCTCCTAGAATTAATAGCTTTGGAAAATCAGTTTCTTTCAAAATAAATTGCCTGTCTTTTCTAATTTTCATGCCTTCTAAGGAAGCAACAATTCCTTGTAAAGAGGTTTTTAAAGCGGCTAATTTTACGTTTTCAATTTCATTTTTTAGTCGGTCACGATTGTTTACACTAAATAAATTAGCAATTGACATCCGAACAAAATTGATGTAATTCTGTTTTACCGCTTTAATAGCTCGATCTCTATTTTGTTTTCGTTCCTCGCTATCTTCCTTTGCGGTTGAATTTAATAAGACAATACCTTTTAAGTTCTTTGGATACAATTCTGCAAAAGCCAGCGCCACATATCCACCCATAGAATGGCCTATGAAAATTGCTTTTCTAATTCTAAGATGAGATAAAATTGCTTTTACAATTTCAGCATTTTCCTCCATAGAATGAATATAGCCAAGGCAATCCGTTTCTCCGTGACCCAATAAATCAATTGAAATAACCCGATTTTTTTTAGCGATTGAAGGAGTAAAATCTTCCCACATCGTTTTATTTTCTAAAAAACCATGAAGTAAAATCACGGCAGTTCCGGTTCCAATATCGGAATAAGAAATAACAGTATTTTTAAATATAATTTGTTTCAAAAGAGTTTAAAGTTTAAAGTTTAAGGTTAAATGTTTAATGCAAATGTGAGCAACTTTAAACCTTAAACTTTAAACAAAATTATGCATTCATTATCGTTTCAATTTCTTCCATTTCAATTGGAATGTTCTGCATCAAATTAAACGGATTTCCTTTTTCTTGAATAACCACATTGTCTTCTAATCGAATTCCGAAACCTTCGGATGGTATATATATTCCTGGCTCAACTGTAAAAACCATATTGGCTTGCATCGGTTCAGTCAAAATGCCATAATCATGAGTGTCTAAGCCCATGTGGTGGGAGGTTCCATGCATGAAATATTTTTTGTACGCTGGCCATTCAGGGTTCTCATTTTGAACATCCGCTTTGTCGATAAGTCCTAAGCCCAATAATTCTGAAGTCATTATTTTACCAACTTCAACATGATATTGTTTCCAAAGTGTTCCAGGAATTAGCATTTTTGTAGCTTCATTTTTCACTCTCAAAACGGCATTGTAAACCGCTTTTTGTCTTTCAGAAAAACGACCTGAAACAGGAATCATTCGAGTCATATCACTTGAATAATTGGCATATTCTGCAGCTACATCCAATAAAATTAAATCACCAGCTTTACACGCCTGATTGTTTTCGATATAATGCAAAACATTGGCGTTATTACCTGAAGCAATAATTGGAGTATAGGCAAAACCTTTTGATCTGTTTCGAATAAATTCGTGAATAAATTCGGCCTCAATCTCATATTCTGTAACGTTTGGTTTTACAAACGACAATACTCTTCGAAATCCTTTTTCGGAAATATTACAAGCATTCTGAATTAATTCAATTTCTTCTTTTTCCTTTACTGAACGGATACGTTGTAATATAGGATTACTTTTTGCAACAGCATGTGCGGGATAGTTGCCTTTCCACCATTTTACAAAACGGGCCTCGCGAGTTTCTGTTTCTACAGTAGCTCGGTAATGCTCATTAGTATTAATATAAATGGTTTCGGCATGGGTCATTATTTCGAATAAAATTCTCTCGAAATCTTGAAGCCAATAAACCGTTTTTACCCCTGAAACTTCAAATGCACGCTCTTTAGAAAGTTTTTCACCCTCCCAAATCGCTATATGATCGTTGGTTTCTTTTAGGAATAATATTTCTCTCTGGTGCTCGTAAGGGGCGTCTGGAAAGAGTAATAAAATACTCTCTTCTTGATCTACACCAGACAAATAAAATAGGTCGCGGTGTTGTGCAAATGGCAAAGTGCTATCGGCAGAAACCGGATAGATATCATTAGAATTAAAAACCGCC
>Ga0070374_10000698_pt1 | contig 13959 bp, 12 predicted proteins | sample LauGreSuBDMM15SN_2_FD_66374 | JGI IMG/M metagenome (GOLD analysis project Ga0070374, IMG submission 66374) | Freshwater lake microbial communities from Lake Michigan, USA - Su13.BD.MM15.SN (version 4) (version 4) | ecosystem: Environmental > Aquatic > Freshwater > Lake | place: Lake Michigan...
AGAGGGTGTTTGATATTGTGCGAAATAGGCTTTTGCCATTTGCTCATTGGCAATCTTGGTGGCTGCATAGAATGATTCAGGCGAATCACAACGATCAGACTCTTGAAATGGCGCTTCGGTTCGTGCGCCATACACGCTTGACGAGCTTGCATATAAGAAGTTCTTAACCTCATGTGTTTTACACGAGTCCAACACATTGGCAAACCCATTCAAATTCGATTTTACGAAATCCATGGGTGATTTGACTGAATGTCTGACGCCTGCTTGTGCTGCCAAATGGACTACGACATCAGGCTGAATTTTCTGAAACAGTTTGCTGACTTGAGATGGGTCTGCTATGTCTATTGAATGGTATTCAATGCCATTTCGATTTAAGAAATGTGCAATTCGATCAAACCTAAGGCGTTGGAGGGCAAGGTGGTTTGAATCCCCAACATCAAAAAATTGATTCCGGAAATTGTAAATGTCGCAGCCAATAACTTCATGGCCAAGTTCACTCAAGTGATCAGCAAGTTTCGATCCAATGAATCCTGCTGCACCTGTGATCAGAACTTTTCTTTTCATCTGTCTAAATCTAATTTGGTTTCATGACATTGTCATGAAACTTAGTTGTAATGTTCATATGCAGTCAGCCATTGGCTTATTGCTGGAAAATTTATGAACTTTTCTTCAATACAACACAGCTTAACTTCAAAACGAATCCTCATTTCTGTTGGATTTATTTTGTGCCTGAGTGTTTTAACAAGTATTTCCCTCGTTGGTTCTGAGTTCAATCAAAAATGGATGCTGTCTATCCATACAAATCCGTTTTTACCCGCGTGGGTGTGGTCTTTGATCAATATTTGTGGCGATGCTTGGGTTGTATTGCTCATTTTGCTAGTGTCTGAGCGCCGTCGTGGCGAAGTGACGTCATGGATTATCAAAACATGGCTGGTTGGTGCGGTGTCGGTTCAATTGATCAAGAACCTTTTTCCCATACCACGACCTGCTAACGTATTGGGTCAAGAAATGTTGTCATTGATTGATCATCCACCCTTGATCACTGGGTCTATGCCATCTGGACATGCGTTTGCCGCAATTTCATGTGCTCTTATTTTGTGCACCGTGTTCAGACAACGTGGCGTGCTTTGGTCAAATTTATGCCTGATCGCTGTCTTTTCAGGTCTGGTTGCATGGGCGCGGGTTGCAGTTGGAGCGCATTGGCCCTCTGATGTCATCGTCGGTGCCGGATTGGCATTTTTTGTAGTTGCGCTTACTTTTGTTTGGGAGCGCTACCACACGTGGAATCATTGGTTCAGGTCACAAAGAGGCCTTTTCTTGCTTATTTTGATTCATATTCTGATTGCCACGTATTTGTTTTATCCGCAATCTGATTTTTTCTTTGTTTATCTCTTTCAATTGAGCTTGGGCTGCCTTTCTATGCTCAAGGCCTTTTTGTTGATCAATGAATCAATTCGGTCGCGAGCTGCCTGATTGGGTTGTTGAGTGATGCAACCCTTAATTTTAGAAAGCAACTTAGATTCGCATATCCGCCTGCGCAAGTGGTTTTATCGAATCGCATTTTGGGTGCTTTCCTTGGTGCTGCTTTTGATTTTGGTCCGAAATTCCAACTGGGATTTAACCTACAGCCGTTATGTAGAGTTGCCCCTATCTTTGGTATTTTTGTGCGCATTAGGTTGGGTGCTCAGTTTTATTTTTCGTGCCATCCGATTCCGTTTGGAGTGGAAATCGCAAGGTCAGATCAATTTCTTCCAAGCATTGCACCTTATCTTTTTACACAATGCAGCCGTTATTTTGGTTCCCTTTAGAGTCGGTGAGTTGGGCTACCCAGTTTTGGTTAGAAATTTATTCGATGTTTCTTGGCAGAAATGCATTCGCAGCTTGCTTTGGTTGAGATTGCAAGATGCTGTCGTGCTTCTGTCAATGGCTTTTTTAATTTTGCCGTTCTTCCGACCAGAAGTCAGAGTGCTGATTTTTTTGTGTTGCATTGTATTGGCCGTGTTAACGCAGAAGTATTGGCTTCGGCTGCTGCGGTCACGTCTTTTCATCATTCGCCAATTGCGAGCTTTTCTTCATCAACGTTCTGATGTTTGGGGCTGGGCTTGTTCTGCCGCAAACTGGTTTTGCAAGCTTGCTGTTGTTGCCATCATGTTGCAAAGCCTCACTGGACTGCCACTCTTTCAATGCCTTGATGGTGCATTGACTGGAGAACTTTCAGCTTTGTTGCCACTGACAGGCCCCGCTGGTTTGGGAACTTACGAGGCTGCAGTATGGGCAGGGCTGGGATTGCCTTGGGCCGATATGAAACACCTTATGGCATCTGTTTTGTTTTCTCATTTGTTTTTCCTTTCTATTTCTCTTTTGGGTGCTTTGATTTCTATGATTTTTCACGGATTATTCGCATCCAAAATTGATTCAAGCAGAGGCAGTTCTCATGTCTAATGTTTTGACTCTCAAAAGTGCTAAATCAAATTTGATGGTTCACACCCTCTCTGTGGTGGTGCCTATGTTCAATGAAGAGGAACTTGCTGCTGATTTGATCTTTGCTGTTCATCAAGCTTTGAAAAACTATGCTTTTTCATGGGAGTTGATCGTTGTCGATGATGGCAGCAGTGATGCCACTTGGGAGCAGTTGAGCAAAGCTGCAAAAGAGGTGGGGCCTCATATTCGATTGATCCGACTTCTCAGAAACTTTAAGCAAACAGCAGCAATGCAGGCTGGCATCGATGCAGCAAGAGGCGATGTGATCGTGACCATGGATGGGGATTTGCAAAACGATCCCCAGGATATTCCTGCATTGGTTCACAAGTTATTGACTGAAGATCTCGACATGGTGGCAGGATGGCGGCAGAAACGTCAAGACGGTTTTTGGCTTCGAAAAGTGCCCTCTAAAATAGCCAACCGTCTTATCCGAAATGTCAGTGGACTTCACTTTCAAGATTTAGGTTGTAGCCTGAAGGCTTTCAGAGCATCTGTGCTTCGCCAAGTTCGACTCTACGGCGAGATGCATCGATTCATTCCCGCTTGGCTTGCCACTGTCACCTCACCGCAGCGCATGGCCGAAGTGCCAGTCGCTCATTTTCCTAGAACCAAAGGTCAGTCTAAGTACGGTTTGTCTAGAACCTTTCGGGTCTTGCTTGACTTGCTGTCGATCCATTATTTTTTGCGATTTGGTTCGCGTCCTGGTCATTTCTTTGGCGGTCTCGGCAGCATTGTGACGGGCATTGGACTGCTTATATTGACCTACCTAGGCATCTTGAAGTTTTTAGGCGAGTCAATTGGCAATCGTCCCTTGATGTTCTTGGGATTTTTTGCGGTAGTGAGCGGTCTTCAATTGCTCACTACTGGCGTGATTGCAGAGATTTTGATGCGCACCTACTACGATGCTGGCAAGTTCAATTCTTATCATACTTTGCATTCTTCCAGCCTGAATATGAATGAGGGATGGCATGCAGCCAACTGATTCAAATCACTCTCACCACTTGGCTTGGCAGGTTGGCGCGATGGCTCTGTTGGGATTGTTTCTTTTGGGTTTAGACCAATCGCTTCTTTTTGATGTTGACGAAGGCGCATTCACAGAGGCCACCAGAGAAATGCTGGTTTCTCAAGATTGGGGCCATACCACCTTGAATGGTATCGATCGTTTTGACAAACCCATTGGTGTTTATTGGTTTCAAGCTATTTGTGTAGCCATCTTTGGACTCAATGAGTTTGCTTTCCGTTTGCCTTCTGCATTGTCGGGATGGCTTGCAAGCTTGGCCCTAGCCAGGTTCGCTCAGAAAGAGTGGGGGGGCCATGCTGCAGTGATGGCCGCCATTGTTTCGGCAACCAGCCTGGGTCCATGGGCGATGGCCAGAACCGCCACTGCCGATGCACTACTGGGTTTATTTTTCGTTTTGATTTTCTTAGATCTTTGGCGATCGCTCGAAAATAACCATGCATGGGCGGGGCAGCGAGTTGCACTTTGGGTGGGCTTGGGCTTTTTGGTGAAGGGACCGGTGGCATTGGTCATGCCAGTGGGTACGCTTTTAATTTATTGGCTTTTTGCACCTGCTTACCGCTTGCGAATTAAGCTTCTCATATTGAATCTGCGGTCTTGGCTTGTCTTTGCTGTCGTTGCTTTACCTTGGTATGTCTATGCCTATCTAAGGCACGGTAGACATTTTATTGAAGGCTTTTTGCTCAAGCACAACGTTGAGCGTTTTATGGGAAGCATGGAAGGCCACTCTGGGCACTGGTCTTACTTTCTCATTGCATTGCCTCTGCTCTGGTTGCCTTGGTCGGCCTTGTGGTTGAGAGCGTTAGGAAATTTTAAAACGCATTGGGAAAACCCATTTCTGAAATATTGTTGGATTTGGTTTTTGTTTGTCTTTGTTTTTTTCACGCTGGCCAATACCAAGCTACCTCACTATTTGCTGTATGCAGGTCCTGCAATGTGCTTCATCATTGCTTACTCCTCTTTGCATGCAAGTCGTTTAACTTGGATCCTGACTTGGCTACTTGCGCTCTTGGGCCTGTCCATTTTGATCATGGGTCCAAGCTATTTGCAGGACTATCCCGAATGGGTCTCTGACCCCTACTACAAAGCTTTGCTAGAAGGCTCTCCTCAAACAGATATGAAGGTATGGATTTTTGCCTTGCCCCTGATCATTTATGTGGCACCTGCGTTTATATTTTTTCTTCGAGTGAGCAAGATAGTGAATTTAAAAGTGAAGACAAGCTATTCATTTTTCACACTGGCACTTTATCAATCCCTTGTGTTGTCGATGGTCACGCTGCCTTGGTGGTCGCGTACGCTGCAAGCGCCTGCGCACGATCTGGCAATGATGTTCAAAGAAGACCAGCGAGTTGTGGTTCAGTGGGGTGTTCATTTGCCTTCGTTTGCCACATATCGCCAACAAGAGTCACCAAGGCGTGAGCCTATGCCAGGTGAGTTGGCATTGGTTAAAAATATCCAGCCCTATTGGCCACCAGATTGGGAAATTTTGGCGGTTCACGGGCCCCTTTCAATCATTAAGTCGCCAGAAATAGCAAAGACCAACCCATGAAAAATTCAATCCTTAGAAATTGGCATTGCGCACCCGGATGTTTTGTGTTGTTTGCATTTGCCGGTATTGTTTTCAGTTTTTTCCCTCAAGCCGATCTGGAATTTTCAAACTTGTTCTATGCAGATCATGGTTATTTTCCAGCCAATGATTGGTGGATTGTTAATGTTTTTTACCGCGGAACACCATGGCTTGGACGTTTGTTTTTCTTAATCGCCATAAGTGTGACGCTGCTAGCGATCTTCAAGCCTGCAATGATTTCAAGACGGCATTGGCGCAGAGCTGTTGCCGTATTTGCAATTGTGATATTGGGCATTGGTTTGGTGGTTCACGTGTTCTTGAAAGACGGCATGGGTCGTCCGCGGCCGCGTGATGTACAAAATTTTGCAGGTAGCACCGCGTATGTGCCTGTCTTCGTGCCGAGCCAGTTTTGTCAAACAAATTGTTCCTTCGTCAGTGGGCACGCAGCCATTGGTTTTGCTTTGATGTCGGTGGGTGTGTTTGGTATTCGAAGGCGTCGCCAGTTTTGGCTTTTAGTGGGACTAAGTGCTGGCGGATCGATTGGTTTGGTTCGTGTGATGCAAGGAGGACATTTTTTGAGTGATGTTGTCTTTTCCTTGGTTGCAATTTGGACTATCCATCTGTTTGTGCGTTTCATCTGGATCCGGTTTAGGGCTTGGCAGCTGCAAAATGCGACTGTCTCAGTTGTGCGGCTGAACAAATCTGTTTTGTGATACACCAATATGGGCTAACTATCATCAATTTGTCACAAATATGACATGATTTGGGAGAAGAATGAGTTTTTCAGTCTTGATCTCTGTTTGAGACCTATTTTTCAGATGGATACTTACAAGTGAATTCTTCTAGCCAAACACACCCTTCCCAAATAAGCTCTGATATCAAACTGCTCGATCGCGACGGCAGTCTGTTGGCTTTCAATGAACGGGTTCTTGATTGGGCCAAAAGACCCGAAGTGCCGGTGCTAGAAAGACTGAGGTATTTGTGCATCGTATCTTCCAATTTAGATGAGTTTTTTGAAGTACGTGCTGACTTGCACATGTCCGCCTACAGAAATCAAGACACAAAAGGCAGCTACAACACGGAGACATTCGAGAAAGTCTACGAGACCGCCAGATCTTTGGTGAACGAGCAATACAAGTTGTACAACGATGTTTTGTTGCCGAGGTTGGAAAAAGAAAAGATCAAGATTCTGTCTCATGCCCAGCGCAATCAAGCTCAAAAGAAGTGGGTTCAAGAATTTTTTCGGCGTGAAGTGAAGCCGCTGCTGGTTCCAGTTGGATTAGATCCTGCACATCCTTTTCCGCAAGTTGCTAACAAATCTTTGAACTTCATTGTTCAATTGTCTGGCAAAGATGCATTTGGTCGCTCCAATGACATTGCGATTGTCAAAGTCCCGCGTGTACTTCCGCGGGTCATTCCATTGCCCGCTAAAGTGGCGGGGGGCGACAAGTCTTTTGTCTTGTTGTCGAGTGTCATTCGCGCGCACCTGAGTGATTTATTTCCAGGCCGCGAAGTAGGGCAATTTTCGCAGTTCAGAGTCACACGCAATTCTGACTTGTCGGTTGATGAAGAGGACGTTGAAAATCTACGCACTGCACTTCGCAAGGGTTTACAGCACAGACAATATGGTGAGGCATTGCGCTTAGAGGTGTCAGACAGCTGCTCGGAACACTTGTCAAATTTCTTGCTGAAGCAATTTGCTTTACCAGAAACGGCCCTTTTCAGGGCGGCTGGCCCAGTGAATTTGGTGCGACTGACTCAATTGATTGATCTAGTATCTGATCCGGCTTTGCTGTTCCCAGCCTATCAGTCGAGTTTTCCTCAGCAGTTGACGCAAGGCGCCTCCATTTTTGCACGCATGCGGCAAGGTGATGTATTGATCCATCAACCTTTTGAAAGCTTTGATGGCGTCTTGGCTTTTTTAAAAGAAGCCGTAGAAGATCCCAATGTGTTGGCCATTAAGCAAACGATTTACCGAACTGGCAGCGATCCTGCCATGATGAATTTGCTTAGAGAGGCTGTGAGGCGCGGTAAAGAAGTGACAGCTGTGGTGGAGCTGAAGGCGCGCTTTGATGAAGAGGCCAACATCAATTGGGCTGAGCAGTTGGAGTCTGTGGGTGCACAGGTTGTCTACGGTGTGGTTGGCTTGAAAACGCATGCCAAAATGTTGCTGGTAACCCGGCGCGAGGGGCGCGTCCTTAAGCGTTACGGACATTTGTCTACGGGCAACTACAACCCCAGAACCGCCAAGCTTTACACCGATTTGAGCTACCTCACATGTGATGCCAGCTTGACTGCAGACATGGATGCTATGTTTGTGCATTTGGCCAGTCCCAGCAGATTGGGTCGCATGAAAAAAATGTGGCCAGCACCATTTTTGTTGCAGAAGCAAATGATCGAAAAAATTGCCTCCGTAGGGGCTGCTGCTGAAAAGGGATTGCCGGCTCGAATTGTGGCAAAGATGAACTCTCTCACCGATCCTTTGCTCATTCATGCTCTGATTATGGCGGGACAAAAAGGTGCTCAGATCGATCTGATTGTGAGAGGTGCATGCATGTTGCCTGCCGGCCTACCTGGTAAGACTGACAACATTCGAGTACGTTCTATCATTGGCCGGTTTTTAGAGCATTCGCGTGTATTTTTCTTTGAAGCGGGAGACGTTCAAGACATTTATCTGGCAAGTGCAGACTGGATGTCCCGCAATATGACGCGCCGCATTGAGCTTGCGTGGCCTGTTTTGGATTTGGCTCTGCGACAAAGAATTGTGGACGAATGTCTATTGGCCTATTTGCATGACACACGCAATGCCTGGACTTTGGAGTCAAGCGGCAGTTATGTGCGAGTTGATAAAAAAGGCCATAAAACGCAAAGTGCACAGGCATTGCTGATGAAGAAGTACTCGCCAAGCAATGTCAAATCGCGATAGTGGCAAACTTTCAACGATCAATATCATGGACCTCATCTTCTGGCGTCACGCTGAAGCATTTGAAGCTTTAGAAGGGCAAGATGATTTGTCGCGAACTTTGACGCCCAAGGGCGAGAAGCAAGCTCTGCGAATGAGTCAGTGGCTTGACCGTCAACTGCCTGAAGGTGTGCGCGTGATGTCCAGTCCTGCCGTGCGATGCGAGCAAACAGTCAAACACTTGGGCCGAAAAGTGAAATACAAATCGGAGCTGTTGCCCGATGGGAGTCTGGATGATTTATTGCTGACCGCTGGATGGCCAGAATCAAAAATGTCTGTTTTGATAGCGGGACATCAACCCGTTTTAGGCCAAGCCATAGCCTACCTGCTGGGCCTTCCCGATGGAGATTGCTCGGTGCGCAAAGGCTCAGTGTGGTGGCTGAGGAGTCGGGTGAGAGAAGGGACGACGCAAACTGTGGTTGTGAGCGTTCAAACACCCGAACTGCTTTGATTAAGACTTGGCGGGTCGGCCTGTTTTCAACGCAGGCACCTTGGTGAGCGCGGCCAAAAAGGCTTTGTCGGTCAAACCATTCAAGAGCATCAGGCCTGCCCGCAAAATTTCACTCTTCTTGGCGCTGTGCTTGAGCCCTAAAGCCTTTTGTTTCAAGCCCGCAATGGCTTGATACTCATCTTTGGGGAAGGTAAAGCTGTCGCGCACCAATTTGGGTTTTTTCAATTTGAGATCAGGTGAGGTTTGCTGCGCAGGCTTGGCCCTTGGTTTGGGGGTAGGCTTTGGTGCAGGCTTGGCCGTACTCTTGGCTGCACTCTGGGGTGCTTTTTGGGGCACTGCTTTTTGAACTGGCTTTTTAGCAGCAGGCTTTTTAGCAACACGCTTGGCTGGGCTGATCTTTTTGGCAGCTTTGCGAACTGGTTTTTTAGCGGGTGCAGCAGGCACTTTGGAAGGGGCGGGCGCTAGGGCCTTGCTGGCAACGGCATTGTGGGTGGGTGCAGCAACAGTTGAAGTTTCAGTTGACATGGTCAAAATGGATGTGAGTTAAACATGCAAATAGTTTATATCGTTTTCCCATTGTTTTCAAGAAACTCCAATTGCCAGCTAGATTTTTGCCATGCAATGCATTCCTCTCGGAGTAAATGCACCGATTGTGGCCATTGCTGAATCCATGATTTTTTGCACTCAATGACAAAGCCTGTTTTATTGCCTTCCATGGGTTTGAAGCTAACACCTTTGAGGTCGGGCTCTCTTCTGGCATGGCACAAGATGGCCGCAAGTCGCAAGCTGATAAGCTGAGTCATGAATTCAGGATTCTTCAGTTCAATCTCTAGTTTTTTGAGTTTACCGCGGTGGCCCAAAATAAGTTGGCTCAAGCGATGCAACTCAGGCATGGAAAATCCTGGCAAATCCGCGTTGTCCAGAATATAGGCACCATGCTTGTGGAAGTCACTGTGAGAGATGCGGGTACCTATTTCTAGCAAGTGAGCAGCCCAGCCGAGTTTCTTTTCGAGTCGCTTGGCTTGTCCGGCTTGGAAACTTGATTTGTCTATGATGCCCTTGAACAATTCCAGGGCTGTTCTTTCAACACGGTCTGCTTGGGCTAGATCCACTGCAAATCTATTTCCCAAGGCTAGCACCATGGCACTTCTGAGGTCTGTATTTTCTTCCCGCTGAAGCAGGTCGTACAAAACCCCATGACGCAAAGCCCCCTGGGCAGCATGCATGGTGTTGATTTGCATGAGGTCAAAGAGTGCGCATAAAACCGCTAAACCACCACCAATGACCGGCTTTCGGTCTTCCTTGACGCCCTCTAATCGCAGCATTTCGATGCGTTCTGCTTTGATGAGCTTCTCTTTCAGCCAGTCAAGGCCTTCACGGGTAATGACTTCGTCTGGCCATCCTGCTGCTTGCAGAACATCTGCAACTGCACCGATGGTGCCAGATGAGCCATAGGCAATGTCCCATGAGTTTTTAGGGTAGAGCGACAACGCTTCATCGAGCACCGCTTTGGCCGCGACTTCCGCCCATTCAAAAGCCGAAGACGAAAATTGGCCATCTGCAAAGTATTTCATGGACCATTTGACGCTGCCTACACGGTATGACTCCATCGTCTGCGGCTTATAGCCCTTGCCTAGAATGATCTCTGTCGATCTTCCACCAATATCAATGACAAGTCTTTTTTCATCTGATTGAGGCAACAAATTAACGACGCCAGAATAAATCAAACGTGCTTCTTCCCGCCCTGAAATGACTTCGATTGGAAAGCCTAGAATTTTCTCGGCATGACTTATAAATTCATCCCTGTTTTTGGCTTCGCGCATTGTTTGAGTTGCAACAGCTCGAACAAAACTGGGCCCGAAGCCCGACAGCCTTTCGGAAAATCTAGCCAAGCATTCCCAGCCTCTTTGCATGGCTTCTTTTGACAGCATTCTGTCTGAATCTAAGCCATTGCCTTGGCGAACGGTTTCTTTGAGGTATTCAACTCGCCTGATGTGATCATTCTCTAACACCCCAATTTCTAGTCGGAAACTGTTTGATCCCAAATCGATGGCTGCTAATAATTGTCCGTTTTGCATCTAATTGCTTGCGTAAGTACTGATCGTCAAAAGTCACTATTTTGTGACTTTTTTTCTGTTATTTTAGAGGTTTCAAAAAATTTAAATGTGATAGACGCAGGATAGATGGTTCTAGGCCTGTCGTGCAAATGTTCGAGTGAGCAACTAAGTATGTGTTTGCAGATCGGGCGTAGCAATCTGATTGGAGATTCGACTTGCTGGGAAAATTAAGTTAAAGCTAGAACCCTTGCCTAGTTCGCTTTGAATTTGAAGTTCACCCCCATGGCGTTGCATGACGTGTTTTGTGATGGCCAAACCAAGGCCTGTGCCGCCTGTTTCTCGCGACCGGCTCTGATCAATTCGATAAAAACGCTCAGTTAAGCGTGGCAAGTGCTCAGAAGCAATGCCAGGACCTGTATCTTTAACGGAAATAGTCAGCTGATCATCTGTTTGTGAAAAAGTTAAATGCACCAACCCACCCAGTGGTGTGTATCTAATTGCATTGCTGACTAAATTGGACAGTGCACTGAACAGTTCTTTTTGGGAGCCCATTACTCTGAGAGGAGGTACTTGGTCAAAAACCAGCGCGTGTTTTTGTCCACTTAGTTGGTCTGCAAGCAATGAGGTTAAGGCATTGGCTTCAGACATGACTTGAACAACCAAATCAGGGAGATTGATGTAATCTTGGCCATTGGGTGATTGGGTGACCTCAAGCTGAGACAAGGTGAGTAAATCTGCAACCAAGGATTGCATCCGCTCTGCTTGAATTGACATCAGTTGAAGGTATTTTTGCATTTCCTGTGCGTCAAGTGGCACAGATTGCAAGGTCTCAACAAAACCACCTAAAACAGTGAGTGGTGTTCGAATTTCGTGCGAAACATTGGCGACAAAATCTCTTCTCATCGCATCTGCTTTAACCACTTCGGTGACATCGCGCGACAGCAATAGCAAACGACCGTCACCGTATTTGTGCAACTGAACTGAGAGCTTGCGAAGGTTTGAGACTGACGTAGATCTGCCATCGATCAACACTTCACTCGGGTGGTTGTCCTGAGCAAAATATCGGGCGAAAAGAGGGTCGCGAACCAAATGAATGATGTGTTGTAAGCGATCTTTTTTGACATCTAAGCCCAAATGAGAAGCGGCCGTGTCGTTGCACCAGTCAATCCTTGCCTCACCGTCTAGCAATATGACGCCATTGGGAGAAGCTTGTATGGCCAACAGAAAATCCTGCAAGCGTCTTTCATTGAGCTTTGCACTGTTGTCAGCCAAAAGTTGCTGACGATGAATTCGTGCTGCAACATCTAGCCATGCACCATTCCAATTTGGGTTGAATTGTAGAGATGCCGAATTAAGCCATTTTTGAAAACGTGTGAATTTCCAATCTTGAATCAGAATGTACAGGACCAGATAAATTGACGCGGCCAAAAGCGCCGCGAATGCATCGAGCCAAATCCAAACAGGGAGCGCAACGACAACAAGCCAAAACAGCAGCTCAAAAACTACATAGAACATTGAGTTACTGGCTTAAACATTAACTTGCTTTGTCATTCTGTAACCCGCACCTCTGACTGTTTCTATCATTTCTGCGGCTTCTCCCAAAGCTTCACGCAGGCGCTTGATGTGAACGTCAACGGTGCGCTCTTCGATGTAAACGTGGTCGCCCCAAACTTTGTCAAGCAAGGCGCCGCGGCTGTGTACTCGCTCGGGGTGATGCATGAGGTGGTGCAAAAGCTTGAATTCGGTGGGGCCCACTTTAATTTGCTTGCCTGCGAAGCTAACCCGGTGAGTTTCGGCATCAAGTTGCAATTCACCTATTTTGACGACGCCTACAAATGATTCAGGCACGCGTCGACGCAAAACGGCGCGAATTCTAGCCAACAACTCACGAGGCGAAAATGGCTTCACAATGTAATCGTCTGCCCCAGCATCGAGCCCAGCAACTCGATCGGCTTCATCGCCTCTTGCTGTGAGCATCAAGATGGGCACAGTCTTGGTTCTTGCAGCGCTTCTCCAGCGCCTTGCTAAAGTGAGCCCGCTCTCTCCAGGTAGCATCCAGTCGAGCAAAATGACATCTGGCAGAACATCATCAAGTTCGCGCTGTGCCGTTGCGGAGTCGATGGCCCAAATGGGTTGGAAACCGTTGTGCCGCAGATTGACAGCAATCAGTTCTGCAATTGAGGACTCATCTTCAACAATGAGAATGCGTGGCAGTGTTTTCATTGCACAGCTTTTTCAATCTCGGTTAAGGCGGTATGGCGAACATCGGCGCCCTTGACAACGTAAATGACGAATTCAGCGATGTTCTTGGCATGATCGCCAATTCGCTCAATGGCTTTGGCAACAAAAAGCAAATCTAAACTCGCTGAGATGGTGCGTGGATCTTCCATCATGTAAGTGATTAATTTGCGAACAAAGCCATTGAACTCTGCATCGATTAAATCGTCTTCTTTCAAAATGGTAACGGCCATGTTGACATCCAGACGGGCAAATGCATCAAGCGCTTTTCGCAATAAGCCGGTAGCCAAATCTGCTGCGATGCGCAATTCGGATGAAGGTAAATTGCGCGGTGTGCCTGCTTCTAGTATTTGTTTGACCATGCGCGCAATGCGCTCTGCTTCATCACCTGCACGTTCAAGGTTTCCCGTTATTTTAGATATGGCCATCAGCAAGCGAAGATCGCGGGCTGTCGGCTGACGGCGGGCAATGATCGATGCCAATTCGCGATCAATCTCTACTTCTAACTGATTGACTTGTTTTTCAGATGCAATGACTTGCTCCGCAACCTCAAAGCTGAACTGTGCCAATGCATAAACAGCATGACGAGTTTGTGACTCAACCAGTCCGCCTAATTCTAGGACTCGTGTGGAAACACCCGTAAGTTCATTGTCGAATTGAGTTGAAATGTGTTTGTCCATGCTGTGCTCCTGATTAGCCGAAACGGCCAGTGATGTAATCTTCGGTCTCTTGACGCGAGGGCTTCAAGAAAATTTGCTCAGTCACGCCAAATTCCATTAATTCGCCAAGGTACATGTAAGCTGTGAAGTCTGAGACCCTTGCGGCTTGTTGCATATTGTGAGTGACAATCGCCACTGTATATTCTTTTTTCAGCTCACTCACCAATTCTTCTACTTTGGCTGTCGAGATGGGGTCTAGCGCTGAGGTGGGTTCATCCAGCAGAATTACCTTCGGTTTGACCGCTACTGTGCGTGCAATGCACAGGCGCTGCTGTTGTCCGCCGGAGAGGGACAAACCGCTTTGCCCCAGTTTGTCTTTCACTTCGTTCCAAATTGCAGCCTTGGACAAGGCTGACTCAACGCGATCGTCCATATCCGATTTGCTGAGGTTTTCGTACAAACGAACACCAAAAGCAATGTTGTCATAGATGGACATGGGGAAGGGCGTTGGTTTTTGAAACACCAT
>Ga0070374_10000706_pt1 | contig 13860 bp, 8 predicted proteins | sample LauGreSuBDMM15SN_2_FD_66374 | JGI IMG/M metagenome (GOLD analysis project Ga0070374, IMG submission 66374) | Freshwater lake microbial communities from Lake Michigan, USA - Su13.BD.MM15.SN (version 4) (version 4) | ecosystem: Environmental > Aquatic > Freshwater > Lake | place: Lake Michigan...
ATCGGCCGCGATCAACGCGTCGAACGCCGGATCGAGCCGCTCGATCGTTCCCACGGTCGGCAGCGGACTGGGCGCAGCGGCAAACACCGCGAAGGGAAACACCGCAAGGAGGCAGAGGAGGTTTTTCATAGGGTGTCTCGGGTCTAGGCACCGCTTACACCGCTTCAATCCCCAACTGCGCGCCCTCCCGCAACCCAGTTCACGGCGCCGGCGGCGGGCGTTTCTTTTTTCCTTTGTCCCGACCCGGCCCACCGCCCGGCGGCGGACCTTTGCGCGCGAAGCTTGCATCCGCCGTGCCCTTCAGCAGCCGCGGGATAAACGGGTAATCCGCCGTGAGCACATAGTGGTAAATTCCCTGCGGAAACTCCGGCGTGACGGCGAAGCGTCCGTTGCACTCGTCGAGGTCGCCGGCGCCGGCAACATACTCGTAGTCTTGCACAAATTTTCCGTCCGGCTTGCCGCCCGGCCCGCCGGCCCGCTCTGCGGTTTTGATGCGATAACCGGAGGCCAACACCGTCACCGCGCTCTTAGGATCATCGGCTTTCGCGAAGCCCCAAGGCCCGTAAATCGGAAACCCGTCCGCCGCCCAACCGAGCAACACGACCGCCGGCTTCCCGCCCGACAACCGGTTGAGCAACGCCACGGGGATACCGTGGTAATGATAGGAACCGGTCGGCTGCACGTGGGCGTGGTTCGCGTCGAGCCCAAGACTCGGACCGCCGCCAAGCGCCTCATATTGCCAGCCCGTCGAGCGGTCATCGTTCCACCACTCGTTGGCCCCGGGGTCGAAGACCACGCCGTTCACCGCCACGCCCATCGGCTGCATGGCCAGCGGCGTAGGCTTCGCTGCCGCGACCGGGTTCGCCGGCACGCGAAAACTATAATTCTGCGCGCCGATGCGGTTGGGATTTCCTTTGCCCGGAAACTGACCGGTCGGATGATCTGGCAGGCCGTTGGCGCGGATGAAGCGGTGATCGCCTTCTACGGTGATGGAGACCTGCGGTTCGGTCTCGGTGGCGGCGCCGAGCAGCGCACACGACGCGAGCAAACAGGCGGTAAGTAATCGGGGATTTTTCATGGTGAAGCGGCTAAATTTGAATCAGTCAAAGTGCGCAGAAACGCGAGCAGCGCCTTTTGCTCCTCGCTCGTGAGCTGCAGACCCGCGTCGGGATGTTTCGCGAGATTGGGATCTAGGTTCGCCGCACGCCGCACGCCGTGATCGTAGTGGGCCACAACTTCTTCGAGCGTCCCGATTCGGCCGTCGTGCATGTAGGGTGCCGTCACCGCGACGTTGCGTAGCGACGGGGTTTTGAACCTACCCGCATCCGTCGGCTTTCCTGTCACGACGGCGCGACCGGCATCGACGCTCGCGAGATCGAGGCCGTTGCTGCGAAAACTGAAATCCGTAAACAGCGTTCCCCCGTGGCAGTGAAAACAATCCGCGCCCCGCTTCCCGCGCACCGGATCATACTCGGTCGCGAAGAGCGCGAAGCCCTGTTGCTCTTCCTCGGTGAGTTGCGCCGCGCCGCGCCGCGAGCGGTCAAACTTCGAGTCCGCCGCGACGAGCGTCAGCATGAACTGCTCAAGCGCGAGGCCGATGCGCTGCGCGGTGACTTCCGGCGTGCCAAACGCCGCGGCGAAATCCGCGCTCACCCGCCGATCCCCGCCCAGCACCGCGACAATCTTCGCCGGATCAGCATGCATTTCGATTTCGTTCGTGATCGCCGCGAACGCTTGGTCCCGCAGCCGCGGTTTAGAGCCGTCCCACGCGTAACTCGGACTCCACGCGAGGTTGAAAAGCGGCATGGAATTCCGCGTGCCCGGCTTCCCGTCGGCCCCGATACTCAGCGCGCGCCCATCGGAAAACGCTGATCCCTCGCTATGACAGGAGGCGCAGCTTTGCGTGTTACGCGCCGATAGCCGACGATCGCCAAAAAGTCGGCCTCCCAGTTCCACGCCCTCTTCGGTGAGCGGATTGTCCGCCGGTAGCTCCGGCTGCGGAAACCCCGCCGGCACGACAAACGCGAACGGCGTCCCCGCTCCAAAGTGGGGCGCGTTATCCCCAACGCGCCGCTCCGATTCCACGCCCACACTCACCGTCGGCCCGGCTTCCAGAAAAAACCACGCCCGCTCCATCGCTTTCGTCAGCGTCGTCGCCAACGCGTCGTCCACTCCCGAGTGCGTCGTCTCGCTGCCATCGTCGGCCGCGAGCACCTGGCCGCCCACCGCCTTGCCCAGATCGAGCGCGAGCGAAACCGTCGTCGCTCCCGCGACTTTCACACGTGCAACGAAGCCCACCCGCATCACGCGGGCATCCGTCGCGAGGTGATACGAAAATCCGCGCTCCTCCTGCATCCCCGCCGCTCGCCAACGCCCCTCAATCGCCGCGAATACATAGCCGCCCGCCCAACCCCAATGCAGTCCGTTTACGATGGGATTCAAGGGATGACCCGCCGCCCACTGCGCGGGATCGCCGTGGTTCACAGCCGCCGGCAGCCCGAGCTGAAACTCCAGCCCCACGTAATCGCCCTCCGGCACGTTGCGCAGCGTCACGCTCATCTTTCCCGATTCGGCGTCGATGAACCCGTACTGGCCGTCGAGGCGCACCGCCCCACCGTCGGCCCGAGCCAGCGAGACGCCCGACACCAAGGCGGCAAACCGGGTGATGCGTAGCGTCCGATCACCCGCGCCCGCCACGTCCGCCGAGGGCACCGCCAGCGGCGCACCGCGCCACCGTAGTTTAATCTCCAGCGTGAGCTCCGCCGCCGACGCTTCGGCAAGCATCAGGAGAACGAAAAAGACGAGGCGCATCCGCTCATCCTGCTCGACAGCTGTTAAGCCGATATGTGACCACCCGCCCGATTTGTTAAGCCGGTGTTAAGCTCTCGGCGATTGCACCGGGCCCGGGACCTTGCCCAAGTTGTCTTTAATGACTGCCGAATCCTCCGCCTCCGGCCTCACGCGCGTGCTGATGATCGATGACGACAAAAAACTCTGCCGGCTTGTCACCACCTACCTTGAGCCGCTGGGCTTCGTCGTCTCCTCGATCCACACCGGGCCCGAGGGCGTCGAACGCGCCACCGCCGCCGGGCCCGCCGCGCCGCACGCCATCATCCTCGACGTCATGTTGCCCGGTCTCGACGGCTTCGAGGTGCTGAAACGCATCCGCCAGAAATCCGCCGTGCCCGTCCTCATGCTCACCGCCCGCAGCGACGAGACCGACCGCATCGTCGGCCTCGAAGTCGGCGCCGATGACTACCTGCCAAAAACATTCTCCACCCGCGAATTGCTCGCCCGCCTCCGCGCCGTGCTCCGCCGCAGCGCGCTCAACACCGGTCCAGCCACGTCGCCGGCCGAGGCTCCGCCCAAAGAAATCGTCGTCGGCGAACTCCGCCTCAACCTCGACGCCCGCTCGGCCGTGCTCGATGCGGAGCCACTCGTGTTGACACCCGTCGAATTCGATTTGCTCGCGAGTCTCGCCAAGGCGAAGGGCCGCATCAAATCCCGCGAAACACTCCTGGACGAGGCGCGCGACCGAAACTACGACGTGTTTGACCGCTCGATCGACGTCCACATTTCGGCCCTACGAAAAAAACTCCACGATGACGCGAAGGAACCCCGCTTCATCCGCACGGTGCGCTCCGCCGGCTACATGATGGTCGCGCCGGAATAGACGCACGGCCGTCTGGTTGTAGAACCGACCGCCGGTCGGGCCCACAGTCCAAGCGAGTTCACGCTCAAGGCCTAGCCAAGGCGCATTGGGGACAACGCGCTCTGGCTCGGATTTCTACGGCACGGCGTAGATTTCCACGAGCGCGGTGCCCGTCGTGCCGCCGACCCCGCCCAACACCGCCGTGTAAGCTCCGGGGGGCAACGTCGCGATCAACGCCGCGTCCCGGCTGCCCGTCGTCAGCGCAAAGGTGCCGACCGCCGCCGCCGCCGCGGCGAGCTCGGTCGCGTTTACCCCGGTGGACCAGTTGTCATTGGTCGCGAGCGCGGTCTGACCGCGGTAGAGGGTGATCGTCGGATCACCGAGTGCGTCATCGATGTTGAACGCCGTCAAAGCCGGTCCGACCCCCCGAATGAGCACGCGCAAGGCGCCGGTGCCGCTGATAATGAACGCCGGAATGAGCACATCATCGCCCGTGCCCGCAAAGGCGCGCGTCGAGGCGGCGGCGAGCGTGGGAGGACGGTCTGTCGCCGTGTCGTAGGTTTCCAACAACACGACGCCGCTACCGCCGTCGGTCGCCGTGATCGGCGTGCTGTAGAGACCTGCGCCGAGCGTGGTGACGAGGGCCGCATCCCGGCTGGCCGCCGCGAGGGCGAAAGCACCCGAGGCGGCCATCGTGGCGGTGTCGGCGGCCAGCCAGTTGTCGTTGCTGCCGAGCGTGACGCCGTCGCGCACGAGGCTCAGCCGCGGATCGGCCAGCACGCCCGCGACGCTAAACGGGGTGAGGCCCGGGCCGACGGCGCGGGTGAGCAGCGGCTTCGTGCCTGCGCCCGTGAGGAGGAAACCCGCGATCGGCGTGCCGGCCGCACCGCCGATGCGCGCCCGCGTGGCGACCGAAACCAAGCGCGCGGTGCCCGAACTGCCGACCGCCACTCTCGCCGTCGCGTCGTTGCCCACCCCGGAAAGTCCGCCGGCCCCGCGGGTATCGTAGGTCGCGAGCGCGGTGAGCGTCACCCGGTAGTTGGCCACGACGGTCGCGGTCGAAAAACTCGTCGTGTCGCCGCCTGCGCTCGTGATTGCGGCGGCACCGGCGAGCGCCGACCACGTCGCGCCATCGGGCGAGGTCTCGATGCGGTAGGTCGCCCCTTCGACCGAAGTCCAAGTGATCGCCACGGCCGCGCCGGCTTGGCTGGCATTCACGCTGATCGGCGAGGCCTGGCTGGCGCGCATATACTCGACCACGGTCTCGTTGATCGCATTCACGCTGCCACCGGTGGGATTGCCGTAGAATTGCCGGCCGATGAGATTGGGAAACTTCGGCGTGCCGTCAGCCTCGATCGTGAGGAAGTAGGCCCAGGTGCCGTTGGGAAACTCGGGCGTCACGCAGAAACGAACGTTATATTCGTTCAGGTCGAAATCCACGCCCTGGGTTTTGCCCAGGTCGCCGAGGTAGTCGTAATCCTCGAGATAATTGCCGAGAGGAAATGCCGTGCCGACCGCCGGACCAGTGACGTTGGTCGGCAACGTTGCGCTGCGGTTTTGCACGCGGGCGGCCCAAGCGGGCAAAGTTGTGCGGCCCGTGGAGGCGAGATTCGTGGTGCCGTTGGTGCCGTCGCGTTTCACGAAGCCCGGGGTCATCCGGCGCAGGCCGCTCGCGACGTTCATCGGCGACGCGTAGCCGAACGGGCCGTAGACCGGCAGACCGTCGGCCAGCCACGCGACGATGGGCGAGTGTTTCGTCACCGGCGCCGTGCTCTCGGTGTAGATTTTGGTCGCGGGGTTGAACTCGACGTGATCACCGAGCGCGAACCGCACCGCCGGAGCGTTGGCGTGGTAGTGGTGGCTGGTCATCGCCTGATGCGCGAAGGCCGGGTCGAACGTCACGCCTTCGTTGGCGTAGGCCTCGCGGTTCCACACGCCGTCGCCGCGACCGCCACCCATGGGCGAACCGTCGGCGCCGGAGGCGTTGATGTAAGAGAAGGTGTCGCGGTTGTCGTAGGCGGCGACGCCGTCGACAAAGTAGCCGATGGGACCGGCGGGGGTGAGCGTCTTGGTCGCAGGAATCGTGGGCGTGCGCGGGAAGCGGACGAGGGTGCCTGAGTTGGCCGGAAAACTGGGGAAATTCTGCGTCTTCGCGGTGTTGAGATACCAAGGTCCCATGACGTGGGTGCCGAGGCCCGTCGTGCGCAGATAAACCCAGCTCGCCGAGGATGAGACCTGAATGACGCCCGCGTAACTGGGCGTGGTCTGCGAAGTCGTGCCGCGCATCCACGTCGTGACGGAGGTCCCGGCCAGCCGGGCCGCGTCCGTTTGATAGATGCGCGCGTAGCGGCGGGTGTTGGCCGTTTGCCAGGATTCGAGCTGGGGATCGGCGGCGAAGGTCGAGACGCAGGAAATCGCCAGCGATGCGGCGACTCCGATGATTTGCGGAATTTTTTTTGTGGGCGACATGGAGATGAAGGAGGCGAGCCCAATAAAACATCGCCCAGTTAAGCCGATGTGAGCGGCGGAAGGATTTTTGTTAAGCCCGCGTAAACGTTGCGGATTTTTCCGCCCGATTAGGCTACAACTCCGTCTTGCGATGAAAGTCTCGTTTCCCCTTTCGCTCAAAGTCTCACTCTGGCTACTCGCCAATTTGCTGCTGCTGGCAGCGGCGGGCGGCGGCTTCTACGTGAGCCAGTTCGGCATGGGCTGGACGTCGCTGACTCATGGCGTGCTCGGCGATCAATTGCAGAGCATCGGTGATTCGATCGCGAGCGACCTGCAGGCGGAGCCCGAGAGCGAACGACCGGCCATCATCGCTTCGCGCAGCCTCAAATACGGCGCGGATTTTTTTCTGTTCACCAACGATGGCCGGCTCGTCGCAGGCGACGGTGTCGACCTACCAAAAGCGGTCCACGAAGAACTTGATCGCAGCCTGCGCCGCGGCAGTCCCGCCCCCGAAAACCCGCCAGCCCGCAGCCGACCGCCACGCGGCCCGCGCTCGCCCGAAAGCGGACCGTCCGAAAATTTCTCCACCTCCGACGGCCCGCCGTCGTCCAACCGCCGCCCTCCGGAGGGCGGGAAATTTCTCGTGCGCACCGCAACTCCCGCTGCCACTTGGATCGGCCTGCGGGTGCCGATCAAAATAGGCTTCGGTCCACCCACGCCCGGCACCGTCATCATTCGCACCGATTCGCTGTGGACCCTCGCCCGGCTTCTTCGGCTCGGCCCCGGACTCGCGGTCGGTGCCGGCGCGCTTTTGCTTTCCCTGCTCTTTTGGCTCCCGCTCGTCGGGGGAATCACCCGCGCCCTCAAACGCTTGAACGGCGCCACCGAGCGCATCGCCGAGGGCGAATTCTCCGCCCGCGTCGAGCTCGACCGCCGCGACGAAATCGGCCAACTGGGCCACTCCGTCAACCGCATGGCCGAGCGGCTCGACACCCTCGTCAACGGACAGAAACGTTTTCTCGGCGACGTGGCCCACGAACTCGGCTCACCGCTCGGCCGGCTGCAAGTCGCCACCGAAATTCTCGAGACCCACGCCGACCCGGCGCTACAACCGCAGGTCGCCGATGTGCGCGAAGAGGTCCAGCACATGTCGGCGCTCGTCAACGAACTCCTCGCTTTCACCAAAGCCGGTCTGCAAGCCCATCTGACTGCGCTTGCTCCCGTGCCGCTCGCGCCGCTCGTGCAACGCGTGCTCGCCCGCGAAGACCCCGCCCTCCGCGTCACCGCCCACCTCGCCGAGGAAGTCTCGGCGCTCGCCGACCCGGCCCTGCTCGAACGCGCGCTCGGCAACCTCGTCCGCAACGCCCTTCGCTACGCACCCGCCGGCGCGATCAGCCTGACCGTCGGCGTCAAGGGCGAGCACGCCTTCATCACCGTCGCCGACGAGGGTCCCGGTGTCCCCGACGCCGCGCTCGCCCGCCTCGGCGAACCGTTTTACCGGCCCGACGCCGCCCGCACCAGCGAGGCCGGCGGCACCGGTCTGGGTCTCGCCATCGTGCGCGCCAGCATCGCGGCCAACCGTGGGTCGGTGACGTTTCGCAACCGCACGCCGCACGGTTTCGAAGCGACGATCGCCCTCGGGCTCGTTTGATCCGACGCTCCCGGGCGTCTTCGCTTCTTCGCGGCCACCGCCGGCGAATAACCGCCGACAATCCTCTGGCCACGCCCCAGCCCGGCCCGCTATTTTTGCGGCCTTTCCCTTTCATGAATTACTCCACGCACATCGATAACCCGGATGTCATTTTGGTCGGCTCCGGCGTCATGTCGGCCAATCTCGCCGCGCTGCTCAAGCGCCTCCAGCCGACCCTCAAAATCCAAGTCTACGAGGTCACGTCCGATCTCGCCCAAGAGAGTTCCCACGGCTGGAACAATGCCGGCACCGGCCACGCCGGCATCTGCGAACTCAGCTACACGCCCCACCAAGAAGCGGACGGCACCGTCAACGTCGCCAACGCCATCAAGATCTTCGAGCAGTTTGAGCGCACGAAACAGTTTTGGAGCTACGCACTGGCCTCCAGCATGATCGACCGGCCGACGGAGTTCATTAATCCCGTGCAACACCTCAGCTTTGTGCACGGCGAGGCCCAGGTCGCCTACCTCAAAGCCCGCCATGCCGGACTGGCCGCCCATCATTTTTTCAAGGGCATCGAGTTTAGCACCGACCGCGCCACGATCGGTTCATGGGCGCCCCTCCTCACCGAGGGTCGCGCCGAGGGTCCCATCGCCGCGACCAAAATGGACGGCGGCACCGACGTGAATTTCGGCAATCTTTCCCGCAAACTCCTCGGCTGGCTCGCCCGCCAAGAGGGCTGCGGCATCGCCGACCACCATCGCGTCGTCGACCTCACCAAAACCGCCACCGGCTGGGGCGTGAGCATCCAAGACCTCGCCACCGGCCAGCTTCGCCAGAACCGAGCCAAATTTGTCTTCGTCGGCGCCGGCGGCGGCAGTCTCCATTTGCTCCAAAAATCCGGCATCGCCGAAGCCCGCGGGCTCGGCGGTTTCCCCATCGGCGGCCAATGGCTCGTCTGCGACGACCCCAAGATCGTCGCCCGCCACCACGCCAAAGTCTACGGGCAAAACCTCGACACCGCGCCCACGATGGCCGTGCCCCATCTCGATTCCCGCCTGCTCGACGGCAAAAAAACTCTGCTCTTCGGCCCGTTCGCCGCGTGGACCACGAAGTTTCTCCACCGCCAAGGCAGCGTGTTCGACCTGCCCGGCTCCGTGAAACCCCACAACCTCGCCACCCTCCTCAAAATCGGCGCGAGCAATCTCGGCCTCGTGCGCTACCTCGTGCAACAGGGCACCCAGAGCATGGCCGACCGCATGAAGGTCCTCCACATCTTCTATCCGACCGCCAAGGCCTCCGACTGGAAACTCATCGACGCCGGCATCCGCGTGCAGGCGATTAAAAAAACCGACGGCGAGGCCGGCATCGTCCACTACGGCACCGAGGTCATCACCAATCCCGAACGCACGATCTCGGCCCTCCTCGGCGCGTCACCCGGCGCCTCAGTCTGCGTCCATATCGTGCTCGACGTCATCAAGCAGTGTTTCCCCGAACTCGTCTCGTCCCGCGACGGCCGCGCGCGCCTGAAGGAGATGATCCCCACCCACGACGTGGACATCAAACTCCCCGAACACGCCGCCTTCTTCAAAACCCACAGCGACCGCGCCGAAAAAACCCTCGGACTCCTCTAATTTTTTCCCACGGAATACACGGAATACACGGAAGAAAATCCCCTCCGAATTCCGTGTCTTCCGTGTATTCCGTGGGCCCTTTCCGATCCTCTCCCATGTCTTCCACGATCTACACCGCCGCCGTCGATTTCGGCGCCACCAGTGGCCGGGTTATCCTCGGCTCTTGGACCAAGAATGAACTGACGCTCAACGAAGTTCATCGCTTCCCCAACACCTTCCGCACCCTCGCGGGCCACGACTACTGGGACCTCGGCACGCTCTGGCACGAGGCCCAAACCGGCCTGCGCAAAGCCGTCGCCGCCCTCCCCCGCGGCGCGAAACTCGCCTCTGTCGGCGTCGATGTGTGGGGCGTCGATTTCGCCCTCGTCAATGACGCCGGTCGTCTTGTCTTCCCCGTCCACGCCTACCGCGACACCCGCTCGCAGCCCGGCCTCAAGCGCCTCGCCAACACCCGCGCCGCCCTCGCCCGCGTCTACGCCGCCACCGGCATCCCCAACGTTTTCTACAACTCATCGCTCCATCTCGAAGAAACCGTCGCCTCCTGTCCCGCGATCACTGACCTCGCGACCCGCTGTCTCTTTCTGCCCGACTACTTTAATTTTCTTCTCTCCGGCCGCATGGAGAACGAACTCACCGTCGCCAGCACGAGCCAACTCCTCGATGTCCACTCGACCGACTGGTCGCCCGCCGCGCTGAAGCACTTTCGCCTTCCGCCCCAGTGGTTCTCCAAGCCGATTAAATCCGGCACCCGCCTCGGCGCGGTGAAAAAATTCCCCGAGCTCGCCGGCGTGCAAGTCGTCGCCGTCCCCGGCCACGACACCGCCGCCGCCTACGATGCGATGCCCGCATCACCCGACGGGACCGATCTCTTCCTCAGCTCCGGCACGTGGTCCCTCGTCGGCTTCGAAAGCGATAAACCTATCCTAGGCGCCGAAGCTCTCGCCGCCCGTATCTCCAACGAGCGCATCGGCGACGGCCGCTACCGGCCCCTCACTAACGTCATCGGCCTCTGGCTGCTCGAAGGCACGATGAAGGATTTCGCCTCCCGCCCGTCCGACGACCGCGCTTGGGCCGCTCTCATCACCGCCGCCGAAAAACTCCCCGCGCCCGCCGCCCTGCTCGACGTCACCGACCCCGCGTTCACCAATCCCGCTTCGATGAAGGCCGCGATCGACGCGCAACTGAAACGCCGGAAACTCTCCGCGCCGAAAACCCTCGCCGCCTACACCCGCCTCATCTGCGACTCCCTCGGCCGCGGCCACGCCGACGCCATGCGCGCCTTCGAAAAAATGGCCGGCAAGAAATTTAAGCGCATCCTCATCGTCGGCGGCGGCTCAAAAAACCGCCTGCTCTGCCAAGCCACCGCCGACGCCGCCGGCATCCCGGTCGTGTCCTTCGCCCTTGAAGGCACCGCCGTCGGCAACCTCGCGAGCCAGCTCATCGCGCTCAAAGCCGTCAAAGATCTCCCCACCTTCCGCCGCCACCTCGCCGCGAATCTCAAGCAGACCGTCTACGGGCCGCGCTGATCTCAAACGTCGCAACCCGCAAAAAAGCCCCGACGTTTCCGTCGGGGCTTTTTGTTATTACAAATCCCAGCGGGCTTAGCGCAGAAACGCTTCGTGCAGGCCGCCGTCGACCGTGACGATCTGGCCGGTGGTCTTGCTGAGGCGCTGCGAGACGAGGAGGAAATACGCCTCAGCTTGGTCGGCCGGCGTGATGGGCGCCTTGGTGAGCGTGCGGTCGGCGTAGAATTGCGCCAACTTGCGCACGAGGGAGTCGGTCGCCTCGTCGTCGGTGTAAGGAATGTTGTATTTCGCGAGCGAGCCGATGACGCGGTCGCGCGGGAACATCGCCGAGCCCTGCACCACGGTCGCGGGGGCGACGCCGTTTACGCGCACGAGCGGGGCGAGCTCCATCGCGAGCTCACGCACGAGATGGTTGGCAGCGGCCTTCGAGCAATCGTAGGCGAGCGAGCCTTTCTTCGCGACGGCGGCGTTGGCCGAGGTCGTGAGGACGAGTTGGCCTTTGAGGCCCTGCTCTTTCCAGGTCTTGAGCGCTTCGTCGCCGACGATGTAGCTGCCGGTGACGTTGACGCCAAAGGTGAAGGCCCACTTGTCGTCGGGAATGTGGCCGGTGGTGTCGCTCGGCCAGAACACGCCGGCGGTGACGCAGATCGAGTCGAAGCCGCCGTAGGCCAGCGCGACGTCGTCGAGCATCGCGCGCACGCTAGCGCGGTCGGTGATGTTAGCGGCGAGCCCGAGCGCCGGGCCACAGGAGGAAAGACCGGTGCCGGCGACGCCGATGCCGAGGCCATATTTGTCGGTGATCTCTTTGGCGGTCGCCTGCGCCGTCTCGACCTTCATATCGACGCACACGATGTGCGCGCCTTCTTTGACGAGGCGGTGGGCGGTCTCCTTGCCGATGCCGGAGCCAGCGCCGACGACGATGATGACTTGGCGGGCGAGCTCTTTCTCAGCGGGCATGCGCTTCAACTTCGCTTCTTCAAGGAGCCAGTATTCGATGTCGAAGGCTTCCTGCTGCGGTAGGGAAATGTAGGTGTCGATCGCCTCGGCGCCGCGCATGACCTCGACGGCACAGTTGTAGAACTCGGCGGTGACGCGGCTCTCGGACTTGTCCTTGCCCCACGCGATCATGCCCACTCCGGGGATGAGCACCACGGTCGGGTTCGGATCGCGCATCGCGGGCGAGTTGGCGTGTTTGCACTTCGCGTAGTAGGCGGCGTAGTCGGCGCGGTAGGCCTCGAGGCCGGCGGCCAGTTTCTGCTTCAACGCGGCGGTGTCCTCAGCTTGCGGATTCCAGTTCACGTAGAGCGGCTTGATCTTGGTCCGGAGGAAATGGTCGGGGCAGCTCGTGCCGAGCTCGGCGAGTCGGGCGGCGTCCTTCGAGTTCACGAAGCGCAGAATCTTTTCATCGTCCTGCACCGTGCCGATGAGGCGCTTGGCCTTGGACACTTGACCGCGGAACCACGGGAGGATCGCGGCAAACGTCGCGCGGCGCTGCTCGGGCGTGAGCGTAGTGTAGTTCGCACCGCCGAAGGCGGCGGCGTCGCCGCCTTTGGCCTGGTATTTGGCTTCGATGAAGGCCGATGCCTTCTCGATGCAGTCGAGCGTGTAAGTGTAGCAGGCTTTTTCTTCGTTAGCCCAAGAGATGAAGCCGTGCTGGCCCATCATGATGGATTTCACGGCGGGATTCCTCTGCACGATGGCCTGCATCGCGAGGCCGAGTTCGAAGCCGGGGCGCATCCACGGTACGTAGGCCATCTCGCCACCGAAGATTTCCTGCGTGATTTTTTCGCAGTGTTTCGACGCCGCGATCGAGATGATCGCGTTCGGGTGCATGTGATCGACGAACTTCGCCGGGATGAAGCTGTGCAGCGGCGTGTCGATGGAGGATGCGCGCGGGTTAAGGTTGAACGTCGCATGGGCCTGCATGCCGACCATTTCGTCCTCGGCGGGTGCCTTCAGACCTTTGTCGGGCCGCGCGGCGTAGAGCTGCTGCATATCGAGCAGCTTCTGCTGATAGAGAGAGGAAAAATTCTCGCGCGTGCTGGTGCGCAGGTCGCCGCCGGAACCTTTGACCCAAAGCACCTCGGTCGCCTGACCGGTGAGCGGATCTTTCTCGACGATTTTGGAGGAGGTGTTGCCGCCGCCGGTGTTGGTGATGCGTTGGTCATCGCCAAGAATGTTGGAACGATAGACCAGGCGACCGACCGGATCGAGAGCGGCGGCTTTGGCGTCGTCCCAAGAAAAGTTAACGAATTGGTAGGATTTCATGGTGTTTGAGTTTTTCAGAAATTAACGGAGCCCCAGCATTCTCTCGCGGTAGAGCTCGTCGGGGCGACCGGCGATGCGGGCGGCAACGGCACCGGAGAGAAACTGAGGTGAGCCCACCGCCACCGCGCCGCCAAAAATCTCGGCGGCCTTCACCGCCATCAGGGTCGCCGCCATCACGGCCTCGGGTGTCGCTCCGAGCGTAATCAGCCCGTGGTTCGCGAGCACGATCACGCGGGGCGGGCGGGCGAGGCGCTGCACAAAGGCGAGTACGGCGCGGCGAATCGCTTGCGCGAGCTTCAGCCCGGGATCGACGTAGGGCACAAAAACAAACTCCGCCCCGCAGCACACGATCTCGTCCGGGCACATCCGGCGCGTGGCAAACGTCCGCGCATGTTTCGTGCACAGGATGGCGTTGACCGCCACCGGATGCGTGTGACCGACAAAGTTCACGCCAGGGAGAGTAAGCAGCCACGCGTGAAACATCGCCTCGACCGAGGGTTTCTTACTCGTCGGATCCACGCGCGCGGAGAGCAAACCGTCGTCCACCGCCGAGTCCGCCAAACCTCTGGCATCGAGCAGCGCAACCAGCGGCTCAAGGCGACAGGCCGTGACTCCACCAGCCGTCAATGAAGCCAAATTCGATCCGCTCGCCTTCACCAAAAACGCGTCGGCCGAGATTCTCACCGAGGTGTTGCCCTCGCC
>Ga0070374_10000716_pt1 | contig 13777 bp, 13 predicted proteins | sample LauGreSuBDMM15SN_2_FD_66374 | JGI IMG/M metagenome (GOLD analysis project Ga0070374, IMG submission 66374) | Freshwater lake microbial communities from Lake Michigan, USA - Su13.BD.MM15.SN (version 4) (version 4) | ecosystem: Environmental > Aquatic > Freshwater > Lake | place: Lake Michigan...
AATTCAGCGCAGAGACGTCGTAGACCTAGGTAGTTTCAATTTCGAGGTCTTTCAAATTCGTCTGTATTTTTGGCTGATACGCCATAATCATCCAATGGATTACTTTCGAATTTCACTAGCCGCCCAAGGTAGTAGCCCTCAAGACCTAGGTATCGAACCAGGCAATTATCTGATTACCGGCGCCAGTGGAGAAATTGGATTGGCGTTAACAAAATTTTTGTCATCAAAGACGGGTGTAACAGTTTTAGCAGGTGTCAAAAATGAGGAGAGGTTTAGGCAAGCAGGCCTAGATCGCTTGCCTAATGTAGTGCCAATCTTGACCACAGCAGAAGGCTTTGAAAGCGTGTTCCGCTCTGGCAATGAGATCAAAGGAGTAATTCATTGCGAAGGCACTTATGGTGAAATTGGAGCGATTACTGAAATAGATTTAGAGAATTGGGTTGACCATTTAGCTACATCGACTAAACGAACCTTGTTGCTTATTCGCTCCATGGCAGGGAGTAAACAACAAACACAAATCGCCTCTATTTTTTTAGGAGGAGGAGGAGCGACAGAAGCTTATATTGGGCTAGCCAACTACTCCGCGATAAAGTCCACCCTAGTGAGAATAATTGAAACTTCAGCCTTGGAGATTGATCCCGCAAAATTAGTTCTAAATGTTTTAGGACCTGGACCTACCAACTCTCGGATGGTGGAGGCAGTTCTAACTTCTGATAAGCGAATAGACTCCAGAATTATGTCCGGAAGTCTGAGATTGCGCGACTCAAACAAAACGACCTCGGACAGGCTCCTGCACTCAATCACCTTTCTTTTCTCGTCGAAAGGTCGAAAATTGAATGGCAATTTCTTATCTGCGGAATGGGACAACTGGGAAAGTATTGATACTTCTAACGAAAACAACTACAAACTACGCCGTGTAATTCCCATCCAATAGAGCTCTACGGCAACTCTCCAAATTTTTCGATATTTTGAGATCACACTCTAAAGCTTTTACCAAATCCCTAGAAAATGCTCGCGCATGAAGTTCTTTTACAGCGTCCACCGCAGTTCTCGAATCAAATTGAATTTTTTGAATGACTTTTGGTACACCTGCGGGGTGGGTTCTCTGATATTCCGTAAATTCAGAGCTTCCCCATTTGGTAAGCCCTAGGAGTTCAAGTGACCCATCTGGCCAAGTGAAATCTAAAGTAAAATCGTTTAACCAACTCGTGTACGACGTGCTCAGCTGGATCAAATTTCTCCCAGAACTCAAAGCAATAACTGTCGACGGCGATGTCAGGCTACTAAATCCAAACCCGTAAGAGAAATTTGGTTCCGTGTCATCAAGTTCATAAAGGATTTTTAAGATATGCGGTGAAACCAATTCCCAGGGACCTCCACCAAAATCCATCCAGGAGGAATTGAAAATCAATGCTTCTGTACCAAACGAGTAATTCATCCTTATTGATGACCACGGCGGGTTACTCTGGATAACTTCCTTAGCCCTAGACACAAAAATTTCAATTCCAGAATCAAACATGTGATCGTATGCTGTCTCAAAAAAGATTCCGCTTGAAAGTGATCGCGTGATTAACGCACACAATTCTGCGTCGAGCTCAAAAGGTTTCTCCACCAAAACGTGTTTAGAGTTTTGTAAGGCATATTTAACATAGTCTGGCTTTACTTTTTCGGGGGTGGCTATAATCACGGCATCGTAAAAATTCGATGGGATTAAACTGAGTTCGGCGATTCCTTCACCAAGCGTAGGACAATCAATAACAGCAACACATGACTGCTCTAACGCTAGTCTATGTTTACTTCCTTGGTTTCCATTCCCAATCAAGACCCAACGGATGTTTTTGTTATCAAATACTCTTGTCAACAGATTCCCACATTGCTTTACGGACAGTCAATTGTGGATGTGAAACCAGCAAATGCCAGACATAGGCTTGAAGTGCCTCAGTAATTGGCGTAAGCCTCGACCTATCTGAGATAGGAATAACAATTGCACAATCAGAAACTTCTGCCAAATATCCTCCTGGATAACCAACAACACTAATCATTTTTGCTCCTAGAGCAGCAGCATGCTTGGCAGCAACAACGAGGTTGGCGCTGATGTTTCTAACTTCGTCTCCTCCACCAACAGAAAAGAAAAGAATCATGTCTCTGGCTGAAAATTTTGATTGCTCTAATACAAATCGATATGACTGCTCCCAAGATTCATCGTTAATGAGTGCGGTTAACTCAGATACGTTGTCTCCCACTGCATAACTTTCAATTCCTGTTAAGCGGCGGAAGTCAGCTGCAGCATGAGAAGCATGACCAGCTCCGCCCCCGGATCCTGCGATGAAGAGACGGCCTTCAGCATCTCGGAGTGAAGAGAGTAGGTCCACCGCCTTTCTCATCTGAACATTATCAATCCCTGCGAGTGACGCAATGGCTGTTGCTTCAAATTCCTCGATGAAATCCATTTTTCCTCAAATTTCTGCGCTACTCTGCTCCAAAGTCTTTGTCCTCATTGGAGATTGAATTATGGTCGAGATAACAAAAGAATATCAAGAAATCAAGATTTTTTGCGATTCTGCGTCAATTCAAGACATGGAAGATTACGTCGGGAACGGCAAAATTCAGGGGTTTACTTCTAACCCCACTTTAGCCCGGAACGCAGGAATTAAGGACTATCTTGAGTTTGCGCACAAGGCTGCTGAAACATGTGGGGATAAAGAAATTTCTATCGAAGTCATCGCTGATGACAATTTGAGCATGATTCGCCAAGGATTGCTGCTATCGCAAATACGAGAAAACATCAGCGTTAAAATTCCAGTCACAAATTCCAAGGGTATTTCAACAAATGAAGTGATTCGCGCTCTCGTTAGTGAAGGGTGCTATTTGAATGTCACTGCGGTCTTTTCTTTCAGCCAATCGAAACTCGTATTAGAAGCCATGGAGAATGCTGAGCGAGGGATTCTTTCTATATTTGCAGGGAGAATTGCCGACACAGGTATTGATCCTATTCCACATGTTGTGCATGTAACAAAAATGAGAGATGAATTATCACCAAAGATTGCAGTGCTTTGGGCGAGCCCACGCGAGCCATTAAATCTGATTCATGCGATCCAATCAAAAGCCGACATTATAACGATGACTCCAACTCTGATAAAGAAGGTGGAAAATTTCGGAAAAGATTTGGATCAGTATTCATTAGAGACTGTCCAAATGTTTACAAAAGACGCACTTGACTCGGGATTCCAGTTATGAACAATACAAGTGAGATGTACTCCGAGATTGAAAATAAAGTAAAAACACTTCCAGAAGTGCTTAAACTTTATGGAGAATTCCCAAGAGACAAAAGGAGAATAGTCCACTGTCACGGAACCTTTGATGTGGTCCACCCCGGGCATTTACGTCAGCTTTCGTATGCCAAAACTCAGGGTGACATTTTGGTAGTTTCTACAACGGCGGATAGATTCATTAGTAAAAGTGGAGTTCGGCCTTACGTTCCACAAGACTTGCGCCTTATTAATTTAAGCGCCCTCGCTCTCGTTGACTGCGTTATTCTAAACGACGAGGAGACACCGGTCGAGCTAATCAAATCACTTAAGCCGGATATTTTCCTTAAAGGTCCGGATTATGCCCATGAAGTAAATCCTAAAACTTTGGAAGAAAAAGACGCCGTTGAAAGTTATGGCGGCAAAATGATTTTTTCTCCCGGAGACTACGTAATGTCATCGACGAAAATTATTCAAGACAGAACAATGAATCTTAGTTCTGAGAAGGCCAAATTATTGATGGAGCAAGAAAATATAGATTTTGATGACTTAGTTGGTATCGCAAACAAATTTGAAAATACAAATGTCTTAATCATCGGTGACACAATCATTGACAGAATTATCTACGGGACAACTATCGGAGTAAGCGGTAAAACCCCGACTATCTCTACTAAAAAATTATCTTCAGAAGACTTTATCGGTGGCGCTGCAATTGTCGCCCTACATTTGGCTTCTGCACGCGCAAATGTAACGTTCGCGACCTTGCTTGGCGATGACAATGAAGGCGATTGGGCTAAACAAAAACTTGAAGAAGCTGGGGTTACAGTATTTAAGATTAGCGAGCAAGGAAGAAGTACAACTTTAAAGGAAGTGTTTGATGTTGACGGTTATCGTGTGTTAAAAATGGATAGAGTAAATAATAGCCCTATAACCCTAGCTTCAAGAAGTATTATCACTGGACTAATTAAGAACATAAAGCAAGGTCTTCTTGTTTTCTCTGACTTTAGGCATGGCATTTTTGATAAAGTTTCCTGTCCAGAGTTTGTTGCAGCAATAAATCCGGAGATTACTTCAGTAGCGGATAGTCAGGTTGCTTCACGGTGGGGGAATATTCTTGATTTCACGGGAGTCTCCATGATCACCGCTAATGAAAAAGAAGCCAGATATTCGCTAGGAGATCAGGATTCTTCACTCCGACCATTAGGGGAGGCGTTGTTTACAAAATCTGGTGCTGAGTTTGCCCTTGTAAAGGCGGGAAGAGATGGCGCAATTGGATATCGCCGTCAACTAAAAGGCAATGATCCAAGACATTTCTTTGTGCTAGACAGTTTTGCCCGGGGAGTTGTTGATGCGGTTGGTGCAGGCGATGCACTTCTCGCTTACGCGGCGTTAGCTTGGCATCATAATTCTGGACCAGTAGCCGCAGCGATAATTGGCGTCGCGGCAGCAAGTCTCGAGTGTGAAATAGAAGGAAATCGTCCATTGGCTTGTGAAGACGTGCTCTTGAGAGTTAAATCAGTTATCAGTTAGTGCAGATCGCAATGAAGTTCCATGCCATCTTTGGATTTTGCGACGAGATAATCCCATCATTCTGCTGAAAAATATGAACTTGGTTAAAGTGATCTTTCAAAATAGACCGGAACTCGCCAAAAGTGTATTCAAATGGGTGGGCTCGTTTGCGATTCTCTGTTCGATCCTCATCTGGTAGTACGCGAGGAGTTGAAATAAACCACCTACTTCTTGCGTACCCAAGAGACTTTAATGACTCTAGAAAAACATCAGCCTCTTCTCTTGGCATATGTTCAATTACCTCAAGTGCAACGACCACATCAAAACTTGATAGATCTTTGAGTGAGTCCACAAACATCAAACGATCACTCGCCCACTTTTCGTTCAATCCTGAAGAAACCACATAGGGATCATAAGCAACAACCTTTGAGGCAACCTTAGAAAGTGTCATTGCGCCGTATCCCGTCCCAGCACCCACTTCGATTAATTTCTCAGTCCCATCAAGCTGGCGAGAGACGAACATATACCGCGCCAAATGTGCCAGGAGGCTTGCTGGATCAACTTCAACATCGTGTATATCAACTCTATCCGTTTGTGCGCCTATCGGTAATCCTGTATCGCGATGTTCCAATTTTCCTCCTGTATGATTTTCCGTAGGATATATGAAAAAAGGAGAATTCCTTGAAATCACTCGTAACTGGTGCTCTGGGTTTCATCGGCTCGCATGTTGTAGAAGCACTATTGGGCGATGGGCAAGAGGTTCTTGGGATAGATGACTTGTCGACGGGTTCCTGGGCAAATGCTATTCCGGGCGCGAAATATGAAGAAGTGTCAATTTTGCACCCAAAACTTAAGGATATTGCCTCGAAATTCTCACCAGATTACATTTTTCATTTAGCTGCTCTACCTCGAATTCAACCGTCTTTCGAGGAACCTCTTTTACATAATCAGGCGAATGTGGATGGGACAATCTTCGTCTTAGAAATTGCCAGAGAATTAAAGGTAAAAGGAATTATTAATTCTTCATCTGCATCTGTATACGGAAATCCCTCTACATTTCCAATTACAGAAGACACACCTATCGAACCAATGAGTCCGTACGCCTTGCAAAAATATGCTGCTGAAAAGTACGTAAAAATTCTTGGAGAAAAATGGGAGATTCCTAATGTATCATTGCGTTACTTCAACCCATTTGGACCAAGGTCTTTCAATCCAGAATCCGAAGGCAATGCATATTCGCCGGTACTTGGCGTTTTTGCTAATTCCGTTGAGAAATTCGGTAAAATCACTGTGACTGGCGACGGAAGTCAAAGTCGCGATTTCATCTATGTCGGTGACGTTGCTAACGCCAACCTTATCGCGTCAAAATTAATTTCTCAGATATCCGGTGGAGTATTCAATGTTAGTTCTGGGCAACATCAGTCAATCCTTTCTATCGCACAAAAATTCAACGCACCTATTGAATTTATTGATGCCAGGGCCGGTGAAGCGTCCATAAGCTGGGGAGATAATAGTAGTTTCAAAAGTTTAACCAACTGGAATCCAACAATTTCGGTGAATACCTACATTGAAAATACTTTGAGGTAGCAGCGGTAACCTATGAAACCTGTATTGGCTCTAGACAGAGACGGAGTCCTCAACCGGCTTTTGTATGACACCCCAAATGGGCGCGCCCCAAGAGTTCTTTCTGAGATCGCATACTTGGTGCATCCTTCAGACATCAAAAGAATTGCAGAGCAATATGAAATTATTGTCATCACTAACCAGCCCGACAGTGCGAATGGAGCAAACAGTTTAGAATCTCAGCTCCAAGTCCACCATGAAATTATGGCGCACTTTGATTTAGCTCATTCATATATGTGCACTCACAAAAATGATGACAATTGCAAGTGTCGAAAGCCACGCACCGGGCTATTAGAACTTACTGTCTCTCCAAAGCACTCAACCACTTTCGTTGGTGATCGATGGACAGATGTCGCCGCTGGAAAGAGCATTGGCTGGAAAACAATTCTTTTGAAGTTGGATTCGTTCTCTTTTGCGCCAAATAGTGTTGGAGAACCCCCACGAAACCTAAAGCCTGATGTAGAGATAACGAGTTGGGAGAGTTTGCTGCTCTATTTACTAAACATAAGAAATTTCAAATGAAACGCTTAACTCAAGGCCTGCTGGCAGTTTTTGTGTATTGCATTTTTAAGGTGGTACATAGAAATACAGAATTTTTAGTCATTGAGACAAATATTTTTGGCCATGCCGTTCTAGAGAGTGTTCTTTTGAGAAAATATGTATCCGAACATCCAGAGAAGAGAGTGAGATTTATCACTCACCGTCACTCTGCAAATCACTTTCTAACAAACTCTATTCGTAAAACATTGAAAGCTGATGGTGTGAAAGAGAGCTATTTCGGCAGAATGGCGATGCATGCGCAAGAAATCTTAAAGAACAGAATGAATGTAACACCAAAAATAAAAATTATTGCATTTCAGGAAGATCTTACGCATTTGACGGCGAGCAATCAAGATTCAAAACTGCTGCCAGAATTTAGCGAAACTATTTTATTGAAAAATGAAGCCACAACTCAGAATAAACGTGATATCTTGTTAATGAATCGAAGCTCCGCTTATGTAAAGCATAATGAATCAGATGAGTTACACTCTTATCGTAATTTTAGTTTTGAATCGATTGACAGATCTGTACCTACAAATCTTTTCTCTTTTAATTTTATACGAATTGGAAAGTTTGATCAAAATACTACTTCTAACGTGCATATATTTGATGTAAGGAGAGAAATTGAATGTAATCCCGCGTTAGATATGTCAATTCAAGCGCACTCATACGCATACTTTGGCGCTGATAGTGGTCCAGCATGGTATGCCCTGTGTGCGCAGAAACCAGTAGCATTTATTAACATGATTCCACTCAATCAAGTGTCCCCCACGGATTGCAGGAAATTGGTTGTTATTCCCAAACTTCTTTACTCCTTGGATCTCCACAGGGTTTTAACACTTTCTGAGATGCTCTCAGCAGAAACCTCTCTGTTGAGGAGTTCACAACAATACAAGAACTGTAATCTCGTACCGATTGAGAATTCGCAAGAAGATGTAGAGAAATTCATGACGAGTTGGCTCAATTTGCTTGATAATTCGGGTGAAGCCGTGGTTGATGAAGAATTCATGAATGCGCTCAGACGTAAACACAATGTACCGTTCTTGCCTAGCATCTCCGCAAACTTCATTAGCGATCATTCTGAGATTTTATAGCATGACTCTGAAACTAGGTTTCGTCGTGGTTTTTCACAATGCTGAAGAATATGTCACCAGAGTCTTGAATGGGGTAATTTCCTGCCTAGGTCAAGATGATGTAATCGTGGTTGTTGCAGATGGCTGCACTGACCTAACCGCAGAAAAATGCCGGAAAAATATCTCTCCATTGACCTGTGAGAAAATATTTTTAGAGACATCTGATCTACACGAAATAGGCGCTCTCAATGAAGCTTTCAAAGGGCTTAAGAAATACAACCCTGACTACGTAGTACATGTGCAAGGCGACATGATTTTGGACCCAAGAACCTTCCCCATCCTAAGATCTCGGATAGATACAACTAGCCGGATTGGTCTAATCTCGCTTCGCATGGGTGGGTGTCCGATGAGCGATTTTGAGAATATTTTAATTTCATACAAAGAAAGAAACTTCGGACACAATTACAAAGGTGCAATTCGAAGAAATCAAAAAGTTATCTTAGAAGAATGCTGTATTGCCGGACGTGGCCCGATTGTAATTTCCTCAGAGCTGCTGATTGCTAATGATTGGGCCATAGACAATAATTTGAAGCCACACTCAATGGATGACGTAGACATGAGTCTTTTAGCATTGGAAATGAACTTAAGAAATTATTCAATAAACTTGCCATATCGAAGCGATGTGACCTGGGGTGCTACGCGTAATCCTAATCGGAGTTATCAGGATTCAGTTGATATCTCTGCCCTGAAAAATCTATCGTATGTAACAGTTAAACACAGAAAACTTTTGGCGGATATAGTGAAACCCCATAAACATAGCGACGAATACATAACTGATGTAAGGATTGCATTCAACTTCCTCCTTGGTTCGCTGATAAACCGTGAATTACTGAGTCCGAAAAGGAATGTGTTCCGCCGTGTGAGAAAAAAAATCGCGTACTTAGTCTCGACCAAATCTATAGGCTGAGTTCTTTCGATCCAGTTTTATAAATAACGCGTAAGCATTGCCAATTAAGCGAACGTGAACTTTGACTTTCGATTTGATTAGAGGACCACGAGCAGGGCCCTTACTCGCAATTCGATGAGCCAACGTTTCAATATAGGAATTGATAAGAATTAAGTCGAGAGCTTTCAACTCAGAAGAGTATTTTAGTAAGAGTTTACGGGATCCATCTAGGAGTAGTTGCGGATCTTTTCTTGCCTTAGATTGAATGCCCTCCAAGTTATTATAAATTACTACATCACACTCTTCTGAAATTCTCCAACTAAACAACTTTGAAACCCGGACCCAATAATCTAGGTCTTCACCGTAGGACAATTTTTCATCAAAGAACCCACAAGCATCAATTATCGATCTAGACAACAAGACCGAAGATCCGGATCCAGGTATGACCACGCGAAACAAAAGCAAATTCCGCAGATTTATCAATCGAGCTTTAGGGTTTCGGATGCCTGGTAAAAGTGTTTCACTCTTAAGCAACTTATAATTCGAAGCAATAGCAATTGGTTGTTTACCATCAAAGTTATCCAGCAATCTAATTTGGTTCTCCAATTTTGATGCTAACCAGTAGTCATCTGCATCTAAAAAAGCAACTAACTCTGATTCAGAGTTACGAATTCCAGCATTTCGCGCACTTGATAGACCCATGTTGGGTTGAGTCACGACCTTAACATTGGAGTATTTACGCGCCAGATCGCACATCACATCCAAGCTTTTGTCCGTGGACCCATCATCAATGAGGATTATTTTGGAAACTTTGTATGTTTGGTTAACAACCGATTCAACACAAGGATAAAGAAAAGCCTCTCCGTTGTAGCACGGTATGACAACGTCCACAGATCGGGAATTCAAGATCGATTCCTAATCCACTTTTTCACCACAATTCTAATTCTTCTCAAACAGGTGATGTTCATGGAAGCTAAATCAAGAATTCGTGCTAACTGGAGTAAGCGAAAAAGAAGATCCTGGAAGAGCCATCCACTCTTACTAATCAAAATACGAAAACGTAGATGAAGCTCGGACTTATACAAATTACTAGTATTCGATATTTGGGAAGGGTGTGATCTATAACGTGTCATTGGTAGATCGTCGATAAATATAGGAAATTTTTGGGCAACCCTGATCCACAAGTCAAGATCTTCTGCACCTTCAAAATCAGAGCGATAGCCGCCCACTGATTGAATTACACTCTTTCGAAACATGACCGATGGATGCGCTATAGGATTTCTAAAGGCAAAATTTCTATTTAAACTCAATACTCCAATCGGATATCTGGAGACACCAATGACTTCTGATCTATTATTTATGTAAGTTATTTGACTTGCTACGAGCCCTAAATTGGGATCGCCCAGTAGTTGGTTGATTTGTCGAGCAGTTCTCCCGGGCTCCATCACATCGTCAGCATCAATCCTCGCAATAAATTCGTTTGCAGTGAACCTTAGGCCGTATGCCAATGCATTTGCTACCCCTCGTTTAGCACAAAAAATCAATTTTATTTTAGGATTTGTAGAGGCATACCTCGTAATGATTTCAACAGTTTTATCAGTTGATCCATTATCAACTATGACAATCTCACTAACATTTTGTTGATTTAAAACAGAATCCAAAGTTTCCTCAAGATACTGATCCCCATTGAAAACGGGAATCAATATCGACACTTTGGCATCTCTTGTATCAAACATCTGAGCGGTCATCCGTTTGACCATTCACTCTGTAGTTTGTTCCAGTCGGCGGGGATTAAATCTATCGGTTCGCTCAGGTTACGAAACCAAGGGTTTGGCGCAATAACATGACTAGATTTTGATACAAAAGCAGCCCACCACGAGAAAGTTGAATTGGAAATAATAAACGAATCGCATGACTGCATGACGTGAAACACATCCGTAGGCTTACTATTCCGTGGCTCGCGAATAATTATTCCAGATACCTCTTGTACAAAACTCTCATCAATTTGGTCAGGGGAGTCTGAGAAAATCCAAACAGGACCCGTTGCGCCCAAGTTTCGCAGAACCTTCACTGCGGTTAGGTAAAATCGGTAATCAAGCATGCCAAAATCCGATGATAAACTTACGTAATCTCCGCGCCGAATGTGGCAAGCAATAGGTTTTTGAACTCTAGCTTCATCCGCCAGGTTCGATGCCCAATCGGACGGTTCGAGTACTTTGAGAGGCTTGTCAGGAAAGTGGCTGAGAACCATTTCAACATAACGCCAAGACTGAAAGTATCCTGAGATGTTCTCATTGGTGTTATACAAGAAGGCTTCATTGAACCCAGTCTCTGCGAATTCAAAGTACTTCTTTCCATGGTAAAGATTGGGTAAAAGTTTAGTCAAGACATTCTGCGTTCGTGGCATTCTCGCTCGGACTCTTACACACTGCACGGGTAAAGCAAAATTATCAAGTGATAATTCACGTTTGCTTTGTGCGGTTTCTAGGGCACTCGTTTCAAATTCAACTTCATTCCCATGAACAATCGAATATGCGACCGCAGCATAATAAATAAACAACTGGTTTCCAAGCCCACCTTGCAATCGAAATCTAACACGTCCCACTCTCAAATACTAACTGTTTTATGGCACACAAACGCTTTCTAAGCATAAATCCCGAGAAAAAATTGAAATTAGGAGACAATCAGCCTTGTGTATCTAACTGCAAAATTCCATCTGATTGAGTACTTGTCAATTCTTGATCCTCGCTCAAAGAAGAAATTTTTTAGGGTGGTGTTAGCTCAATCGCTACTCGGATTTCTTGATTTACTTGGAGTTCTCATGATCGGAGTCGTTGGTTCACTAGCGATACAAGGCGTGCAGTCCAAGAGCCCGGGTGGACGTACGGAGCAAGTACTCACCTTAATTAATCTAGATAAACTAGATTTCCAGATGCAAGTTATTATATTAAGTCTATTAGCCACCACATTCCTAATAATCAAGTCAATCACAACAATTATTCTTAACAGGAAAATACTTTATTTTTTGAGCCATAGATCAGCAGATCTATCCGAGAAATTATTATCGAAGTTTCTTAGTCAACCTATATTGGGCGTTCAAACGACTTCTTCGCAAGACATTCAGTATGCAGCAGGCGCGGGAGTTGCAGCAATTGCGCTCGGAATCATTGGAACAACCGCGACAATAATTTCTGATTCATTTCTTTTGTTATTGCTTCTCGGTGGTCTATTTGTGGTCGATCCACTTATTGCGCTTAGCTCCCTTTTACTATTTAGTTCTGTCGGACTATTTATGTATCAATTAACTCACAAAAAAGCTAGATATTTAGGTAGCGAGATGGCAAGGCTAAATGTTCAATCCCAGATAAACATTCAAGAATTGGTGACCTCCTATCGTGAAATTTACATTAGAAATCGGAGAGAATTTTACTTGTGGCGCATCTCCAAACTGCGTCACCAGTATGCAAATGTTTTGGCGGAGCAAACTTTTATGCCGAATGTTTCCAAATATGTTTTAGAGGTAAGTATTATCCTGGGAGCGCTCGCCATGTGTGGCATGCAGTTCGTATTACACGACGCATCTCACGCAATCGCAAGCATGGCAATATTTATGGTTGCAGGAAGCCGTATTGCCCCGGCACTCCTTCGGCTTCAACAAAATTTTGTGCAGATACGAGCAAATCAAGGCATTGCAATATCTACTCTTCAATTATTGAACAAAGTTGATTCTTTTCCAGAAATTCTGCCGGGGAATATAAAGTACAAAGAAAATCATGAGAGTTTTTCCCCTCACATCTCGATCAAAGGGGTCTCTTTCAAGTATCCCGCCGCAGAATCGTTCATATTTGAGAATTTAACTCTCGATATACCTAGTGGCAGTTTTGTAGCTTTTGCAGGGAAGTCTGGTTCTGGAAAAAGCACTTTGGTAGATTTGATTCTTGGTGTGCACATCCCGCAAAAAGGTGAAATTCTTATTTCACAAAAACAAGTTAATTTTGTTGTAAGCGAATGGCCTGGAATTATTGGATATGTCCCCCAAAGTATTGGAGTTATCGCAGGTTCAGTGCGTGAGAATCTAAGCCTTGGGTTTGAGGCAACCGATTTTACCGATCGTGATTATTGGCGTGTGCTTGAAATAGCCCATCTTGACGAATTCATTCAGACGCTACCCGGAGGATTAGATTTTAATATAGGTGAGTTTGGTTCGAAATTTAGTGGCGGGCAACGTCAGAGATTGGGCATCGCGCGCGCGTTGTTAACACAACCAAAAATATTAGTCTTGGACGAAGCAACGAGTGCATTAGATAGTGAGACGGAGCTAGCGATCTCGCAATCAATTTTTGAATTAAAGGGAGACGTAACCACGCTCGTAATTGCACATCGCCTTTCAACGATTGCGAGTGCTGACCGAGTGATTTATTTAGATGCAGGAAAAATAAGGGCGATGGGTACCTTCGATGAACTTCGTCAACAAGTGCCAAATTTCGAAACCCAGGCTGGCTTGCAGGGTCTTTAACCCGCGGGACCAGGGCGATATCGGCTCTCACGGAGGCTGTTGCCTGAGTGAAATGTCCGTTTTGTCCTATCTCCGCTACAATCTAGGCTAGGATTCGTAGAAGATTATAGAGGCACCGACGGGTGTCACTGAAGTACAAAACCGGTTAAGAAGGAAGTCCCAAAGTGGCATTTAAGAAGTCTGCAGCCTCTGCAGGTCCTCGCGTGTGGACCGTCGCAGAGCTCGGTGCTTTCTACACAGAGCATCGTTCAGAGCTTCTTGCCCACGCTAATCGCGTATTGAAGGACTCAGCTAAAGCAGAAGAAATCACACAGGATGCACT
>Ga0070374_10000721_pt1 | contig 13759 bp, 11 predicted proteins | sample LauGreSuBDMM15SN_2_FD_66374 | JGI IMG/M metagenome (GOLD analysis project Ga0070374, IMG submission 66374) | Freshwater lake microbial communities from Lake Michigan, USA - Su13.BD.MM15.SN (version 4) (version 4) | ecosystem: Environmental > Aquatic > Freshwater > Lake | place: Lake Michigan...
AGCAGTTGCATTACGAATTGGAGAAACATAGAATGCACTTTGCGTTGCCCCGTTTAATACATTCCCGCTTGCATTTAATACAATAGAGTTGGCTGGTTGGTTAGTAAGTCCAGTATTTGCACCTATTGCTATTGCATAATTGCCCTGTGCAGTTCTACCTGCCTGATAGCCAATTGCAACTGAACCTCCTCCTTGCGCAGCGTTACCCGCATTTTGGCCAATAGCAATTGAACTTCCACTCTGTGTAGTATTTCCTGCGCCATCACCAATAGCAATTGCACTTCCACCTTGATAAGCGTTACCGGCGCTATTCCCAATAGCAACTGCAAAGTTATTTTGTACATTTGAACCGGCACTATTTCCGATTGCCACTGTATTGGCTCCTTGATTTGTAAAACCGGAACTATTTCCTATAGCTACTGCATTAGTACCTTGTATATTTTTTCCTGCTGAAAACCCTACGGCAACTGAGTTTGAACCTTGGGTATTTGTACCAGCATTGCTACCAATTGCGACTGAACTTGAACCTTGTAAAATGCTACCTGCCGAAACACCCACAGCAACTGAGTTTGAACCTTGCGTATTTTGTCCAGATGCATTACCGATTGCTACTGCATTAGTACCTTGTACATATTGTCCAGATTGAACACCAATTGCTACTGTACCGGCACCTTGCGTATTTATAGCCGCATAAATGCCGATGGCAACCGCCTGTATACCTTGAGCATTACGTCCAGCTTGAAACCCAATAGCGGTAGAACTAGTTCCTTGCGTATTTTGACCAGCCTGAGCACCAATTGCAACTGAATATTCGCCATGTTTTACTTGTCCAGCTTGATATCCAACTGCTACTGCATTAGGCCCTTGATTAGTTTGTCCAGATTGATATCCAACTGCTACTGCAATACTTCCTTGATTAGTTTGTCCAGCACCGCTACCAAGTGCTACGCTATTTGAGCCCTGAGAGTTTTGGCCGGCATTTATACCTAGCGACAAGTTTGTACTTCCGGTTAGCTCCCAATTATTTATTGAACTATTCCAGCGAATTGTCTGACCATAAGTATTTCCTGTTATAAGTCCAGGACCAGTAGGTCCAGTTTCTCCTGTATTTCCTTGTAAACCTTGTGATATAATAGCAACAATTATATTTTGGCCATTTGTAAAACTGGATGTTCCACCAGAAGTGACTAGACTAATGGAAAAAGTGCAATGGGAACTAGCAAAAATGGGGTTCGCAGTTATTCTCCATGTTTGAAAATTACTGCTGTTAGAACGGTCTTGGATTGTAATCACATTTCCTTTAGTTAATAGTGCCAAAAAAAGGCTTATATCATTACCAGCTCCATCAACACGGCTCACATTTATTTGCGTTGCATTTGTTTGCAAAGAAGTGTTCCATAATATATTACTATTTCCAGGGTTTCCACTAGTTGCCACTGTATTTGCTATGTAATTATATAAAGTGGTAGTTTGACCTGGAGGACCAGTAGGACCTGTCTGGCCAGTAAACCCGGCTGGGCCAGTAACTCCAGTTGCACCAGTAAACCCAGTTGGACCAGTAACCCCAGTAGGGCCCGTTTGACCAGTAAACCCAGTTGGTCCAGTTCTACCAGTAAACCCGGTTGCACCAGTAACCCCGGTTGGTCCAGTAAACCCAGTTGGACCAGTAAACCCAGTTGGACCAGTAAACCCGGTTGGACCAGTAAACCCGGTTGGACCATAATCACCAACCGGACCAGTATCACCAGTAAATCCAGTTGGTCCACTTCTGCCAGTTTGACCAGTTGGTCCTATTGGACCAGTTCTACCAGTAAACCCGGTTGCGCCAGTAACCCCAGTTGGACCAGTAAACCCGGTTGGTCCCGGTGGACCAGTAAACCCAGTTGAGCCAGTAACCCCGGTTGGACCAGTAAACCCGGTTGGACCAGTAACCCCGGTTGGACCGGTTGCCCCAGTTCCATATGGTCCAGTAGGTCCAGTATAACCAGTCGCTCCAGTATTCACAGCTCTTCCATCGTTACCCGTTGGGCCTGGTGGACCAGTATAGCCTCCTGTCAAACCATAGCCGTCTAAATTGACACTATATTCTACATATACACCATTATTACTCACATCACTGGATGTCCATAAAAAATCTGATGGATTTAAATACGTAATATTGATATACAGGGATGTACCAACCAAGGAAAGCACTTTTCCATAAATTATTTTATTGTAATATACAACATTATTGTATGGAGGGAAACCCGGAGGGTAAAAATAGGTTACTACTACATTTTGCCCATAGGTATAGTTCACTGAATTATTGTAAAGATTTACCAAAAAGTTTGTGCTATGTACTCCAGTAGGGATTTCGACTATAGTACCTTTAGTTGCATACAAGTCACCTCGTTCACCTTGGTCGCCTTTTTGCCCAGTAAATCCAGTGGGGCCAGCGGGACCGGTTTCTCCAGTGAACCCAGTAGGACCAGTCGGGCCAGTGAAACCCGTAGGACCAGTAAAACCAGTAGGACCAGTGCGACCAGTAGGACCAGTGCGACCAGTATAACCACTAGGACCTGTAAAACCAGTTGGGCCAGTGCGACCAGTCGGCCCTGTAGGCCCAGTGGGACCAGTTTCTCCAGTGGGACCAGTTTCTCCAGTGGGACCAGTATAACCAGTGGCCCCGGTAGGGCCAGTGGACCCGGTAGGGCCAGTGAACCCGGTTGGGCCAGTGGACCCGGTAGGGCCAGTGGACCCGGTAGGGCCAGTGGGACCAGTGTCTCCAGTAGGACCAATAAATCCAGTTTCTCCAGTTGGTCCAGTAAGCCCAGTAGGACCAGTATATCCAGTAGCTCCAGTAGCGCCAGTAAATCCTTTTTCGCCAGTATATCCAGTAGCTCCTGTAGGACCTTCGACTGTACTATCTTTACCCGGACGACCGGTTGGACCAGTTGAACCGGTTGCACCAGTTAAACCTTGTGGTCCTCGTTCTCCAAATAGACCTCCATTTAGCCTATAATAATCTAAAATGGCGTCTAAAGTTAAACCATCAGAATGGGTAGTATATGCTTCGTTTACTAGTACTCTGTTTTGTTTGTTACCCCATAATTGTTGTTTTGACATTACTATTAGTTATATATATATGAATATTTACATTTTTTATATATGTAAGAAACAAATCAATATTATGGCTTGTTCGTTTATATTATAAAAAATTAATATACATAATTGCAATAAGAAATCCATTAATAACACTGTTATGACCGATTTAGATATGTCGTGGATAAAAGAATATTCACGTATGCATTCTATTCAACAAATTGTGAATAAAGAAGAAATGGATGACATAGGGTTGCAAATTATCTATATGGATGTAAACCGTGAAATAAAAATAATTAATAAACATACTATTACATTATCTACTATTACGTTATCTAATAATGATAGAGGTAGAGGTATTTCTAAAGAACAATTATTAAAAATTATTCAGGACACAAAAACCAATCAAAATAGGAAATATAAATTGTTTGATATACTATTATACAAAATAGATTTAGAACCGAAAGATATACAGAGATACGTGAATGGTGAATGTAATGCAACCAGCGTATTAAAATCGATACCTATAGTGGATGATATTAACATTGAACCGTCTTTGTTTATTTTTCATTCATTGTATACTATTTTCTTGTTTTTTGAGGAATTAAATATAATAAATCCTTGCATAGTTAAATCCATAATGAAAACGGGGGAAAATGCACATAAACCAAAACACACTAAAAAAGTTAGAATAAACGATATATGCGACGAAATAATACTATCTAAATGTAAATCCAAAAAAACGCGGAAAATATGGACAATGAATACGGCAATGAATGTCTAGATGTGTGGTGTGATGCCCAGGGGGCATCACGTTCCATATAACCAGCATGATGCTGACCATACGGTCAGACAATAAGCCCCCACCGAAACTACAACAAATCATAAATAATATAAATATGTATTGTGTTATATAAGTACAATACATCATGGAAAATAATAAAATTACGTATTACAAGGAACAAATAGCACATATTTATTATAATTTTGTCCGTCCGAGGGAAGAAATAGATATTAAAAACTGCGCTGTACTATACGAACAATTATTACGTTCTCTCGTATCCGAAATAAAAACTACCAGTGCGGAGCGAGAACCTAGTGAAATAGAGGATACTAGTCCAATTATATCTAATTATGTAGAATTATTCAAATTGTTATATAAACTAATTGCCCAGACCCGGGATATTTGCAATGGAAAAGGAGAACGAGATTTAACATATATGATGATTTATACCTGGTGGAAATATTTTCCCACGATGGGGCTAGTAATCTTGCGGGCTATGTTGTTCTCTCTCTGTGGTACTATATCTATGGAACATGATGAACAGGGGCATCACACCACACATCTAGGCATTAATGACTTTTCGAGTGGAGTGAAAATCCATACAAACCCGCATGATGCTAGGTGTATGGAACATGATGCACAGGGGCATCACACCACACATCTAGGCATTAATTTGCATATAGATACAAACCTACCATATTTTCCACATATGAATAGTTATGGGTGTTTAAAAGATGTGAAATATTTTTGCAATTATGTGCGCGTTTACGGTTCTAAAAACGACATTATTTGCAGATATGCTATGATTATGTTAAATCAGCGTGTGTATAATGATTATATGGAATACCAAAAAAATGGGACATTACCATCACTTGCATGTAAATGGGTTCCCAGAGAAAATAGCAAACATGGATGGATATTTGAGAAAATGGCTATACAGTGGGTACAGGCAACACAACCATATATACTTTCTAGTGTGAAAACGAATGGAGAAGATATAAATTGGATGTGGAATGTAGATATAGATGTCTCCTTAGTCAGAGTAAAAGCAATTACTAAATGCAAAACCATTTATAGAAAGGTTATTTCTTCATTGACAAAACTCATTGATATATCGGAAACCAAAAAATGCGAGAACCGATGGTCCGAAATCGTCCCTGCCAAAATAACAATACGTGATTGGGAGTGTAATAATAATGCATTATTTAATATTGATAATACATTTCAAGAACGTCATAATACGGCGATTGACAAGGATAGACGAATGTGTGCACATAACATTAAAGAACATCTTTTCATATCTCAAATGTCGCCAGATACAGTGTTGACGAACTTTGTTAAGAGTTATACAAATCGGCGTTTTTTCACGCCTATGCAATTCGTAAAACATGCTATACATATTATTCAACAGAAAAAAATAGAGAGAAATGCCGAGATGCAGCAGAATATTTTATATCAAACTAATATGTTGAATAATATGTGGGAGAAGTTATCCAAAAAGTGCAATACATTGGACTATTTTATTCCTATTTTGGATACATCTTTGTCTATGAGAGGAGAACCATTACATAATGCTATAGGAATGTGTTGTCTTATTGCAGAAAAATCGAAAATAGAGCGGCGGGTGATGGTAATGGACAATGTTCCTACATGGGTGAACCTGGAAAAATGTGCCAATTTTGTGGAAATGGTGGAAATGCTTTATAGCTATACAACCAGATATGCTATAGCAAACCTATTGAGAACATTTGATGGATTGATTGAAGCACTTGCTATAGAAAGTTCTCATGATAATGGTGCAAATGGAGTATCTTCATCTGGATCGAATGCTTATGTATTTGTGGTATTTACGAATGAATATAGTTTTTGGAAATATGAAAATGATATGGTTCATCCCGTTATAATGGATAAGTTCTCTTCAGTGAACCTTGATATACCACATATCGTCTATTGGAATTGCGCGAATGCGAATGCGGATTGTTCTGTTCCCGCATTGAGTAATACAAAAAGAGTTTCTATGGTTTCTGGAACAAATGCCAATCTACTAAACCACTTTAGTTTTATTGGATGGGGAAACTTATACAATAACAATGCAGTGGAAACTATGGAGAACATTTTGGCCAATTCTAGATATGATGAAGTAGAGGATTTGTTTAATGCATATTTTCATGTTTAGTGCCTGGTTAGGTGGTCTGATGCCAAGGGGGCATCATAGTCCACCCGACCAGTTATTACTTCGTATTCACTAGTTCTAGTATATGTTCTCTGGTTTGTTCCGCATTTTGCCTAGTATCTGGCATAGATATAACAATATTTTTCAAAATAGATATATATTGTTGCATAACTCTGGCATCTTTGCCATCAACCTCAGCCTCTGTGTCTATATCGATATCGGAATATTCATCTGTTGACATAGACTTCACTGGGCATTTATAGTAAGTATATAAATAAGTCATTGCTGCCGAATAATTGTCCCAAGAGTTATAATACTGTATTAAATCGGTATAAACGGATTGCCACGTTTGTTCTCTAGTAATATATGCCGAAAAATAGGATGTTATTCTATCTTTGAAGTTGTTTAATTCATCTGTAGATAAAATAGCCATTAAATTAGAAGTGAAAAATCCATCCAAGATTTTGTTTATTTTTTCTGTTGTTACTTTTTCGGTTATTTTTAATATGTTATTGGTTCCCATATTGGACAGTATATGAATATCAATACACCAATAGGCATAGCTATAGTGATTAATAAATGTGGTGTGCAATGTTTTTTCATTTTGTAATAGATTAAACTGGGGGTTCGTTAAGGATGTAATATCTCTAGCCAGACCAAAATCAATTATAATAGGGATATTTTGTATATCGTCATACACAATATTTTGCGGTTTTATATCAAAATGAATAATGTGTTTTTCATAAAGAAGTTGAATTGCTTCTAATATGTACAAGTGTGTATTTATCATTTTTCGGTATAATTTTTCCGGGGATTGGTCAAGTGTTCTTATGTAGGCCGGTAAAATATGTTTGCCGACATAGCGAACTTTGTTTGAAATATAGGATGCCTTTTTATTGAGTTCTCCTAATTCGTTTTGTAAATAAGCGCATGTTTTCACTAAATTATAGTCCATATTCACCATATTGATTTTGCAACTTTTTACGACTGGTGCAAAATACAAATAATATAGGGGTATTTTTTGCACTAATTTGCCTACTTCTATTTCGTAATATTCATCTACTAGGAACTGCGATTGTTGTATTTTTGTTATATAATGTCCACTGTCTATATCGTCTTCTATTTTTCCATTGCAGGCATTTATGCTGGGATAAAAAACACATCCATAGGTGCCTTTACCAAGTACTTTTAGGTCTGTATTCGAAATCATACTTATAGTATTTGTATATTTTTGTTTTTAGCTCATTTTTTACGGTAGTTTGTTTTATTGTATACTCATATGGACATTAATGTCTGGTTGGGTGGACTGGTGCCCTGGGGCATCATAGTCCATACAACCAGTATCATGCTTACCATTACGCCTAAATTAATGACTGGTCGTATGGATTTTCAATCCACGCGACCAGATAATAAATACTCATTATATCCATCAAACCATTCCAATATTTCTCGCAATCCATCTGATGTATAGAATAATTCTTCTGCAAATACAGGTATTTTTGCATATTTTATTTCGAGTTTTTGCTGCTGTATTTCAGGGGCTTCATTTTCATATCCCATTGCCTGCTGATACTTACGCTTTACTAACATAGATGGGTATGTCTTCGATGACGATGCAGATTTTGACATGTATATGAAACCACGGTATGATATATAGTAATAACAAATACTTTACTGTTTGTATATGACTATATAAAACACAATTCAATTTTTTCGTAATATTAGTGTCTGGTTGGGTGGACTGATGCCCAAGGGCATCATAGTCCATACGGTCAGACATTAGTAAAAATAAACTATTACCTGTATATACAGATGTTACTGCCTAGATGTATGGAGCGAGGTGATAGTGCAATAAAAAATGGTATTTATACAATTACAAAGCAATGACAATATGATGTTGATGTGATGGCAAGCAAATATAACAGTTGTATGTAATTACATTATTCGTAATCGTCATAGATATCTCTTTTTAATGGGGCTCCGGCCTTGCGTCCAGCAAAGTCACTGTTTTTCATTTGCATACCTGTTTTTTGAAAGTGAGTAAATGCAGCCATGGAACTTTTGCGAGCCCATTCGACGACATCCTCTTCCTCATATTCGTATTCGTCCATGCGCTCTTGTTCTTCTAGCCATTTGGCATATTCGTCATCTGACATTTCGTATTGGTGGTCTGATACGTAACTGTGAGATTGTACTTCATGAGACTGTACCTCAGGTTCTATCTCATGGAATGACCTGTCCACCATAGTGGAGCTGCGCGATTTGTTGTACATGCTGTTCGTCTTATACTCACCGGCAATCATTGCACAATCGTCCATGTTATGTCTATACATATTGCAGTTGCGACATTTTGGAACGGTGGCTGAAATACTTTGCGCTCCGCGGGCGATAACGGGGGTTGAAGTTGATTTGGTAGAAGACATTTTAAAATAGTTTGAAATGGTTTGAAAATATAGGGGTTGAATAACTTTATAATCAGGGTATGTTTAAAATACTATAAACTGAATATAAAAAATGTATTTCAATTTTCTGGTACCCCAACTTCATGGAGGTTCACCAGAATACATATTCATCAGTCCACACGGTCAGACATTAATGTCTAGCTGCGTGATGTGATGCCCCGGGGCATCATAGTCTATACAACCGGCATGATGATGATGTCCATATGGATTTTTAATCCATATGGTCAGACAATAAAAAAGGTTATTAGTTATTAGTTATAATAATTATAATGTCTTAATGTCTGGTTGTGTGGACTGATACCCAGAGGCATCATAATCCATGCAACCAGCATGATGCTGACCATACAACTATACAGTAAATCAAACATATACGATGATATACAATAACAAATATTTATTTTTTATTGTCTGACCATATGGATTGAAAATCCATACGACAAGTAATTAGAACGAAACTTCCGGGGTATCCTGCTCTCCAAGTATCCAGTTTTGCATTGCCTTTATCATTGACCAGTAGCGATGGTTTCTTCCATGGAAATTGTTGCATTCCAACCATATTTCAGCAGGATTTGTCTCTGTATGCACGTGCGATACATACATTCTGATATGTATTGCAACAGCTTCTTCGGCGCCATCGTCACTATATAAAACGGCTGTCCAGCAAAACCAGGATGTAGGACGTTTTTCTATTCTGTAATGGTCCCAATCTGCTCTGGGTCCGATTGGAAAGGAATAATTGTTGTCGCACATGCCAATGTTATTTGCAATAAAGAACTCTTCCAATTTGTAGCGAATAAAGTCGGGTGTCATTTCATCGGTTTGACGAACATGCAGTGTTTCGCGATGCAATATGGAGGGACGACCATATGCTCTGCGGGGATGACGTTTCGAAGGCAGTATTTTATATGATTTTTGACGTTCTACATAGTCTACCTCAGTTTCGAAAAATGGGTCCATATCATCCTGATTGTCGCAAATATCTGGTCCAGTTGGAACAGGACCTCCGCTCAAGCAACATTCTGCATTAGAATCATATCCGCGCGATTTTGTATTGTGTGGTTCTCCATAATAGTCCAAAATGGGGTCCTTCGAAAATAGTTCAGGGTATCTAAATCCATAATGGGTGTATCCGCAAGAGCGTTCTCGAGGATACTCTGCTACACAGTTTCCGCAATATCCAATAAATACGCCGCGCACTGATTGGTGGTAATTACAATTGTTGCAATGGGCTGGGCTCGTACCCGGTCCGCAAATAAATCCATCCAACACACAGGGCGTCAATGCCCACTCCAATGGGAAATACTCTGAATATACAACATTATTGATAGTATAGATATACTCACCTGTTTCTATTACCTCGTATAAATTGAGGGAAATTGTCTTCATCTCCATTGTTCCGGATAGTTCAGTCAGTTGCTCCTTGGAATATATAGTCATAGGTGTATACCAACTGCATATCTCGCGAATTATCATATCATCCAACAGATAATGAGTAATATGCCCATTATCTTCTCCGCAGCCCTCCGCCGTAGCAACATAAGATTTTCGCGCATTCCATAAATTGGTAGCATGCGTAAAATCTTTGTTTATAAAGCGGTGAATGATATTAGTACCTTTGAGGTCATCAAGGTCATAGTATTGTTTTGGTGAAAACACTGATTTACCTGGTAATTCGCAAAATATCCGGTCACCGGAATATATTAATGCGATATATCCTTTTAACCGGGTACTGCATAATAGTTCTGGTCTAACCATGTTGTTGGTGATTGTAAAATTACTATCGGACATCATTTTGAATAATAAATATTGATAAAGAAAGTAGTAAAGAAATTGGATATAATAAGGGGGGAATATTAGTATGCAAAATAATTATTTAAAATAAAGTATTTCAATTTTATAATAGATATATACAATCATAGATATATACAATCATAGATATATACAATCATAGATATATACAATCATAGATATATGTAAATATTATAAATAGTCATATCTGCATAATTCTTTATAATATCCGATAACAGAATCGATATCTGGGCCTAAAAAATTGTTGTTTAGATAATCCATTTCTATCGTATTTTTCCAATAAAAAGACAAATCGCGCTTTGCATTATTTATGTCTGCAATACTATCAAATAGAGGAGAGTTTTCTAAAAACCCTATTTTGGGAAATCCAATTACTGTATTGTTTTTTATGGTAAAAATCCATCGATGATGGATATGCCCCACTGTAATTTCCCTCTATCCTTGCAAGTTCTCTGCATTTACTTGGGAAAGCAATATATCCGGCATGCGCAATAGCGGACATTTGTTCACAGACAAATACGGGGTTCATTATATCTTCCAATGTATGTGTACAAATGCAAAAATCAAACTTTCCCATACGTGAAACATATTCTAGTATTGGTTCCCAACTGCATGGATGTGTTATATCACATTTGAAATGTGTAATAGTGGAACTGCCGGTATGGTTATTGAAGTCAATAATGGCGTCTACATAGGGGGCAGACCATCCGAAATAACTGCCGCCTACATCCACTACGCGAAATGTACCTTGCGATTTTTTCATGCAAATATAGTCGATTATTTCTTGTCTATTTCCATCAGATAGCTTTGCGTTGTAAATCATTAGGGCGAAATACTAATATGTATTGATATATACTATTTGTATATAAATAGTATGTGTTTATATTATTATTTGTAGTTAATGTCTAGATGTGTGGTGTGATGCCCCTGGACATCACGTTCCATACATCTAGCATCATTCTGACCATATGGATTTTTTAATCCATACGGTCAGACATTAATGTCTGGTCGTGCGGATCAACTTTTATTCGTAGAGATTAAAAATCTCTACGAATAAAAGCATGCACTATTTAGTATATCCGGGTCATAATGACCCGGATATACTAAATAGATGTTAAAAATCCGTATGACCAGCATATAGGGCAAGTCATGTGTTTTGATGCCCGCGGGCATCAACTCGCACGTCTAGACCTTAAATAGTTAGTGAGGGGGGGTTGGGGTTGTGGCAAATTAATGTCTGGTTGGGTGGACTAATGCATCAAGGCATCATAGTCCATACAACCAGACATTAAAAAGTAATAGAAATGAAATAATATCTGGTCCTGTGGTCTGTTGCCATCGGGCAACATAGTCCATACAACCAACATGATACTGACCATACGGCCAGACAATAAGACTTTTGTCTATGTTCGGTCAGCAAGTAATTTTGTAATCAGTTTATTGATGAATGCATCATGTAATAGTTTATCTCTACCTTGTATTTTATCTCCAGAAATTACTGGTATTTGTTTTTCTTTTTGTTCTTTTTGATACAGTGATATTATTTTTTTGCATTGTTTTGCGGTTTGTTTTTCATTTATATAAAACTCTTCATAAAACTTGATTTGTTCTGTTGTAGTATCATATAATTTTAATTTTTGAAAACAATTGATGCGCATTTCGTCAGATATAGAGATATTTGATAAAAGCCAATAGCTGAGTAACAATAGTTTTTTGTATTTACCTGGTAATGTATTTGTATGTGATATTGAATGGTCTGATATTGAATGGTCTGATATTGAATGGTCTGATATAGTAATAGATGCACTCATTCTAATGTAATAGTACTGTGAATAATAATTGGTTGGATGTAAATGCTAATAACAAAAGTATAAAAAAATATTTCAATTTTATTGTCTGGCCGTAAATCCATACAGACAATAATAAAACCGAACGCATATAAATATACCTAGGTATATACCTGTATACCACAACATACAATGAATGAAATAATAACTCGAACCGGAATATTTAGTTTGCGAAATATGCTTACCTATCGGGTTATTGGGTCCACTATAACAGAAAAAATAAGAGAACATTTATTAGATTTGCAGTTCATTTCACCAGTTATAAACAATAGTAATATTCATTGTATTAGTTGCATAACATATGACATATTTTCTAGCTCTATGTTGTTATATGTGTTATCATTTCATATTTCTGGAGAACTCAATACAATGAAACGTCTTGAAAAATACCAAAAATTGGGAAATATGAGAACCTTTTTATCGAAAACCTTGTGGATTTTGGTGTTTGTTTTGACAAAAAATATAGAAAATGCTATATGATGTCTGATTGTGTGTGGCGGAGGTGATAAAATTGAATAAACGAAAATAATATACTCATATACTCATATAATGGAACCGAATGCAAATACTATAGTAAATATGGGGACTGCGGAGATGAATATAGAACTGAAACGGTTATTTTGGCTAAATCAAATGAGTGTAGAAAAAATAAAAGCACATACCAGCAAAAGGGCATTTTGTGAAAATCAAAATGCGTCATTCAATTCATATGTTGCAAATCCGGATGACCCCGATGAGCCTGATTTAGGAAACCAATTGATGCAACATTATACCATTGTGGATAATTATCTGATGAACTTGCATTCTACCCTGTCCAATATCATTGAAACAAGCCGTGCTGAAATAAATAAAGAAAAGGCCATAGTGGAAAGAGTAATGAATTATCAGGCGGATTTAGAGAACCGGTTTTCTAGTATACATCGGAAAATACAATTCGAATTGGACGTTCTCAAACGGACCAACCAATTACCTCATGAAATTGTACGATATATAGGGGAATATTTACCAACGAATATTGTTCTTATGGCTATTCACATACCGGCAAATGAAATAACTACCATTATGGAGGGCTTTAAAATGAAAAATATAAAGGGTATTTACTATTATATCATGAGGTATTGGTCAAGTAAATTGGATAATTCAGTTAATTATGCGTGCGATAGTCATGTCATACGAAAAAAGGATTTTGCAATAGTGACAACGAAATCCCCAGCCAACAAAAAAGAGTATATTGGCCGTATTATAAATATACTAAAATCATATCATGTAATATTCAATATTTTATGTAAACTAAATATAAATACATCAACACCATTACCAGCGGGTTCATATGCAAATCATAATAATATGTGTATAAGTTTGCGAAGAAAACTAGAAAATCATTTGATTTATATATATAAATTGATACACTTTGTATCGAAACCTGAGTTTAATGCTCGGGCTAAACCAAAACCAAGTGCCAAGGCTACCAATCAGGGTTGAGGATATCAAATTATTGTCTGACCATATAGGTTTAATGTCTGGTCGTGTGGATTAAAATCCACATGACCAGCATATATGGCAAGACGATGGAACTGATGCCCCGGGGCATCAGTTCCCGCGT
>Ga0070374_10000723_pt1 | contig 13731 bp, 16 predicted proteins | sample LauGreSuBDMM15SN_2_FD_66374 | JGI IMG/M metagenome (GOLD analysis project Ga0070374, IMG submission 66374) | Freshwater lake microbial communities from Lake Michigan, USA - Su13.BD.MM15.SN (version 4) (version 4) | ecosystem: Environmental > Aquatic > Freshwater > Lake | place: Lake Michigan...
GTGCGCCCTATGGCAACCCATTTGGAATGGAGGATCAGACTGATTTTGTTCAGAGTCGTATCAATGACCCAAGGAGTCGCGCAGGAGAGAGGCCTTTCGAGCCTGTGCGTGTGGCCCCTGGTGTGAATGAGGGGTTCGCCGCTACGGGCAAGGGCGGCTTCCAGCAGTTCGAGGTGAATCAGTACATGATTGACAACATTCGTCGCACAGATGATCTGCGTACGAGTGATAACCCCAAGGAGACTTACAAGCAGCCTGTGGTACCTGGGCAACACTTTATTGGGATGGCGGCACAGGAGTCTGGTGAAGTCCGCAAGTACCGCCCAGATAAGTTCTACATTGACGAGACTGGTGCGCGTCTCTTTGTGACGAATGGCGAAGTGATTAAGGAGACAACCCGCCCCGTCCAAGTTCTGAAGCATACCACCCGGCCTGAGACGAGTTCTGAAGCCATTGGGCCCGCTGGGGCACAGGAGTTTGGAGAGTCTTACGTCACTGGCTCCTATCGCATGCCTATGGCCCAGCAGTATGGGGGTGCAGGATTCCGTCATGCTGATATGACGACCTATACAAGCGCCGACACGGACGCACCCGAGAATGACTATGGCCGTGCTGGCTACGAGGTCCGACCCAATGAGCGTAATGCGACGAGTGAGCGTACGATGGGACTGAATCTGGTGCCTGCCGATGCAGGGGCTTTGACTGTCCACTATGATGACCAGAACCGCCCGACAAGGCGCCAGGAGATGGTTGGAAATATTCGCCAGAGTGGTACTCCTGTAGGATATGCACAGGGGGCGCCGGCAATCACCGTGTGGGATCCCAACGATATTGCGCGTACTACGGTGCGTGAGGGTACGATTCACTGGAACTGGATGGGTCAGGCGGCTCCTGGGGCGGATGGGGCAACGAGGCTGAAAGTGTATGATCCCGAGGACATTGCCAGACCCACGCAGAAGTCACAGCTGACCAACAAGTCCGAGTATTACGGTGCGTCGGAGTCCATTAATAAGGATTTCACCAGCCACGACGCCGCCTACAATATGCGGCTGAACCCCAATAAGCAGGAGATTGCGCTGGGACGTGATCCCATGCACGGGAATGGTGGGGCATTGGCAGTCTTCGATGGGAACATCAATCAGACTGCAAAGAAGATCGATGCAGACATTGTGAATGACAGGGCCAATGCCGTGAATCGCGTGGTGGGCATGCCTACGGGTGTGGGGGACATTGGGGAAGTGCGCCCACGTGTTCCTTTGAAGTTGGATGTGAGTCGCCAGAGGAATACCATGGATATTGTGGCGGCAGTGAACTCGAACCCTCTGATGGCATCACAGAACCTGGCCTATAACGCGGAACATGACGAGAAGCTCCTACAGGAAATGTTGGCAACTATGTAGAATGGGCGTTGGAAGTTCTTGTTTGGCGAAGGGAACCTGCGGAGAAAGTGCCACTCGTAGGAGAAGTGCCAGCGCAAATAGGTCTGCATCAAAGTCTACAACTAGGAGTGCAAATAGGAAACGTGCTAGGGCGACAAATGGGCCAGAATCACGTTCTATTCAGAGTAGGCGGTCTGCAACGGCTATCCGTCTTCCGACAAATACAACACGTCGGGCAAGATCTGCTTTGAGTGCGCAAAATGCTTCTTTTTTTAGGGGGGTAGCCGCTATTAAACGATACTCAAAGGGTCGTCAGGTACATTTCCCCCCTTCTGTTATGCGTAATGTACAAATAGCTGATAAAGTCGGGAATCGCCTCACAGAAAGTGTATTAAAGGGTGAAATACCTTCACGAAATGACATGAAAAAACTGAGAAAGTGGATAAGGGCTGCAGAATCTAACAGCTCTAGCAGCTCTAACAACGCTTAAACTCTGCTTCGCCATTTCTCTATAGGAATGGCGGCGAAACAACCCTGTAAAGGTGCGCTGCTTGTTAGCGGCGAACCTGGGACAGGAAAGTCACGATGGATACGTGAGGAGGCAGCGTTCGCAAAGGCGAAACTCTTTCGCTGGAATGCAAGGACGGATCGTAGTCTTCGCGAAGGCCGCGAGGTACTTCACCAACAAGTACGCTCGAAGGAGCGCCTCTTCGTGTGGATTGAAGGGGCAGATGATCTCACCCAGGAGGCACAGGCATTTTTGCGTCGTATTTTGGAGACGGCTGCCACGAACGTGACGTGCGCCCTGGAAGTGCGGGAGATATGGAAGCTATCTCCACCCATTCTTTCGCGCTGTACAGTTGTTACAATGCGCTCGGAACAGTCACATAGAGTCCTCAGAAACAAGTCTATTGCAAATCATATTGGTCTATCAGTTGTGAAGCCAACGGGGAATGAACTCCCGGTGTGGTCTGATATCCCACGGCTTCGAATGGAGGGAGAGGATCCCTATGCAATCATTGAAAAGATATTGGAAGTCTACGGGCCTTCCCATAGGATGGTCCAGGAATGTATACGGGCCATTGGATCCGGTTCTTCTCCTTGGATACAACTGAGCGAGTTTCTTGTAAATATGCCGCGTTCTATTCCGGAATGAGAACTCCGCCTATATTCCAGATATTTCGCCGCAATGGATCTAACTGGCGAAGGTGTTAGCGTTTATTCAGAGGCGAAGGGTGAGTACACGAAGCAGTTATGTCAATACATGTTGCCGGCGCTACAGCAGTACTTTCTCGATATAATGGATGAGGCGAAGCAGAAGGAGCCAAACGGGAACAAGATCCTCTTGATGTTTCAGCAGATATTGGAGGGTGTGCCTGAGTGGAATGCTGACAAGGTGCAGCGGGAGACGAGTGCCCTGACGACTATGACGCACTGTGATTACCTGGAGGAACTTCTTACGGCGGTATTCATTGCGCACACGAAAGTTCTTTCTGCGATCAGGTTGACGAGCAAGCAGAAGAAGTTACAGATTACCATTCCCAGGTTGGAGCATTTCCTCCACAGGACCATGATTGAGTGCTCACGTCTTCTTTGGAGTAACACGTATTTGTTTTCTATGGCTGCGCCCTCAATGGAAAGACAGAAGAATCTTCGGCAGATTGAGTCGATCCTGCATGATGGGATTCAGCAGGCGATTCGTAGCATGTTGCCTGTGAAGAACATTCTGCGCGAATATCTGAAGGAGGATGATGACGATGAGGAAGAGGATGAAGATGTTCCTGATGTAGAGGCAGTGGTCGAGGCTGTACAGCCTGTTATTGAGCCTGTTGAGCCTCTGAAGGTGGTGGAGCCTGTTATTGAGCCTATTGAGCCTCTAAAGGTCGTCGAGCCTCTAAAGGTCGTCGAGCCTGTGAAGGTCGTCGAGCCTTTGGAGATGCAAACGGTATCTGAGCCCCCTATGCCTTTATTATCGGAGCAGCCATTGCAGCAGCCATTGCAGCAGCCATTGCAGCAGCCATCGATTTCCTTTACAGGTCTAGATACTACCGGTCCCCAAGCTGATGAAAACATACGCATCCTGGATGAGTCTCCGGAAGAGCTCGATGGCTTCGAAGAGCTTGGAACTGAAATGCTCAACATGGATTTTGAAGTCCTAGCCTAAAGGCGTGCGTCAATGAAGACCCTTTTTTTTCCTACTGAGCGGCCAGAATGTCACAAACTCCCCTAGTCACTGGAATGATCCTAGGAGGCGTTGTTATTTCGGCACTCGGTGCAGCAAGCACCCACTTTGTAGAAGAGAAGAAGCCCACGGTTAAAAGCCTCGGTCGCGACTTTATTATCGGCTCCATCATGGTGGCCATGATCATGCAGCTCCTCCCAGAGTCGACAACAAGTATAGTCGAGTTCCTGATAGCACTTGCACCTCTCACGCTCTTTACACCCACTAAAGCAGAGATAGTGGAGATTAAAGAGGAAATGGAAGTTAAAGTAGGAGTTCCAAAATTCTAGAGATATAAATGTTTCGCGGTTCTAGACATACTTAAATATTATCTACCATATATATATAGAATATGGTAGATAATAAACGAAAGACACGAAAGGTGTCAAAAAGGGTTTTAAAAATGTTGAATGATCCCGAAACAGTTTGGGGGAAAAATCCGGACCTTGAACACTTCTGGAGTAGTTTAGCTTCTGAAAAATATGTGGTTCTTATTTACAAGGATAAGACACATAAATATGTAAACTTACCGAAGAGGGGTACAAAGAAGCACCAATCTATATATACTGATTTTGATAAAGATACTAATATAGTGGCAGTACTCTCGAGTAATATGTCGCAAGATGCATACGAACAATATTTATACCCTAAGGCGAAGGATAAAACAGTTGAGTATGTTATAAAACACTATAGTAAGTATTTCAAACCCATTGTGTCAGGTGACAAACTAAGAGTTCCACGATAACTTGGAAATTCTAGATAAACAACTGCCACTTTCGCACATTCCCAACTTCTGACGGGTTCACTTGGAACTGGTCAAAAGCTGGATGCGTCAGCTGCTTAGAAGGGACCGCCACATGAATGGAGGCCGCGATATGCTTGTAGAGATCGAAATCAGGGAACCGCTCCGATCCATCTGCATTGAGGAGAACATTCTCCCCATCGTCATCAATCATCCACGACCACAGACAGTTAAAAAGAGGTGACACTGTCTCTCGGATCTCCATACCCTCCTCTGAGCTCAAAACCTCGCCACCCTCGATCTCATCAGGTGGATCAGGGTAAAGAGACTCGCATAGGCTCACAGCAAGTCGGCACAGATCAAAGGAGGGGTTGGGTAGCACCTCAGTATGGGGATTAGGATGAAGAGGCTTGAAAGAGTACTGACCTTCTGCATCGTTCCCAGGGCCGAAGTCGTCGCTGATAAACTGTGTCCCGTTGATTGTGTAAATAGAACGACCGAAATCAATAATACGGAAGATCTTTCCAAACGTGGGGACCTTGAATGTGGCCCCAGACTTCAGCGCGTAATAGAGAAACTCCTCTTCCGTATTGGACCACACGATATTATTCGTGTGAAGATCATTGTGTGTGAATCCGAAAATGTTCTGTGCCACGATCAGCCCCGCAATGACCTGAAAGATCCAGGCAGACCAGCGCAACTCCCATTCGGGTGTCCCATGTTTTGCCCCCACCGCCTCTATAGAGTCGAGGAGTGAATCCATTGTCCCATTATTCTTCTCGAGTGCGATGAGCATAACGGGAAAATCACGGAACTCGGAATAAATCGTATATTGATCGTATGTCTCCGATGTATCTGACTCATCGGATTCGCCTTCGGACTCCTCATTAAAAGAAACTGCAGACATCTTATCCGAATGAAGCGAGGCCATTTCATCAGTGATCTTCATCGCCTCTACCTCCACCTCCTCCTCAATATCACTGTCAACGTCAATCTCTTCTACGCTGGATGCATCAGAATCGGAATCGGAATCGGAATCAGAATCAGAATCAATCACAGAGGGCTCCTTCAAATACTCGCTAATGATATCCTGAGAAAGAGGAATATCTGGGTTGCGTTTATCAAGCATGCAGATCTTGAAGAGTCCCTTCTTCTGCCCCTCCCAGAGCCAGCTAGTATTCTTGTAGTCCTCAAACTCCTCCGTCAGATTGTACCTGTAGAGGTCAGCACGGGCACAGAAGGCCCCATAGAACTCGTTGAAATGGGGCGAAATTCCCTCCTCCCGTAGGCGGCCAAGGGCATAGGATGCCACGGCCTCCACGTAAGCCTGATTCCCAGAATCCTGTAGCTTTGTCCAGGCAGAAGTCCATGTTTTCGTGTGGCCTGGGAGCCCATTCTGCTTGGGAAGACTGTACTTTCGCTTCATCCATCGAATGGGGTCCAGAAGATGCGTGACCTTCATATAGCCGGCCTGGACCTTTGACTCCGGATCCGAGCCAGAAACATCCTGGTTTAGCACGAGGTTCAGGGAACAAGGCCCTGATGTTCCAGAAATGTCGATCCCCGAGATCCTCCATTTCGAGTCGAGCCAGATATTCTCAGTTTCCTCCTTCGTCAGGTTATACAGCTTAGTGAGTGCAGGAAAGAAAGTCTGGAGGGAGTTGAACCCCCGCACGGCACAAAGCTCTTTAGGTAGAGGCGCCAACCGGAAACGTGGAGTAGGCAGTGTCATCCCCCGGAGATTGGTATCCATTCTTACCGGGTTTAAGAGCCTTTACATCGCGGTATGACGCACGCGAAAAAAAGTTTATATACATACAGTTGTGAATGTCCGGGGCTGTGAATGTATCATTGAAGAAGTTTGACATGCGCAAAATCCCACAGGATGCTGTGGTGATTTTTATTGGTCGTCGTCGTACTGGTAAATCCACCCTGGTTCGTGACCTGTTATATCATCATCAGGATATGCCACTCGGAACGGTTATCAGCGGTACAGAGGAGTCGAACTCCTTTTATGGAAAGATGATCCCTCCTCTTTTCATTCACGGAGAGTTCTCGCCTCTCATTCTGGCTAACTTCGTCAAGCGGCAGAAGATGATTATGGGCAGGATCCAGAGGGAGATACAAGGGGGTGCCCAATCACGCCTGGACCCTCGTTCTTTCATGATTCTGGATGACTGTATGTATGATGACAGCTGGACCCACGACAAGAACATTCGCTATCTTTTTATGAACGGGCGTTGGCTGAAGGTGTTTTTCATTATTACGATGCAGTATCCTCTGGGTATCCAGCCAGCTCTCCGGACTAACGTCGACTTTGTGTTTATTCTGCGCGAGCCCTATACGACCAACAGGAAGCGCATTTTTGACAACTATGCCTCCGCCTTCCCTAGTTTCGAGTTCTTCTGTCAGATCATGGACCAGTGCACGCAGAACTTTGAATGCCTTGTTGTAGACAACACGAGTCAATCGGCTAAGCTGGAGGATTGTATCTTCTGGTATAGGGCCGACCTACACAGCGACTTCCGTATCGGGGCGGCGGAGTTCTGGCAGCATTCGGCCAACTATTTCCGTGATAAGCAGGAAGAGGATGATAACGCCTTTGATCCTTTGGGAGCGAAGCGGCTCAAGGGGCCGGCCATCAATGTTAACAAAAAGAACTAAGAGCTGACTTAATTTCGGCACAAATCGGTAGATGAAGGAAGGTTTGTATTGCTTAGGCATGATATCAGTGATCGCCATTGGTCTGCTCATTGCCGACCGCGTCTATCGCATTAACCCCATGTTGGAGGGATTCCAAGTAGGACAGCCTCAACAGTGCGGAGTTGATATGACCCCATGCCCCTTTCCTATGCGCTGTATGAATGGATACTGCCATACTCAGAATCAACCCCAGATGTATGATAGGAATCCTCTTCCGGTTGTTCCATAAAATAGAAAGCCCCTATAGAAATGAGGGGGCGTAAAGGATATTCCATTTTTGGACTACTTGCAGTTCTGTTCCTAGTGGTCGCGTTTCTTCCCAGCATTCGTAGGATGTTTGTGCGTTCCTTCCCCGAGGGCTTCCAGGCTAGCAGCTTTGGTGGAGCAGGAGTAGATTCACGCAGGGGTGATTGCAAAGGTATTACATGCCAGGAGGGAGAGTTCTGTCAGCAGAACACATGTCGCGCTGTCATGCCCCCTATTACCAATGTTTACTTTCCCGACAAGTAAGCCCTTTAGAATACTCTTAAATCTGGAACTACTCTTCGAGATTTAATGGTATTGAGGTTGCAGGCCTAGAAGCTATTCCCAGACAAGTCATTCTTACGGGCCATTGCGAGATCTGCATGCCCTGTTGAGCCAAACATATCAGAGAAGGATTCTCCACCAGTGCTCTCTTCTGCCTCAGGATTCATGACCTGTGTCGACTTCTTGGACCGCCCACGCTGCTCCTTCTGGAACTGCTCGCGCTGCTCCTCGTTCTCCTTGTACTTCTTCATCAGGGTATTCAGCTGCTCCTCAGCATACTCCTGCTCGGACACATCACTGGGGGAAGGATCCCAAGGTAGCCACTTCCCGACCTCTCCCACAAAGATATTATGGAGAGTATCGAGGCGCTGAAGCTTCTTGGAACGGGCCACTGCCTCTGCCTGTGAACCATAGACACCGCGGATCTTCAGTCCTCGCACAGTTGTACGGAACTCATTCTTGGCATAGAACTCATCCTCAAGCTTGGTCTTGTTGGCGAAAATATAATCGTCATAGACATCGGTGAGCGTGGACTCCTTCAACTCGCGTTCATTCGTCTGCACGAACTGGTGGAACTCGTCCATGAGAGTGTCAATGCGCAACTTGGAATTACGGCACAGATCAGCGGCACCACTCAGATCCTTATCCAGGAGAGAATCTGCCTCGGCGTCCAGCTTCGTATTGATCCCCTTTACCACCTTCATCAGGTAGGCCTCCAAGTTCTTCGTCCGGCTTTGGAACTCATAGTTCTTCAGGAACTGGCTGAACATGAAAACATCCTTGTTCGCGAGGACCTTCTCCGGGCTCAAGAAACTCAGGAGACAGAACTTCTGACCAGGGATCTCTGCGTCCTCCTCAAGGAAATCCTCACGCTCGACGTTTGACATTCTGTATTAGGCTATCAGGATCGCTTTAGACGGAAATACGCGAAGTGGTTTGAGAAAATTTCTATGGGAGGAATATATAGCATGAGTGCATCTTCTGAGATAATGAATCGTGTGATCAAGTATTTGGTGGAGGGTCTGTTCGTGGCTGTGGCCGCTATCTTTGTGCCCCGTCACCGTCTGCCCATGGATGAGATTCTGACTCTGGGTATCGTGGCCGCAGCTGTGTTCGCCATTCTGGATGTGGTGAGCCCCAGCATTGGCGCTACGGCACGCCAGGGCGCTGGCTTCGGTATTGGCGCCAACTTGGTGGGCTTTCCTGGCGCTCGGTTGTAAGTAAACTCACACTTTAGAATATAGAATGGAGCGCGGACTAGTAATGTTGATGCATTCTGTCATAATCGGATTCGTACTTTATTTTGTGATGGTTTTCTTCCTAAAGCAAAGCCAACCTGTCGCTGAGAATAGGTCTCTCCTGTTATCTGCTGGTATCTTGATATACATGATACTCTTTGGTCATGGATTGCCTACGAAACTAAGCAGCTCTATATAAGCTATAACCACCCACTACCATTTCGGTAAAGATTACCCAAATGGTTGTGTATAAACTACGGTAATATACGTTAGCATCGCTTCTTACGAGTAGTACGGTATTTCGGTAAATGAGTTTTCGAATAGTCCCCTGAAAAATGAACAATGAAGGTGTTTGATTTAGGGTTATGCGACTGAATATCCTCCCATGGAAGTTTATGTATGAATTTCTTGAACTTCGGTCGGATATATTTGCTGAAAGAGCCCTGTTCATATGTGGAACCGGCCCATTCTCCCGAAGTCTCCCATTTATTACCCTTTTTTGTCCAATCTTTTGGGGAATATGATGCCATCCATTTTTTCATGATTGCTCTGCCCTTAGGGTCATTCACAACTATCCAAACTCCTGCATTGAACTCAGAATCCCATATAGGAGGATCTGAAGAATAGTAAAATGATTTACCTTCTATAAGAATATCTTCAATGGGACTATTACAATCATGGACCGCTGCATCGGTGTCTAACCACATCACACCCTCGTACTTTCCCGATTCCAACAGTGTTTTAACAATTTCCACCTTCCGCCACCAAGGCGGAAGATCATAAGTCTTTTTCTCAAATATATATTCATATCCATGCTTAAGACAATAGGCGCGATTTCTTTTTACCAGGCGTCGTAGTTGTGAATCTAAAACGCGATTATCATATTGGACCAATGCCCACATCTTCTATATCTTACTATTATATTTACACTATTATGAATATTTAACAGTTTTGAAGGACTTTCCATTCTGTGTATAAAATACCGTATTTTTATGAAATATCCAACTATATGAGCTCGTGGAATACATATGTTCCTCCTCCCCGCCTAGGATATTACCAAAAACTCCCTCTCGGAACATTCAAAGAGACAAAAGAACAGAGCACAGTTGTATCAGCCTATTACGACATGAAATCGAAATACGACCCTACCCGATACAGAGAATGGATGCGCCTCTTCCTATCTCTCCCGTTTCATCTAGTGTTTTTCACCGACGCCGAACTGGTCCCCTTTATTGAAGAGTGTCGTCAAGGCAATGATCGAACACGGATTATCGTTGTACCGCGCGAAGAATGGACCGCGAATACGGCCTTCAAACCTGGATTCTGGGAGAATCAACATTCGATTGACGTTGAAAAGAATATTCATTCCCCCGAGCTCTACAAAATCTGGTACGAAAAAAAGGAGTTTGTCAAACGAGCCATTCTACTGAACCCCTTCAACCATTCCACATTTGTATGGGCTGATGCAGCCCTTATACGAAATCGGGAGATATATGAACTTGTCAAGGATCGTTTCCCTGTAACGGAACGTATTCCTACAGATCGTATGCTTCTTTTTAACTGGTGGCCTTATGTTCGCAGCGATGATACCTATGTCGAGTTCCCAGGAGGTATTCGTATCAAAGGGCCGTATGCAAAACCACGTATTATGGGTAATATTTTGGCAGGTTCAATAGATGCTTGGAAGCGCTGGGACAGTCTATATGACAACTGTATGCAGCGTTTTATTAAGGCAGGGATCTTTGTAGGAAAAGATCAAAATATTATGGGAGTTGTGGCGATTGAGGCAAAAGAGGCAGTGTCCTTGCTCGACCTTCGAAAGATTTCCCCCGAGCCATGGTTTTATTTGATACTTTATTTGGGCGTGTCTGATGCTCTTTACAAGCTATTTCGCAGTGAAACTTCAAATAAAATCAAGGAGACATATGCAGGGCTATTGGGTCGTCGTTAATGTTTCAGAGCCCCGTGACTATATTGATGTCACGACCCGTCAAACTTAGACGCTACGAATGAACTGCCAAGCCAGGTCGGCGCAAATCTTCTCCCAGATCTTATCCTGCACATAGAGCTTATCACGATTCTTCAATAACGGAAAGCTCGACAAATATTCATCCAGCTCCAAGAGTTCGCAGAACTTATACAAAACATACGAATACGAAAGAAAGTTACTCCGATCCTTGGGACAGTTCTTCTGAAAGGACGGCTGAATCTCCTTGAACATGTAGCGCAACTTCTCCTCCACTTCGCGACTCATGACCGGCGCATTCTGCCCATTCAGACGATTAATGATATGCGGCACGTGCTCATAATACTTGTTGTATTTCAACTTCTTCAGGATCTCACGCACCTTCTGCCGAGACAGAGTCCGATAATCCAGAATACGCTCCTTCTTCAGCTCGGCGCAAATGGACTCATAGACCTCCTGTGGAATCTCTGTGCTCTCCTTGGCCTGGAACTGCGCCAGCCACTCATTAAAATGGTTAATACGCTTGTAGGCGTAATAACTGACCTCCCTGGGAGGATCCTTATAACTCGGCTTATCGGAATCGACCAACACAAACTCCTGGAACCCACACTCCGTACAAGTAAACACGGCCTCGTTCGCGCTGAAGATCATCTCCTTTCGACACTTCTCGCACTCTCCATAGGGGTCATTCTCAATCTCATTCGTCCCGCGCACATGTTCTGGGTGTACCTTCAACAAATACTGCTCCAGCAACTTGTCACGCCCCTGCGACACTCCATCCTTCTTCACGATGCGTGTAGGATCATCCGTCGCCGCTGCAGCATCAAGAGCCGCCAACACGGACCCAGGCTTTGCCTTTCCCGATTTGCGCTTCACCTCATCCCCGTTCTGAATCTTCTCCTGCATGTCATAATATTTGTACAATATATTCCCCGTGTCGAGGAAATAGTCAAAGAACTCATTGTTCCCATTCCGCTTGCCGATATCCTTCTCCAGATTCGCGATCCGTTTCTGCTTCAACTCATAATCTATTTCATCCACGGTTTCGCGACACTCCTTACGGAGTTTCTCAATATCGGCCTTTAAAGAATCAACATCACCCTCGCGTTCGAGAATATTCTGAATACGGACCCTGTGGAGCGAGTCCAGCGTAGTTCGGGCCTCAGGGTTACTACGCTTTGTGGGTCTTATTCTGAAAAACGCATCATGTGAAGCCATTCTAACTTCTCAGAGGGTGAGGGTTTAGGCTAAAACCTCTGGGTGTGTTCCGATCGAAAAAGGGAAGTCCCCGGCAAGCCCTCTGAAATAGTCCAGATTTGGGGGTAAAAATGAAGATCTCCCCGGCTTCGCTAAAATCCACCCGCCTCTTGTAAATTTATTTCTAGAGAAGGGGTATAAACAAATGACGGGTGGTGGTTTGATGCAGCTGGTGGCCTACGGAGCTCAGGATGTGTATTTGACTGGTAATCCTCAGATTACCTTCTTCAAGGTGGTGTACCGTCGCCACACCAACTTCGCCATGGAGTCCATTGAGAACCCTTTCAACGGTTCTCCTGGCTTCGGCAAGCGTGTGACCTGCACCATCCAGCGTAATGGTGACTTGATCCACCGCATGTACCTGCAGGCCACCCTGCCTCAGGTGACTCTCCAGACTGCCGATGGCTCTGGTGCCCAGTTCCGCTGGCTCAACTGGGTGGGACACAACTTGATCAAGTCCGTGGAGATTGAGATTGGTGGACAGCGTATCGACAAGCACTACGGTAACTGGATGCACATCTGGAATGAGCTCACCCAGGAGGCCGGCAAGCAGGCCGGTTACGCCAAGATGGTGGGTAACGTGCCCGTGCTGACCAACCTGCTGGTGCAGGGTGGCGAGCCTTGCGACAATGACTGCGCCGGCGGTGAGCCCAACTCCTCCAACGAGCAGGTCAACTGCGCCCCCGCCTACACTCTGTACATTCCTCTCCAGTTCTGGTTCTGCCGCAACCCTGGTCTGGCTCTGCCCCTGATTGCCCTCCAGTACCACGAGGTGCGTATCAACCTGGAGTTCAACGACCTGCGCAACCTGTGCTGGGACGTGACCCCCCAGATCACCTCCAACTACCACACCATCCGTGACCGCGTGGCCGCCGCCAACCTCCAGGCCGCTTCTCTGTACGTGGACTACATCTACCTGGACACTGACGAGCGTCGCAAGTTCGCCCAGGTGTCTCACGAGTACCTGATCGAGACCCTGCAGTTCACTGGCGCTGAGTCCATCACCTCCTCCGCCAACAAGCTCAAGCTGAACTTCAACCACCCCTGTAAGGAGCTGGTGTGGGTGGTGCAGCGCGATTCCTTCGTGTCTTGCGATGACACCGTGGTGAACGGCTGGAAGGGACAGCAGCCCTTCAACTTCTCCGACTGGTGGGACAGGTCCGTGCTGGAGTCTGGCTATTCCGTGACTCGCGTGGAGGGCATGGCCGGCAAGAACCCCGTGGTGACTGCCCTGCTGCAGCTGAACGGCCACGACCGTTTCCAGGTGCGCGAGGGACGCTATTTCAACGAGGTGCAGCCCTTCCAGCACCACACCAACATCCCCGCCACTGGTATCAACGTGTACTCCTTTGCTCTGCAGCCTGAGCAGCACCAGCCCAGCGGCACCTGCAACTTGTCTCGTATTGATAACACCACCCTGCTGCTGACTGTGTCCAACAACGCCGTGGGCACTGTGACCAGCTCCTCCGTGTACGTGTTCGCTACCAACTACAATGTGCTGCGTGTGATGTCTGGCATGGGCGGATTAGCTTACTCGAACTAAGCGTTTTACGTCACACTCATGTCATACTACTTGTTTTTTGTGGATTATCATATGTGAGCGGCTGTCCCAGAAAAGCGGTAAAAGCTGAAAAATAACTAAATCTGAAATAATCATTTTACTTCCCCATTTTGAATGGTAAAGTAAAATGAGACCT
>Ga0070374_10000728_pt1 | contig 13716 bp, 11 predicted proteins | sample LauGreSuBDMM15SN_2_FD_66374 | JGI IMG/M metagenome (GOLD analysis project Ga0070374, IMG submission 66374) | Freshwater lake microbial communities from Lake Michigan, USA - Su13.BD.MM15.SN (version 4) (version 4) | ecosystem: Environmental > Aquatic > Freshwater > Lake | place: Lake Michigan...
CTAACGAACTCAAAATCCTATACCCGAACGTAATAATCAAAACCGTCGATCATGTAACGGAAGGGCAAGCCTGCACTGCACTCATCGGACTCGACGCGTTAGACGCCAACAGCGCAATCACGTGTGGCCCCATCACAATCGGTACCTGTGATCACGGCGCCTTGTACGATGCCAAAGCGCTTGATGAACTGGTCAACAATCCCTGGGTGGATATCATTGTTTGGGGTGTTCGTGGCTACCCAAACGCAGCGCGTCACCCTAATATGTTTGGCTGGGTTGATGAAAAGAACGGCGAAATTCGATCACTTTCAGTCAAAACCCCATTGGGCGCACCCACTACCGACCCCATCGTTTTGGGTACTTTTACTTTTAAAGACCCTAAACATTTTCGTGCGGCCCTTGATCGACTTATTGCTCGTGACGGCAGAATCAACGGAGAGTTTTATATTGATTCTTTAATTAACGATGCCATCGCCCTTGGCTTGAAGTGTCATCTTTTTGAAGTAACTAGCTACCTTTGCTGGGGCACACCCAATGATCTTCGCACTTTCGAATACTGGCAGTCTTGCTTTCATAAGTGGGTCAGCCACCCCTATCGTCTTGAGCTCGATGCGCGAGTGAGTGGTGCCGCTTTAAACAATTTACAGACTCGCTATACCGACTGGAAAATTAACGATCTCAGTCATTAAAAATAGTACCGTCTAAAATAGTAAGACTAATCGTGTATCAGGACAGTTTCGAGCGGCATCAATCAATAATTGGCTTATATTGATTACCGTTGTTTGTACTCACCGCGAGAAAAAAATGGCAACAAAGTTTGGCTTTGTATCAAAATTAGAGTTCTTACAAAGTTGGGCGTCGAGCCTACTGGCGGGAATTAACCCCGCCATCATTCATAATATCGAAAAATATTATGTTTTAAAGAAAGTCCATTATCTTTCAGCGATCGAGCACATCGACGGCGACTATCTTGAGTTTGGCGTATTCACTGGCAGCTCTTTTTGTCATTCGATTCGTTGTTGTAAAAAACTACTTAAATTAAATCCAAACTTAATTAAAACCAAATTTTATGGTTTTGATTCATTCGTCGGCTTTGGTGCTTTAGAAAAAGGGGATGAACATCCTTTTTACACAGATGAGAATTTTGCAACAAGTCTCACCACAGTAAACAAACGCGTTAAGAAAGTATCAGGTAGCTTTGAGTTTCAGCTAATTCCTGGTTTTTTTAACGACTCACTTAAGTCAGGTGCACAAGCCTTAGGCATAAAAAAATCAAGCGTCATTTTTATCGACAGCGATACCTATTCGAGCGCACGTGACGCCTTGCAGTTTTGCGCGCCAACACTACAGTTGGGTACCTTTATCGTGTTAGACGATTATTTTTCTTATCGCGGTAGCGAGCAAAAAGGGGTGAGAAAAGCATTCTCTGAGCTAATCGATCAACATGACATTCAGGTTCGTCGAGTATTTTCATATGGCATGGGTGGTGTGGTCTACGTCGTATCAGATAAAAAAGCATGAGACTGTCGTTAGTCATCCCTTGTTACAACGAGGCCGCCAATCTGCCGCTGCTGCTTAAGCGCTGCGAACACTTAGCTTTGATGCCCGACGTAGAGGTCATACTCGTTGACAATGGGTCCACAGACGATAGTCCAGTGATTTTGGCGCAATTACTACCCCTTTATCCAGGCTGTTCGAGCGTCCGTGTTGAAAAAAATCAAGGCTACGGTCATGGCATTTTGATGGGGCTGCATGCCGCCCGCGGTGAAATACTGGCTTGGACACATGCCGACCTGCAAACAGACCCTCAAGATGCTCTTCAGGGCCTCAAGTTATTTGACCAATACGGCGACAATATCTTTGTCAAAGGCAAACGCTACGGTCGCCCTCTTTCTGACGTAGTGTTTACCTTTGGGATGAGCATATTTGAAACACTACTACTAGCCAAACCGATGTTTGACATCAATGCTCAACCCACGATGTTTGCGCGTACATTTTTTGAAGGTTGGCAGTCTCCGCCTAACGACTTCTCGCTTGATCTGTACGCATACTATGAAGCCCTTCGATGTAATCTTAAAGTGCACCGCTTTCCAGTAAGGTTCGACAAAAGAGCGCATGGCGTCTCGCACTGGAATATCAATTGGGCTGGCAAATGGAAGTTTATTACTAGAACCGTCAGCTTTAGCCTTAGCTTGAGAAAGAGGATACAAAAATGAAACTCATTGCACATCGCCGCAACACACTCGACGAACTTCTCGCGACCGATCCAAAATATGGCATTGAAGTTGATATCCGTAGTCAGGGTGATCGTCTTATCATCCATCACGATCCTTTCGTCGAAGGTACCTCTTTCGATGAATGGATTCAGGCCTATCAACACGGCACGCTGATCCTCAATGTTAAAGAAGAAGGGCTAGAGTCTCGCTTGATTGCCTTAATGCGAGCTTTCTCAATTGAGGATTATTTTTTTCTCGATCAGTCTTTTCCGTTCTTAATTAAGGGAGCAAAAGCCGGTCACGCTCGGGCTGCTGTTCGCGTTTCAGAGTTCGAAACAATCGATACCGCGTTGACCCTTGCCGGCAAAGTGAACTGGGTCTGGGTAGACTGCTTTACGAAGTTTCCCCTCAGCACAGACGATGCAAGGCGGCTCAAAGATGCCGGTTTTAAGCTATGTCTTGTCTCTCCTGAACTACAAGGTAGAGACGCGCAAATAGAAGTCCCCCAACTCGCGGCGTTGTTAAGAGATAGAAACATCATTTGTGACGCCATCTGCACAAAGCAAACGGCGTTTTGGGAAACCATGATCGTTCCAAAATGACGAAAATATGTCTCCATCCAATGTTTTTGATTGGGCTCGCCATTCGGCTGGCCTTAATCGCAGTGATGGCACCATCGGCTGTCCTGACGTGGTACGCCCCCTTTTTAGAAGTCACCACCTCCGGGCTCACAACCGACCCCTGGTCTAGCTGGCTTAACAACGGGGGTTCCGCTCTTGCCTTTCCTTACGGCTACGCAATGTGGCTGGCCTTCCTTCCCTTTACCCTTATCGCTAAGCTCGCTGGTTTGCCGGTTCTCTATGCCTACTTTGCAACACTTTTAGCTGCAGACTTTGCATTGCTCGTCGTCCTTCGAAAACTTCTCCCTAAGCAGCAAAATTTACTGTTGTTAGCTTATTGGCTCTCGCCAATCATAGTTCTTGCCAGCTACGCACTAGGTTTAAACGATCTCATTCCGGCGCTGTTGCTTACCTGCGCGATTATATTTATCCGCCAGGTCAAACCAAGGCTGGCAGGAGTGTTCTGCGCTTTGGCGATTTCAGCAAAACTCAGCATGATCGTGGCGTTGCCATTTTTTCTGATCTATCTCTTAAACAACCGGGCCTTACGGCAATATTTAACAGCGTTCGTAGTTGGGTTGAGCGTCACGGCGCTTATTTTCGGCCTACCATTTTTACTATCAAGCGCCGCGATTCAAATGTTGGTCGGCAACCCAGAAATGGGCAAGGTGTACCAGCTAGCGGTCAACTTGACTGGCAATATTGCGATATACGTAGTGCCCTTGATTTATTTTGTCATGCTGTATTTAACATGGCGAGTTCGACGACTCAACTTTGATCTGTTTCATGCAACAACCGGGATGGTCTTTTTATCGATCGTTCTGATCACGCCGTCGTCGCCCGGTTGGTTCGTATGGAGCATACCTTTTTTAGTACTGTATCAAGCGATGAGTACTCGCATCTCAGTCGTACTAGTATGTTCATTTTCCGGACTATATGTTTTAAGCGCCCTTCTTGTCACGCACTTACAGTTCGCAAATGGCTATGACTTTAGTTTGGGTCACTTCCTGAACGAGCATATTCGGTTAGGGCTTAGCGCAAGTTCGTTGCTTCACACCATGCTGACCGCGATCGGTTTACTTCTTGCGATCAGGATTTGGCGTGAGGCGATCAGCAAAAACGACTTCTTTAGATTAAGCAGGCGCCCATTCGTTATCGCGATTGCGGGCGACTCGGGTGCTGGCAAAGACACAGTCGCAGATGGGCTCACGGGTTTATTTGGAGAACATTCGGTCATTAAATTATCGGGGGACGACTACCATCTTTGGGATAGACAGAAGCCCATCTGGCAAGTGATGACGCATCTGAATCCCATGGCAAATGACCTAGAGCGCTACTGCAACGACCTGACTTCATTGGTCGACGGTAAAAGCGTATTGACCCGGCACTATGACCATACAACCGGTAAATTAAGTAAACTTTTTAAAATACACAGTAATGATTTTATTATCGCAAGCGGGCTCCATTCGCTTTACCTGCCAGCGCTTCGCGAGCACTACAATTTAAAAATCTATTTAGATATTGATGAAGGCTTGCGCAAGCATTTTAAAGTGCAGCGCGATGTGCACCAACGAGGCCGCACACTAGAGCAAGTGCTAGATAGTCTCGAAAAACGTGAGTCTGAGTCAGCTCTTTTTATTCAACCTCAAGCGGCGCATGCTGACCTCGTTCTTTCTTTGCGACCGATTCACCCAGGCCTGCTAACCAGATCAGATAACAGCCAACCAATTAGAACGAAATTGGTCGTTAGCACACAGAAAGGATTTAATGAGCTTTCGACCCATCGAATTTTGGTGGGAGTTTGCGGACTGCACGTTGATATCGAGGTAAACGATAGCGATACCAACGTTAAAATGACTATTGAAGGCGAAGCCTCAGGCGAAGATATTGCCATGGCAGCCAGTTTATTGTGCCCGCGTATTCTAGAGTTTCTAGATACTTCACCTAAGTGGCAAGATGGTATGTTAGGTCTGATGCAACTGTTTATTTTGTCCCACGTCAATCAAGCCTTGAGCAAACGGTTTATATCTTGAAAATTAATCATCCTGAGCGCCTAAACCGCTTACCTGATGCCTTTCTGTTCGACACAGACAACACTCTGTACGCCTATGACCCGGCTCACGCTGCCGCACAGCAGGCTGTGCGAGATAAAGTCGTCAGTACACTGTCGATCTCGCCTCAAGATTTTGACAAGGCCTTTGCCGACGCTCGTCAGCAAGTCAAGTCTCGCTTAAAGGGCACGGCATCTTCGCATAGTCGATTGCTTTATATGCAAAGGATGCTTGAAATTATGGGCTTGGGCTCGCAAGTGCTCATGGCTTTAGATTTTGAACAAACCTATTGGCGCACCTTTTTAAGTCATGCGGTTTTATTTGACGATGTCAAAGCGTTGTTAGACGATATTCGGCTGCTTGGCATACCAACAGCAATCGTGACTGACCTGACCGCACAAATTCAATTTAGAAAAGTCGTCTACTTCGGCCTCGATCGTTACTTTGACTTTATCGTGACAAGCGAAGAGGCGGGTTTTGATAAGCCACACGAAGCGCCCTTTCAGCTTGCAATAGAAAAAATGCAGCCGAAAGGCTCATGCATCTGGATGATCGGAGACAACTCGATTAACGATATCCAGGGGTCTAGAGAAAAAATTAACGCAGTCACGCTTCAAAAAATCCATCGCGGTGTAGAGATCGGTACTGGTCCGCATCAAGCCGACTGTACCTTCACTGAGTTTGGTGAATTACGCCATTTGCTTAGCAAATTAAGCCAAGAAAAATGAAATATTCGAATTCATCGCTAGCGACTCAAGTGATTGAGTTCTGTGCGCAGATCGGTGCAGATTCTCTCTTGGTACAAGGCCCTGGGGGTAATGTCTCTTGGAAAGAAGATGGCGTGCTTTGGATAAAGGCCTCAGGCAAATGGCTGGCCGACGCTAAGTCGTCTGAGATTTTTGTGCCAGTGAGCCTGCTACCGCTACAAAACGCTTTAGCGCAATCCGACTTTACTGTTGTGCCTACTGCGATGAGTGGTTCTAAATTAAGGCCTTCTATCGAAACCTTGCTTCACGTCTTAATGCCTCATAAGATCGTCGTGCATCTTCATCCGGTTGAAATGCTATCCCATCTGGTGCGAGGTAATCAAAAAGAGGCAATCGCTAGATACATTAGTCAAGAAGTAAACTGGATTTACGTTAACTACGCTAAACCTGGCGCTGAACTTGCACAAGCAGTTTCTTACCAGTTAGTAAACGCCCCAGCGGCTGACGTCATCTTTTTAGGCAATCATGGTGTTTTGATTGGGGGAGACGACATTAAGGCGATCAGCCTCACGCTGCGCATGCTGACCTCTGCGTTAAAAGTTGAGGTGCCGCAGCACACTGCCCTAAATCGTGCACTGACCAACAGCGCTGCGCCTATCTTAAGCGGCTATCATGTTTGCAACGACACCGAACTAAATCAACTAGCCCTTGATGAATGCCTAGTGCAACGCCTACGCACATCTTGGGCGCTCTATCCCGATCACGTTGTCTTTCTTGGTGCTGAGCCGGTCATTTTAGATGCCGCTACGCTGTCAGCCGATTTAGAGCTTATCTCTCGTACAAAGCCCCCGTTTATATTTGCTATTGGTCATGGGGTATACGAGCTTAGCGACGTCACGCTTGCTCAAAAAAGCCAACTGCGGTGTTACTACGACGTGGTGATACGGCAAGCCACTGATGACACGCTCACAACGCTTACTCAGAAACAAGTGTGGGCGCTGGTCTCTTGGGAGTCTGAAAAACACAGAGTGAGTCAAGACGTTTTACGCTAGTCAGTTATTTCTTTTGCAGAATTAGCATATCTGGTCCGTTAGACCTAAACCGCTTAATAATCTGGTATCCCGAGGGCACTGCAGAATCGACCCGTAAGGGTTGAGTCTTCCAGCGGAATATATCGATATCGTTCAAAAAGTAAAAGTGTAAGTATTTCTGATCCCACTCCTGCAACGCTCCCTTATTTCCCTTATAGATGGGCTCAAACACACTTGCCCAATACGTATCAAATACGTAGAAATCCAAATTTTGCGTCATGCCTGGGTCAATTTGCGTGCTCAGCCCGGCCACTTTCGCGGGTGACGGCCCGGCACAAAATTCATTGGTTCCGACGGTACTCGTGGGGGGTATATTCTTTTTTAACCAATCTTCAGCCACTATCCTTGAGTCGATCGCAAAGTCTCGTTTGATCGATATGGCTAACTGCGGTAATTGACTGAAAACGATTCCTATTAACACCAATGTTGAAAGTGTTTTTTGTAACCTAGTACCAGCACTAACGTATTCGCAAAGACGATGTATCCCAACCCCAGCAATTAAAAAAATCAAGGGTAAAAATATCGTCATGTTGCGAAACAAAACCAATCCCGACAACCCCAAGTAAGTCGCCAAGCCGATCGGGGCAAGCATTAATAGGATCAGTCGCGGATGGGCTTTGAAGGTATCTTGATAACCTAAAAGGATTGCAATGACACCAAAGCCACCTAATGAAAAGTAGTACAACGTGAAAAAGTAAAACGCGACCCCGCGCCAACCTAGCGATCCATACTGTCGATAGTTTTCAACATTAAAGTTGAAGTCCAATATAAATTTAGGCGTGTTTGCTACAGCACTAAAATTCACAATTAATAAAACCACTAACGAACTGAGTGCGGCAACACATAGCCAGTTAAATATTCGTAGCCAGTTCTCTCTTGTGTACAACGAAACCCTGTTTATGGGCAAAAACAGATTGGTTAGTAAAACTAATCCGACCGCAGGCACCAGCAAAAGGCCAGTGTATTTAGTTGAAATCGTCAAGGCTAAAAAAGCGCCGACCAACGGATAATTGATTCGTTGAAGCGGTGCCCTGTAATGTCTAATTAAAAAATAGAATAGTCCTGCAGAAAAGAACACAATATAGTGATCGGGATACCACATCCGACTATTTGCGAGCAAGAATGGAGATATTAAAAATGCCACTGCAGCGCAGAGCCCAATCGTTTTCTTTTGAAATAGCTCTATCGCTGATAGATAGATAAATACGAGCGTCAAGGGGTTGAGCAACAGCACATAGGCGATACGCCCCAAAATCACAAAGTTTTTGTACCCCAAGAGCGTGTAGCTAAAAATTTGATCGTTGAAAAAGAAGATAGTTTTGGCAATCATTAGAGGGATATAGATGTTAAGCCCACCTGCTTTGAATTGACCCGTCATCATCCGACCTTGCTGCAGCATTGCAAAGGCCTCATCCGCAAACATACTTTCATCACAAAATAAATAGGGCGGCAATTCTTGAAAAATTGCCGGTACTCTAAGCAGCACAGCTAGTAAAAGAACGCATACCAAACCACCCGAACCACTTAAAAATGCTCTCAGAGGTTCAAACTTTGATTTGCCGAAAAAATGATTAGTCATTGATTTTTTTGTAAATCCTATACGAGGCAGTGCTACAGACCGCTGAAATAGCCACTTGAACCATGAAGTTTCTCTAGTTATCACAAGGTAATATAGCAAGCATCAAAGAAACTCGTTGGCTTCTACTTGGCGATTAAAACGAAGTATCCAAAAATGCTTTTTAATTCATACCCGTTCATTTTTGTTTATCTACCGATCGTTTTGGTAGGGTTTTTTTTGATTTCGCGCGTCAACCAAACGAGCGGTATCTTTTGGTTGGGTTTGCTGTCTCTAGTTTTTTATGGCTATGGCAATCCCAAGCTAGTTCTGTTATTACTCGCCTCAATAATAATTAATTTTTTTACTGCAATATATCTCTCACGCCTCCCGAGGCGACATGCCAAGAGCTTGCTCATCATATCTATTATTGCCAATTTATTATGTTTAGCTGGTTTTAAATACCTTAACTTCTTTATTTCAACCGCTAATTATTTTCATGCTGAGTGGCCTGCACTCAATATTCTATTGCCGGTCGGCATTTCTTTTTTCACGTTTACTCAAATTGCTTTTTCGGTCGATGTGTATCGCGGGCTAACGAAAGAAACTCTTTTTACACACTACCTACTTTTTGTTACGTGGTTTCCTCATCTGATTGCAGGTCCAGTATTACATCATTCCCAAATGATGCCTCAATTTAAAAATGCCCAGACGTATCGACCGAATTGGGAGTCCCTCGCCGTTGGTATGACTTTTTTTACGATCGGGCTGTTTAAAAAGGTCGTATTAGCCGACGAATTCGCTTTGTTCGCGAATCCCTTGTTCGACGATGCCGCCCTGGGCAGTGAGCCTAAGTTACTAGGGGCTTGGGTCGGTGCAACAGCATACGCACTTCAACTATATTTCGACTTTTCGGGTTATTGCGATATGGCAATCGGCCTATCTAGAATGTTCAACATTAAGCTGCCGCTAAACTTTGATTCACCCTATCGCTCTAGTAGCTTGATTGACTTTTGGCGGCGGTGGCACATTACCCTTTCGCGATTTTTACGTGATTATCTTTATGTGCCTTTAGGTGGTAGCAGAAAGGGTGCAACGCGTCGCTATGTGAATCTGATGATAACAATGATTCTCGGTGGCCTGTGGCATGGGGCCAACTGGACTTTCGTACTTTGGGGTGCCTTGCATGGTGGCTACTTACTGTTGAATCACTCGTGGCGGGCCCTACGCGATAAGCTGGGTTGGTCAACAACACATTCTACGAGCGGCTCAACCTTTAAGATAGCAAGCGTTGGCATTACGTTTATCGCGGTAGTGGTGGCCTGGGTGCCCTTTCGATCTGACAATCTTCAGGCAGCCCTTAGTATTTGGAGTGGCATGCTTGGCCTCAATGGGCTCACTCTGCCCGCAGCATTGGCACCATTATTGCCAGAAATGCTGCGAGACAGCACCAGCTACACAGGTTTTTTTCCTGAGTTACGAGCAACTGCCATATCGATCTTCATATGGATGACAGTTGGATTAGCCATTGTGTGGTGTTTGCCAAATACCCAGCAATGGTTGGCGTGTTACGCACCGGCTTGGGATAAAGTCGCGACTTGCCCTAGGCGGGTAGCTTGGCGACCGACTGCAGTTTACGGTTTTGCAATCGGTATTATTTTTGCGTTATCTGTAATGTTATTCCAGAAAAATAGTCCTTTCCTCTACTATCAATTTTAGAAAGGCAAAGGCCTCAGATGGCATTTATCAGAAGCTTTGTGTTGGGCGCAACGGCATGTTGTGCAGTCGTATTTAGCTTAGGCTTATTTATCCAGCCATTATCGGGTGATTTAACTCGCTTGGGCGCGCTCGCAGAACGCAGTTGGGGTTGGAACCATCCCCAGATGATTCCGGCTGTTCAACCTAGACTAGCAACAGATGAGACATCGATCCTCGTGATTGGTGACTCATTTTCTGATCCGAATATTTGGCAATCAATCTTGGAAAAGGAATTGGGACGTTTTACTCAAAACTATAGTTGGGATGCACTTGGGCACTTCAGTTGCCTCAAAGCACTGCTCCATCGAATTGCAATGCACGTGCCCCAAATTACCGACCTTATTCTAGAAGTTGTCGAGCGCGACTTTGTATCGCGCTTCGCAAGCGAGCCGTCGTTAACAGCGTGTTCGGCTCATCAAATCACTGCGCCAGGTCCACGGTCAGCAACAATTGCATTGATCGATCATCGCCCAACATTTTCGCTACAGCTGCCGGATCTGGTTTACGCTTTCAAAGCCGCCTATGGGGAAACACTGGCCTATTCACAAATTACGTCATCTGGCGCTACTTTTATTGCCCCCTTATTGACTGACCGTTTTTTTTCAAATCGGCGATCATCAAGGCTTTTGTATTATTCGGGCGATCTCCAAAAAAATAGCTGGCAAGCCAATCAAATGGCGGACGCAATAACAAAATTACAAGAGTTGTCTATCGAGGCTAGATCGTTAGGCATTCGCCTTACGATAGCGGTGATCCCCGATAAATCAACCGTCTATGTTGAGCACATTAAGGGTCCCGCATTACCCATTATCCAATCCTCGGTGTGGCAGCAACTTGCGCGGGCGGGTTTGGCATCAATCAATGTCAAAGATTTATACCAAAACGCGCTGTTAACGCAGCTAGACTTATATTTGCCGAACGACACGCATTTGGGTTTTAATGGCTATAACCTGCTCGCAAAAGCCATTGCTAGCGAGCTTCAACTGCAAAAGTTGGTGAAAACACCTGGCGAATAAACGATGCAAAAATCGACCCTCGCGATATTAGTACCGACTTATAACGAGTTACAAAACATTGAACTATTGCTACGCGCGATTGCTGCGGTTCAGCTCTTACATCAAGCTTGGAATTTTCATATCTATGTGGTGGATGACTCGTCACCCGATGGCACTGGCGCACATGTCGAGCAGCTTGCAATCGAATTAAACAGGTCTGGTTATCGTGTGCAGTTACTAACGCGAACCAAAAAGGAAGGCCTGGGTAAGGCATATATATTTGGTTTTAACTATGCACTAAATGATCGGGTGGTGCGCCCTGATTTTGTCATGCAAATGGATGCGGATCTGTCCCACGATCCACAATATTTAAATAATTTTCTCGAAGCTTTAGATGCAGGAGCTGAAGTCGTTCTCGGTGCGCGCTATATCCCTGGGGGTAGCTGCCCAGACTGGAGCTGGTACCGTAAATTTTTGAGTAGTGCTGGTAATCATTATGCTCGCTTGATCCTTGGTTCAAAAGTTCATGATTACACAGGTGGATTTAACGCTTACGCCGTCAGCGTTTTACGTGCGATCACGCCAGATCAATTGGATAGCGCTGGCTATGGCTTTCAAATTGATTTGAAATTTCAGGTGCTTAAGCTGCAGCCCCAGATCGTCGAGATACCCATTCGATTTGTTGATCGGCAACATGGAAAATCTAAAATGCCGCTCAACACCATTTTTGAGAACTTTGTTTTAGTCTTAAAAATAAAGTTTGCTTCGTGGTCCAAGCTAAGGAAAAATTCACTTAGTCGATGAAATGAAAAATAGTCTTGCTAGCCACAGCCAACAATGGCCGCACACTGATGTAGCTATTTTGTTGGGTTTTTGGCTCTTTTCCCTTATCTGCAATTTTGATAAAGCCTTTCATATCGATGACACTGCGCATCTTGAAATCGCTCGTTGGATTGCACAACAGCCGCTACGCCCTCTAAGCGGCCTATTAAGTTGGGGAAACGATTTTGAACCAATTTATGTCACGAATCAGCCACCTCTATATTTTTATCTGATGGCATTGGTTGGGACTTTATTGGGTTGGAATGAAGCTGTCATGCACGGCCTGATGGCTTTGTTTTCATTTTGGGCTATTTTTATTTTTTATCGATTGTCCCGGCTCTGGTTCAAAGCTCATGCGGTCTGGCTAGCATCTCTACTAGCCTTGAATCCCGCCTTCGTGCTGGGCCAAAACTCGATGGTGGATATCCCATTACTAGCAATTTGGTTGCAATTCTTTTTCATTTTGCTAAGCCCTAACCAGCGCAGTGGTCGTCAGTTGTTTTGGGCGTCAGTCATGTGCGCACTCGCATTGCTAATCAAATACACAAGCCTTGTCTTATTACCGATACTGCTACTACACATTTTTTGGCAGAGGCGGTTTGTATATCTATTTTATTTGTTGGTTCCCATCGGCGCAGTAGGGCTATGGTCAGCGTTTAATGTATATGATTTTGGCAAGCCGCATCTTATTGGTCGACCAGTGACTCCAAGGTCGTTACCTATTTATTGGAATTTGAGCGTGTATTGGATTGGTATTTTAGGAGCCATTACGCCGTTTGCGGGATTAGTTTTTTACTCAAAGAGGCAGTTAGCAAGCCATGCTTGGGTAAAAAGTATTTGGTCCTTGCTGCTACTAGTTTGTTTGGCTTGTTACTGCTCGCTGTTGGCTTGGTATGCATTTAATCCGCAGTGGCTCGCGATCAATTTAGTCTTAAAAGTGACCTTTTTTTCAGCTGGTCTAGGCTTGCTAGTCGCTGCAACGCAAGCACTTTGGCAAAAAATTATTCAACGGCAAGAACAAGTACTCGAGAACCTGACGGTAGGCTGTTGGTTATTTGCGCCGGCGCTATTCTTAGTTATGTTTACGCCGTTTATGGCGACCCGCCATGTGCTGTTATCGCTACCGGCTCTGATATTGTTAACGTGTCACGTTGCTGGTAAACATACAAGAACAATCTTAGGCGTTGCCGTTTCATTATCGCTCGCGCTATCCTGTTTATTAAGCGCCGCCGATACGTGGTATGCCAAGATCTATCGAACTCAAGCCACACAAATTCGCAAACAGTTTCCAAATGATACGCTTTGGTTCAATGCTAACCACGGATGGCAATGGTACGCCTTAAACTTAGGCATGAACCAATATTCAAACCGATCTGATGTCAGGCAGCCGAAGGTGGGGGACATCATAATTGAAGCGCAAACCGTATGTTGTGCCTTGCCACTCAATAAAAAGATCAAGTTAGAACTGATTGAAGAACGAATCATCGAGCGCAGTCGCAGAGTGGAACGGTTCGCCTCGATCATGCCTTATGCCTCAGATCTTCAGGCCTGGGGGTATTCCTACGCTCCGATTGAAAAATTCACAATCTCGCGTGTTTTAAATGGCGAATAAACACTACCGGTCGTCATTTAATCGGATTGCGTATAAAATATTCCTTTATTATTTGGTCGTCGTTAAGCCCGCACCGTCGTTGGCAGCATTCTCAGCAAGACTGACTAAAGCGTCCGTAGAACTTCAATTGGGCTCAGGCACCATAGGTTCGTTAGTTAACCGATAGTCAAGCATCGCCATGAAACGACTCTTTTTGATTCTGCTGTGCTTGAACCCGCTTTGGGCAATGGCACAAACCGCTTCAGTCACAAATAACGCCTGCGAACCAAGCGAAAAAGTGCTGTTCAGC
>Ga0070374_10000729_pt1 | contig 13706 bp, 12 predicted proteins | sample LauGreSuBDMM15SN_2_FD_66374 | JGI IMG/M metagenome (GOLD analysis project Ga0070374, IMG submission 66374) | Freshwater lake microbial communities from Lake Michigan, USA - Su13.BD.MM15.SN (version 4) (version 4) | ecosystem: Environmental > Aquatic > Freshwater > Lake | place: Lake Michigan...
GCCCAAGTGGTGGGCCATGCCACATGGGCTGAGGATGTGCGCTTTGCCACCAACCGCGCGCGCCTTGCCCACAAAGACCTGCTGCTGGAGAACTTGCGCGTCGTTCTGCGCACGCAATCGCGGGACCACTGGCAAGCGCAATTTTTGGCGGTGGGCGTGCCCTGTTCACCCGTGCACACCGTGGCCGAGGCCTTGGCACAAGCGCAGGTGCAAGCCCTGGGCCTGCGCGTGCCCGTGCCGGGTCAAGGCTACGACTTGCATGGCCTGCCCTTGCTGTTTGATGGCCAGCGGCTGCCTTTGGGCGGGCCAGTGCCCCACTTGGGACAGCACAACAACGAATTTCAACTGCCCCCCACGGAGCCCGAGCATGGCTGACTTTCCTTCGCACATCCACACCCATGAAGCGGGCCCGCTCGAGGGTTTTCAAATCGAGCCCGAACAAGCACCCAACCCCCATTGAATTTGCAAGGAGAGCCCTGATGAGCGAAATGACCTTTGATGCCTTCACAGCCCAATCGCTGGATGAGGGCTTTGATGAAGTGCTGGTGCGGGAGTGGCCCGCCGATGTGGTCCTGGACACCCACACCCATCCCTTTGATGCCAGTGTGCATGTCGTGCGCGGGAACTACAGCCTCACTGTGGGCGACCAGGTGCGCCAATTGCAAGCTGGCGACAGCTTTCGTCTGGCGCGCAACGTGCCCCATGCGGAGCACTATGGGCCCGAAGGCGCCACCATTTGGGTGGCCCGCGCCAACTGAGGTGCCATCACCCAGGCACTGCTCGCCGGGTTAAAACAAAAAAATAAAAATCAGCACCAACTGGGTGGCGTAGATGATGATCAAGCAAAGCTTGTACAAGTCTTTCAGCGACTCGATGGCGAAAACCATTTTTTTGTCCACATACCAGTAAGCCAAGCCGCATACCAGCGTGACGGCCACAAAGATCAAGCCAATGATGGACATTTGATGGTCAAAAAGGTTTTGATCGCCTCAAGCCGAGCGTCATTGCTGCAAGGTGAACGCATTCTTTTGAAAGACCACAAGTCAATGCGTCACCAAAAGCAGCAGGACGTCATCATTTGCGATGCAGGTTTAATCCAAAATATGAATCGGCAAGGTGGGCACTTGCAGCACATGGGGGGCAACGATGGTGTTGGTCAACACACCCAAGCCGATGACCTCCAACTCCATCACATCTCCATGCTTGAGGAAGCGGCCCAACTCATTGCCGCACCCGCCACCCACGGTGCCAGAGCCAATCACCTCGCCGGCATAAAAAGTTTCTGAGTCAGAGGCGTGGCTGATGATGGCGGCAAAACTGTGCTGCATCTCCGCGCTGCTGCCGCGCGACCACTCTTGGCCATTGACCCGGGCGATCATGGTCAAGGCCTGGGGGTCGGGCACCTCGTCAGCTGTGACCAACCACGGTCCCAAGGCATTGCCGGTGTCAAAGTCTTTGCCTTTGGATGGGCCCAGTCCGGTTTGCATTTCGATGTACTGGGCATCGCGGGCCGAAAAATCATTGAACACCATGTAACCAAAAACATAGCTGAGCGCTTGGTCAATGGGCACGTTTTTACCCGACCGGTTGGTAACGATGGCGACCTCCAACTCATAGTCAATCACCTGGGAATAGGCGGGCCACTCCACAGGCGAGTCGGTGCCCACGATGCTGAACACATTGCCTTTGTAATACACCGGCTTTTTGTACCAAGCGCTGGCCAACTGCACCGATGCAGGGTCCAGGCGTTCTTTGCCTTGACCAAACAAATAGCGGTTGGCACGTGATTGGCGCACGTGTTTTTCAAAGGCCAGGCAGTCGCGCAATCGGCGCGGTCTGGGCAGGGGGGCCATCAGTGTCACGCTCGACAGCGGGTGCACATGTGAGGCCTTTTGGGCCAAAGCACGGGCTGCGTCCAAGCCCGCGGGGCCAGCGTCGATCAATGCCAGCATGTCGCGGCAAGCGCCTGCAGGATCGGCAGCGGTCAGGTCAATCACCGAGGCCAGGTTTGCGCTCATGCAGCCCACATGTTCGGCCCCTTGGGGCGTGCGGAAGGTCACCAATTTCATGGGTCAGTCTTTCTGTGAAAAGAGGAAGGATAAATGGGATTTACTGCACATTGAGCACAATGGTTTCGGAGAGTTTTTGGTACTTGCGTTGATCGTCCGCCACCATGGCGACAAAGTCAGCCGGGCTGCCGCCAATGGTTTCGTAACCAATGTTTTCCAAAGCCGCTTTGACATCGGGCAAAGCCAAGGTCTTGTTCATTTCGGCATTGATGCGCTGGGCGATGCTGGCGGGTAAGCCGGCGGGGCCAAAAATGCCAATCCATTGATCGGGGATGGCAAAACCCGGCACACCGGCTTGGGCCACCGTGGGGATGTCCAAGGCAGCCTTGGAGCGGCGCCCTTCCACAATTCCCAGCGCCCGCAATCGACCCGTTTTGATGTGCTGCAAGGTATCGGCCAACACAAAAATACCCACCTGGATCTGCCCACCGAGCAAGTCATTCATGGCGGGGCCGCCGCCTTTGTAGGGCACCGGCACCATGTCAATGCCGGTGGTGAACTTGAGCAAGTCACCGGCCAATTCTTGGGCCGATCCCGATGCAGCCACCCCATATGAGAGCTTGCCCGGGTTTTTCTTGGCGTAGGCAATCAACTCATTCAAGTTTTGCACCGGCAAGGACGGGTGCACCACGATGCAGCGGTTGTTGTAGGCGGCAGCAATGATGGGGGTGAAGTCTTTGACCGCGTCGTAAGGCATTTTTTTATTAAAGAATGGCACGGTCAAGTGAGAGGCGGGGTTGAGCAACAAGGTGTATCCATCCGGTGCCGCTTTGGCCACATGATCCGTGCCAATCACCGAGTTGCCGCCAGCGCGGTTGTCGATCACCACCGGCTGGCCCATGAAGCCAGAGAGCTTTTGCGCCACGATGCGCGCAAAGGCATCGGTGGCACCACCGGCTTGATAGGCCACCACCAATTTGATGGGTCGTTGCGGGTAATTTTGGGCTTGGGCCATGATGGGAAAGATCAGGCACAGCAGGGTCAGCTTGAAAAAATTCATTTCACCAGTTTCTTTAAAAGTTGCAGCACCTTTTGATGGGACTGTTGCTCAATGTCATCGTTACCCATTTGCAAGCTTTGTGCCGCCACCACCGCTTGTGCTGCAGCACGGCCAAAGGCTTGCAAGGCATCGTGCGATGCACCCTGCGCTTCGGGGGCCACACTCAAAACGTACTCGTGGGCATAGGTTCTGGTTTTGCCGTCCCACAGCATGGGCTGGGGCAAAGCGGCGGCATCACCTTGCATATTCGCTTGGATGGCTTTGGCCAACAAACGCCGAAACATCACCACCCCCCGATCGGTGGTGCCCAAGTGTTCGGCGCGCCGATTGGCCACTTGGCCTTGGCTGGCCACTGCGTCATAGTCACCCGGTTCGCGTTGTCTGTCTTTGTAAGGGCGTTCGTCGGTTTGCCCAATCAGGCCGGCTTTGTCCACACCCAAATCATCGGGTATCAAATTTCCATAGGGCTTGTACTTGGGGCTGAAGTGCACATAGCCAATGTAGTGGCAGTTGAAGTCGTCTATCGGGGTGACCCAGCGCGTGCGGCCGCAACCAATGCGAAAGCTGTCTTCAGCGGCCTTGTTGCTCGACCCCGTGAATTGACCGATGTTGGGCATGATGATGTCGCTGGCACGCACAAACACCCGGCCATTGACCAAGCGGGTGGCCATGGATAAAAAGCCCATCGGTGTGTCGACAAAATCCAGCGCCGGCAGCACCTTGAAGGCGTCTGAAAACTGGCTGCTCACAATCGCATGCAAGAACACGTTGTGGATGGGGTCGCAAGCGTTTTCCACCACCTGCAACCAATTGCACGGCATGGGGAAGCGAAATGGCACCGGTTGGTTGCCCTCGTCTTTGGCAAAGGTGTCGAGCACGGGCAACTCTGGCATGTGCTCGGGCGGGCCCATGTAGGCAAACAACAGGCCATGCAGTTCGCGCACCGGGTAGGCACCTTGTTTGAAGTTGTATTTGATTTTGCTGCTGGCAGGCTCGGCTGGGGTTTCCAAAATCGTGCCGTCGATGTCAAACTTCCAGCCGTGGTAACAGCATTGAATGCCTTGGTCAGCGGGAATGCCAAACTCCAAAGAGGTGCCACGGTGCAAACAGTGCTTGTGCAACAAGCCAATGCGTTGGGACCGATCGCGAAACACCACCAGGTCTTCACCCATCAAGCGCAGGGCCACTGGCAAGTCTTGCAACTCACTGGCCAGCATGAAGGGGTGCCAGTAGCGGCGCAGGTATTGACCCCCCGGTGTCTGGGGCCCTACGGCGGTTAAAAAATCATCGCCGTTGATGTCTGTCGCTGTTGGCGACACGGGCTGGGACATGGCGGGGCACTTTCAAAGGCTGGCTGATCTGTGCGCGATGGTGGTCCAGGGACGCTCGCCTGTCAATGCAAGGAATCCCCTCCTTTTGAATGTCGCTTATAGAAGAGAGCAGCTTCAACCCTGGGCCTTGGCGTATATTTCACAAGGCTTGGGTCTGTTCACCATGACACAGCCGCTCGCCACCGGCGCGGCCCATCCACACCGGTCCAGCCAACCTGGCCCAGTTGCTTTTCAAACCATTCGGAGACTTTTATGCAAGTTTTTCACGCTCGCCAAGCCGGCGTCCCTTCGGAGTCGCGCACAGGTTCTGCCACCTGCACCGGCACGGTGTGGGGCGACCCCATCATGCCCACCACCGACAACGTGACCATCAACAACGTGTTTTTCGCCCCTGGTGGTCGCACCCACTGGCACCAGCATGAGCAAGGCCAAATGCTCAATGTGATTGCCGGCAGCGGTTGGATTTGTTTGGACGGCAAACCTCCCCAACGCATCCGCACAGGGGATATTGTGTGGATTGCTCCCCATGAGCGCCATTGGCATGGTGCTGACCATGGCAGCTACATGCTGCACACCGCCACCTCGATTGGCAAAACCGATTGGGGCAGCGCCGTCACCGACGACCAATACCCGGCCGCCTGAACCGCGGCATCGCCAGTCTGCCCAGTGCGACATGGTGAGGGACAGTTGCGATTTTTGGTGCCCCACACAGCCGGGCTGGTGGCTGCTAACCCAGGCGTTTTTGACATGACCACAGGTATTTCCATGACCCGCCAAGGGCACGTCGCGTGGGTGGTGCTCGACGACCCCGAGCGCGACAACCGGCTGAGCGAAGAAGTGCTCAGCCAGCTTTATGCCTACACCCAAGAGCTGGCGCAAGACGCATCGGTGCGCGTGGTGGTCATCCACGGCAGCGGCGAGGCGTTTTTCTCGCACGGCATCTTGACCCCCCAAATCAAACAGACCATCGGCAAGCACAAGACGCTGGAGTTGGTGGCCTTGGCCAACCGCACCTTTGACGCGGTGGAGGCTTTGCCGCAAATTGTGATCGCCGGCATCAACGGCGCCATCCGGGCAGGGGCTTGTGAATTGGCGCTGGTGGGTGACATCCGCCTCATGGCCGCACACGCCACCTGGCAATTCCCCGAGGCCCAATGGGGCGGCTTTCCGGGGGCTGGTGCCCCAGTGCGACTGCCCATGATGGTCGGCATGGCCCACACGCTCGAGATGGTGGCTTTGTCCAAAATCTATACCGCTCCAGAGCTGCACCACATGGGCTTGGTGAGCCAAGTGGTAGAGGGGACACAACTGCTGCCTGCGCTGCGCACTTTGGCCGAGCAATACGCGCAAGTGGGCCCATTGGCCAGCTTGGGCGCCAAAGCCGTGGCCCGCACCCGCATGTCCCAAGGCTTTGGCGCGGCACGCTTGCTTTCAGACCATTTGCGCCGCAGCTTCGAGTTCACCCACGATGCCGATGAAGGCATGCAAGCCCACATGAGCGGGCGCAAGCCTGATTTCACGGGACAGTGATGTGCTGCACGATGGGTGCGCCCTTGGTTTGACGCGCCACATCCCTTGAAAACACATTAAAAATCAAATGGGATTTTTTATGAATTACGCCGCAAATATGTGTTTATCATTTTCATGGCCTTCATATAAGCCCATCAAGATGGCTGTTCAAGGCCAATAATGGTTGGTATTGGCACCCATCCCGATGCCATGCGTTGCTGGATGATTGCAACATGGACCGGTGGCCCGTTCACTGAAACATGTGGCCTGTCATTCACTGCATACCCCAACCCAAAGGAAGCGCATCATGAACAAAGCCCCAAACAAAGAGTCGTTTTCCTTTTCTTCCCCAATCGCCGTGGTCACCGGTGCACAACAAGGCATTGGTTTGGCCATCGCTGTGGCATTGGCCCAAGCCGGGGCCCACATCGTTGCCAATTACCTGGATGAGGACGCCGCCGCCAGCGGCATGCAAACCTTGTCCGACATGGGCGCGCGGGTCACCTGGGTCAAGGCCGACTTGTCCCAAACCGCGCAAATCGCGCATTTGTTTGCCCAAGCCGATGACCTGGGAGGCGTGGATATATTGGTCAACAACGCAGCCATTTTTCCGCGTGCTGATTTCCTCGAACTCACCGAAGCGATGTGGGATCAAACCTTGGCGGTGAACCTCAAAGCACCGTTTTTATGCACCCAACAAGCAGCGCGGCGCATGATCGCGCAAGGTCGGGGCGGCAGCATCATCAACATCACCTCGGGCGCCGCATTTCGCAGCTCGCCCCGCGCGGCCCATTACGTCTCCAGCAAAGCGGGCTTGGTGGGCCTCACCCGTGCCAGCGCCATGGCACTGGCGCCCCACCAAATTCGGGTCAATGCGGTGGCACCCGGCATCACCGACACCGCCCAACCGCGCGAGGGCATGAGCGAAGACGAAATCCATGCGTCCGCTGGTCAGGTGCCCTTGGGCCGAATTGCCAGCGCCAGCGACATTGCGCCCATTGTTCAATTCCTGGCCAGCGCAGGCGCGGCGCATGTCACTGGACAAACCTGGCATGTCAATGGCGGGCAATACTTGGCTTGAGCGGCCACCAACAACCAGCGATGGGATTTATTTGGCAGGCAAGCGGATGATGGCCAGGTCCGTGCCCACCACCACATTGCCGCTATAGCCTGACCGAGTGGCAATCGCTGCCTTACTGTCTCATCGCCTAAAAAATGATGGACCCTTGCATGAGCCATCGTTCACGCTGGGGAAGCAACGCGCTGTAGCAAGGCTTGAACCACAGAGCTGTTGCTGGTCACCACCGGAACCCCAAAAGTTTGCTCCAGCAATTCTTTGGCCTCGTAGGATCTGAAGTTGGTACAAGAGACAAAAAGACCATCAAAGACCACACCCGACAATTTGGACTTGGCAAAGGCCACAATTTCCTCGGGCGTGGGATCAGCCAAGGCCACATTGTGGGTGATGCCCATGCCCCAAGCACCCACCACAGTGACCTCTTTTTCCACGGCTTTGGCCACAGACTGCGTCAAGTCTTCGTTATAAGGCGTGATGATGGCGACCCGCTTGAAGTTGGCCTGTGCCAAAGCTTGGGCGACGGTCGATATCACCCCAATGGCTTCACACTGGGCCAGGGAGCCTAGTTTTTGGCACACCTGCGCGTCATATTCCATCCCGAAGAGTGAGCCCGCCGAGGTGCATCCAAACACCAGCACATCGGGCTCTAGCGTGCCCAGGTCACTGGCAGCCTTTGGCGCAAAATCTTCGATCATTCGGATTTCTTGCTCGCGCGTTGTTTCGGTTAAAAACATGCGCCCCGTGTGAACCGTGAACTGATCTTTGGGCAAGGCCCGGTGCAGATCGTTCTCCATCACAGTGTTCGACGATGGGACCAGCAATGCCACGCGCAATGGCCGAAGCGGGTGTTTTTGTGTTGACGTGTTCATGATTTCCTTTGAGTTGATGGGCCCCAAGCTCCGCCCCCGGCTGTGACCATGACGAGCTTGTCACCGCGTTTCAAGCGATGCGGCCCACTTTTTGAATCCAATGGGCGCTCACACCCCTCGCTGACCAAAGTAAAACTGGCCAAGCCCCCATCGCCACCACCGGCCACGCCTCGCGCAGGTGTGATCGTGCGCTCGCCCAGCACGGAGGTTTGCACGCCATCGGTCAGCACCTCAATGACTTTCCTGACACCGCCGCCGCCAGGGTACTTTCCTTGGCCGGCCAAGTGTCGGGCAATGGCGTATTCATGAAACAAGACCGGCAAAGCGGCCTCGACACCCTCGATGGGCAAATTCATGGTGTTGCCCATGTGGACGCGCAACCCACTGGGCCCCGCATTGCTGGCGGTGCCCCCCATGCCACCCCCGATCGTTTCATAGTGGACAAACGATTTTTGATGGGTGGGGTCAGTGCCCCCCAATGTGTAGACACAGGCTGAGCCATATCCACCCGCAGACACCTTTTCCGGGTAAGCCTTGGCCAACGCCCCCATCAAAATATCGACCAACCGGTTGGCCGTTTCAGTGTTGGCCGCGACAACCGGAAAGGGATAGCTGGCGTGAACAATGGTGCCAGGTTCGGTGATGACTTCGACATTGGCATAAACACCCGCATTGGGCGCAATTTGACCACCCACAAAACTCAATAAGGTGTAATAAATCGCGGCGCAGGTCACTGGCAGCGGTGCATTGATCGGGCCGCGAACACAGGGCGCAGAGCCGGTGAAATCAAACTTCAAATGCGCACCTGTTTTGGTGATTCGCACCTTGATGATCGGCGCTGCGTTGGGGTCTATGCCATCGCCGTCCAATGACTCTTCATTGGAAACATCCGCGTCGGGCAAATTCAACAACTGGGCGGCCACCCGTTTTTGGCTGTATTCAATGGTGTCGCGCATGACGGTGTCAATGGTCTCCCCACTGTAGCGATGGCAAAGCTCCAACATGCGCTCTGTGGCCCGCTGATGCCCGGCTCGGGCGGCCTGGAAGTCACCCATGCGGTCTTGCGGCACCCGCACGTTAGCCAAAATCAATCGCAACACATCCTCACGGACCACGCCCTGCTCAATGATCTTCAATGGCGGAATGCGCAAACCTTCTTTGATGATTTCATCGCAAACGCTGGAGCTGCCAGGCGCAATACCGCCAATGTCTGGCCAATGGATGCGGCTCAACACAAAGCCCATCAATCTTTTGGCGAAGAAGACTGGGGTCAAGAGCGAAACATCTGGCAAATGGGTGCCGCCGGCATAAGGGTCGTTCAAGATAACTCCATCACCTTCGCGCCACGTCGCCAATGCAAATGCCTCCAATGCAAAACGCCCCGTGAAACTGGCTGCCCCCAAATGAACTGGGATGTCCACGCCTTGGGCGATGACACGCGCCTGGGTATCGAGCAGCACACAAGACAAATCCGCAGAGAGGCTGAGCAATGGCGAAAAAGAAGTGCGCATGATGACGCTCTTCATTTCGTCGCAGATGGCGTAAAAACCGCTTTTGACGACTTCAAAAGTCACCGGATCCGCCTCCAATAAGCTGCTCGCTGCAGGGGCAGTTTGTTTGGATGGGGGCACAGCATGCAAAGCAATTTGCATACTGCCATTCGCGTGGATGGTGATGGGCTGCGCCGAATCGATCCAAACGGTTGAACCGGCGTGCTCTATCAACGCGGGCCCGGACAACTGCGCGCCCCTGCAATCGATCAATCGATGGACCGGCAAGGATGTTTGGCTTCCATCGGCTGACAAATAATTTTGCAGGCGGTGCGGGGGCACATCTTGCAAAGACACACCTGGGGGGTGTGGTGTTTGGCGTGGTTCACGCAAAACAGCCATGGCGGTCCATCGGACATTGACCAGTTGAACTTTCAAATTCGGCAAATCAATGCCAAACGCGTGCTGATATGCCGCTCGAAACCTGGCTTCGATTTCATCGCAGCCAGGTAAGGCTTCAGACGCTGGCCCCAGTCCAATATTGAGTTCGAACAATTGCCCCACAAAACGCAAATCAGCGCTTCGCTCTGACTTGACGGTGCGGGGGTCTACCGGTTCATTGGCCATCAAAGAGCGCGCCCGCTCACCCAAGGTGTTGCACACTTTGACCAACGCCTGTGGGTCAAGTTGGGCCACTGGGCCCAGCAAGGTCTGGCTCAAATCGTGGCGAATCTCACCCATCGTGGCACCCAATGCCGAGAACATGCCCGGCAAAGGCGGGATGATCACTTCTTTGGCGCCAGCTTGCAAACCAATGGCGCAGGCATGCAGTGGGCCCGCGCCACCAGAGGCAAATATCGAGAACTCTCGGGGATCAAGGCCGCGCCTGACGGTGCTGATGCGGACCATCTCGGTCATATTGGCCACCGCAATTTCGATGATGGCATGTGCGGCACGCGCCAATGACCACCCCATGGGCTGAGCGATATGGGTTTCGATGGCCTTGACCGCCAGATCGCGTGAAAAAGCCACCCCCGAGTCCTTGAACGCCTCTTGAGAAAGGGTACCGATCACGGCATGTGCATCGGTCACTGTGGGGCGTTGCCCGCCCAGGCCGTAGCATGCAGGTCCTGGGGCGGCACCGGCACTTTCCGGCCCCACTTTCAAAACACCGCCATCGTCAATCCAGGCGATGCTGCCGCCCCCGGCACCAATTTCAACAATGTCCAGGACCGCACTGCGAATGGGGTATCCCCCCACATTGGCCCCGTCCACCAGCTGGTCAGCCAAAAATTCGTCCACCACTTTGGCCCGTCCGCCCTGGATCACGCCGACTTTGGCCGTGGTCCCCCCCATGTCAAAGGCAATCACGTTGTCACGCCACATTTCTTTGGCATGCGCCAGCGTTGAAATGATCCCAGCAGCAGGACCCGATTCAATCAAATGAACCGGGTACCGAGAGGCGTTTTCGGTCGATGTCAAACCCCCATTGGACTTGACAATCATCAAGGCCCCAAGCCCCAATCTTTGGGCCTCTAAGGCAATCTTGTCGATGTAACTTTGGACGCCAGGGCCAATATAGGCATTGACCACTGCCGTGCTGGTTCTTTCATATTCTTTGATTTCTGGACAAACATCGCTGGACACAGAGATAAACAAGTCAGGGCAAGCCTGTTGCAAAGCCTGCGCCAAAATTTTTTCGTGCGCGTCGTTCGCGTAAGCGTGCAATAGAGCTATTGCCACCGCTTGCGCTCCGGACGCCATGACTTGCGAAACCAGTTCATCCACATTCGATATGGCTTCTCGCACCTGACCGCGTGCATCACAACGTTCGTTCACCGCAAAGCGCATGTCTGCGTCCACCAAGGGTGGAGAAATTTTCACATTCAGGTCATACAAGGTTGGCCTGTTTTGTCGGCGCAATTCAATCACATCGGTAAACCCTTTGGTGGCCAGCAATGCCGTTTTGGCCCCCCGGTGTTGAATCAATATGTTGGTGCCGATGGTCGTGCCATGGCACACCATGGCTTCGTTGAGTGGGTATGTGCGATGAATGCGGTGAAATGCCTCAATCACCGCGACCGAAGGATCCATCGGGGTCGATGGCAATTTGAAGGCTTCAAGAATCGCACCGTCCGAAGCAGAGGTGACCACCGCATCGGTGAATGTGCCGCCAACATCAATGCCGATCAGAAAACGATGTGACTGGCTTGGCATGTTGGTCGATGGATTCAATGGCCTTGAATGTCCAACAGCGCATTCACAAACCTGTCCATGTGCTCTTGGAGATTGACATCAACCCGCAAATATCTGCTGCCAAGACCGGGGATGTCAGAGCCATCTTTGACGATAACGCCCCGCTTGAGCAGCTCATTGAACACCCGTGTTGAGTCCAGTCGCGGCTCCCGTATTTCGGTCAAGAAAAAGTTGGCACCGGACCCAGGCACCATGCGAAAAGCAGCCAATCCTTGCATGCGTTGGGCCACATAGGCGCGCATTTCGACGACGGTTTTGACGGCGCGCGCCACGTGCGCGTCGTCGTCCATGCCTGCGATTCCGCCAGCAATTTGCATTTGGCCCATGTTCCATGTGGGTTTGATGTGGCGCATGGGCAAAATCAAGTCGCGGTTGGCAGATATGCCAAAGCCCACGCGCAATCCCGCCAGGCCATAAGCTTTTGAGAGGGTTCGAAGCACCAACAAGTTGGGAAACCTGTGCAGTAGCCCGATGCCATACGGGTTTTCTGTGTAATGCACATAGGCTTCGTCCAAAGCCACCAAGGTCTCGGGCGGAGCGGCTTCACAGACCCGGATCACATCTTGTTCAGACACCATGCGACCGCTGGGATTGTGCGGATTGGTCAGAAAAGCAATTTTGGGTCTGTGCTTTTTCAGCGCGTCAATGTATTGATCCATCACCGGATCAAAGTCAGCACCCATGTCCACAAAAATTGGTTTTCGGCCTTCACAGTTGGAATAAATTCGATAAAGGGGAAAACACGGGTTGTGCATCAGCACGGCCTCGTCGGGGCCGGCAAAAGCGCGAATCAACATCGAAATCACTTCCGTTTCACCCGATCCACAAACCACATTCTCAGGATCGATGCCAAATTTAGTGCCGATGGCCAAGCGCAATTTGGCTGCTGTCCAGTCTGGGTACAAAGAAATTTTCTCGGACGCCTCTCGAACGGCCAACAGTGCTTTGGGGGAAGGGCCGTGCGGGTTTTCTGCTGACCCCAGCTTGGAAATGGCATTGAGCGCAATTCCATACTTTTCTGCGACATGCTCAGCAGATAAACCCGGCACGTAGATCTCGCCTGTCGAGAGCGCTGGGTAGCTGGGCTGAATCATGAATCTGCTCCTACAAATGGTTTTTTTGAATGTACTATGAAACCCATTTTTTCTCGCCCTGCGCCTTCACCTATGCGCTCACGCACCTGCGACCTTCGGTTTTAACCCAGCTGGCCGCCCAGAAACATTGATCAATACCGAGGCCATCACCTCGTCCAAGCCGCTCGCTCACATTGATGCAGGCCATGAAAGGTGCACCAAGTCCCGCGGCTCACAGCACCAGCACTCGAAACAAACCTGCATATAAATAGTTGTTTATATTCATGAGCTTAACGGTATTTTTATGCCATCAAGCCAACGATCCGTGGACGCCGAAAAGATGCATTCACCCATTCAGTCTGGATCTTTTTTCGAGCACCGGCCTTGAAAGCGCAGCAAAAGCCCTTATCATTAGCACTCGCAGGGAATGAGTGCTAACAACACCCGCCCTTCGTTCAGTTAATGGCCGTCAACACATTTAAATGTGTATGGCGTCTGTGGCTCAAACCCCTTGTTATATCTTTGGAGATGCAATGAAACTTCGCCCCCTGCACGATCGCGTGATCGTCAAGCGCATTGAAAGTGAAACCAAAACCGCCTCTGGCATCGTCATCCCTGACAACGCCGCCGAGAAGCCCGACCAAGGCGAGATCCTGGCCGTGGGCCCAGGCAAGAAAAACGACAAAGGCGAATTGACCGCCGTGGGCGTCAAAGTCGGTGAGCGCGTTTTGTTTGGCAAATACAGCGGCCAAACCGTGAAGATCGACGGCGAAGAGCTGTTGGTCATGAAGGAAGAAGACCTGTTCGCGGTGGTTGACGCCAAGTGATGTGGATGGGCCCATCCCCTTGCAGCGCTGGCCGCTGACAAGACGGGTCCACAACGGTTGATTAATTTTTAGGAGCTATACAAATGGCAGCAAAAGACGTGATTTTTGGCGGCGAAGCCCGCGCGCGCATGGTCGAGGGTGTGAACATCCTGGCCAATGCAGTCAAAGTGACCCTGGGCCCCAAAGGCCGCAATGTGGTTTTGG
>Ga0070374_10000733_pt1 | contig 13679 bp, 13 predicted proteins | sample LauGreSuBDMM15SN_2_FD_66374 | JGI IMG/M metagenome (GOLD analysis project Ga0070374, IMG submission 66374) | Freshwater lake microbial communities from Lake Michigan, USA - Su13.BD.MM15.SN (version 4) (version 4) | ecosystem: Environmental > Aquatic > Freshwater > Lake | place: Lake Michigan...
GAGTCGCAAGGCTCGGGGCATTTTTTTCGCCCGCTATCATTCGGGTATGACCGCGAAAAATCTCAAACCCTCCGATTACCTGAAAAAAATCCTGAACGCACGCGTTTACGACGTGGCCACCGAGTCGGCATTGGAGCTTGCCCAAAATTTAAGCAAACGCCTGCACAACACCGTTTTGCTCAAGCGAGAAGACCAACAACCCGTGCACAGCTTCAAGCTGCGCGGCGCCTACAACAAGATGGCGCATCTCACTGCCGCCCAACTCAAAAAGGGCGTCATTTGCGCGTCGGCTGGCAATCACGCACAAGGTGTTGCTTTGGGTGCCAGCAAACTGGGCTGCCGCGCTGTGATTGTGATGCCCACCACCACACCGCAAATGAAAATTGAAGCTGTGAAAGCTTTGGGCGGTGAAGTGGTCTTGGTTGGAGACAGTTACTCAGACGCACACAAGCACGCCACGATGCTTGAGAAAAAAATGGGCATGACTTTCGTGCATCCCTTTGACGATCCAGAAGTCATTGCCGGCCAAGGCACCATCGCCATGGAAATGTTGCGCCAACACCAAGGCCGCTTGGATGCTGTGTTTGTGGCCATTGGCGGCGGCGGCCTCATTTCTGGCGTGGCCAATTACATCAAAGCCGTGCGCCCCGACATCAAAATCATTGGCGTGCAAATGAACGACTCCGACGCCATGATTCAATCGGTGACTGCCAAAAAACGTGTCACCTTGAACGATGTGGGTTTGTTCTCAGACGGCACTGCGGTGAAGTTGGTGGGCGAAGAAACTTTCCGCGTCACACGCGGCTTGGTCGACGACTACATGACCGTGGACACAGACGCCGTGTGTGCCGCCATCAAAGATGTGTTTGTAGACACTCGCTCCATTGTGGAGCCTGCAGGAGCCTTGGCCGTGGCGGCCATCAAGCAGTACGTGGCCAAACACAAAACCAAAGGCGAAACCTACGCGGCCATTTTGTGCGGCGCCAACATGAACTTTGACCGCTTGCGCTTTGTGGCCGAGCGGGCCGAAGTGGGTGAAGAACGCGAAGCCATTTTTGCCGTCACCATTCCGGAAGAGCGTGGCAGTTTCAAGCGCTTTTGCGAGCTCATTGGCAGCTTGCCCGGCGGCCCGCGCAATGTGACCGAATTTAACTATCGGATCAGCGATGCCGCCAAGGCGCACGTGTTTGTGGGCCTGACTACAGAGGGCGCAGGCGAGAGCACCAAAATTTCAAACAATTTCAAGAAACACGGTTTTGACAGCCTCGACTTGACGCACGACGACTTGGCCAAAGAGCACATCAGGCACATGGTGGGCGGCCACACCAGCTTGGCACAAAACGAGCGCCTGATGCGATTTGTGTTTCCAGAGCGCCCCGGTGCATTGCTGAAATTTCTCAACCTGATGCGCCCTGGCTGGAACATCAGTTTGTTTCACTATCGCAACCAAGGTGCCGATTACGGGCGCATTTTGGTGGGCTTGCAAGTGCCCGACAAAGACGACAAGGCGTTTGACAAATTTCTGCGCACCTTGGGATACCCCTATGTGGAAGAAACACTGAACCCGGTTTACCGGATGTTCTTGCAACAAACTGCCTGAATTTCAAGCCCAAGATTTGGATCTTCAAGGGCAAAAGCTCAAAGCTCGGGTTTGGGCAGTTCCAAAGTAATTGTGGGCGTGTTTTGTGAGGCAGGCGCAAAGCGAGCAAGCCTGTGCCCCACTGAATGCAAGACCCAGCCTGGCGCCACAACTTGGCCGGGCCGGTAAGCCTTAGGCGGCTGACCATCGACCGCCAGCAATGCACTGCCCTGGCCCGATGCACCCGCAACCACCCCCAACAAGGTCCATTGATGATCGGCACTTGCCGCAGTATTGGCGCCCGTGTTGCCTTCAGATGCCAAGGGTGCACCCAAAGCCGCAGCCACATAGGCACTTTGAATGGCAGGGGCTGTAGAGGAAGAGGGACTGGCTGGAACCGCCCCTTGCACTCCAACTTGCGCTGCCTCTTGCACCGAAGAAGGCGCCACCGAAATACTTTGAATTTGCAACACCCAAGTGAGGGCCAAGTAGGCGGCCACGGCCCCAAGCCCCAGCGCACAGATCGCGGGCCCAAAGGATTTGGAATTGCCTTGTTTAAGTTGCAACATGAAGGGATTATGATGGAGAAGTGTTACAAAAAGCAGAGAGTCATTTGCCATGAATTTAGAAAATACAAATTCCCTCGCCCATGTTCAAACTTTGAACACCAACCCACCCGCTTTGGGCCGCAAAGCACGCCAACAGCGAGGCTTTACTTTGATTGAGTTGATGGTGGTTTTGGCCATCATTGGCATCTTGGCCGCCTTGGTGGTGCCCAGTGTTTTGGGTCGTGCCGACGACGCTCGCGTGACTGCCGCCCGAACCGATGTGGGCAATTTGACGCAAGCCCTCAAACTCTACAAGCTAGACAACCAGCGCTTTCCCACAGCCGAGCAAGGTTTACAAGCCTTGGTTGCCAGACCTTCCGCCGAGCCCGTCCCAAACAACTGGAAAAGCTACCTCGACAAACTGCCTGCCGACCCATGGGGCCGGCCCTATCAGTACCTCAATCCTGGTCTGAAAGGCGAAGTGGATGTCATGTCGTGGGGCGCTGATGGCAAATCAGGCGGCGATGGGGCCAACGCTGACATTGGCAGCTGGCAATAATTTTCAATGCGCGCATCTCACGGCTTCACCTTGATTGAGTTGTTGGTGGTGATTGCGCTGATTGCCATCGGCACAGCCGCCGTCAGCTTTAGTTTGCGCGATTCAGCCCAAACTGTGCTCGAACGAGATGCAGAGCGTTTGGCCACTTTGTTTGAATCCGCCAGAGCCAGATCCAGAGCCAGTGGCATGCCAGTGAAGTGGTACCCGCAAACATCTGACAACAACGGCTCGACTGGTTTTGTGTTTGATGGTTTGCCCTCCAACACCCTGCCAGAAAAATGGCTGTCGCCGCAAATTCAAGTGGCGCCCACCAGCTTGGTGGTCTTAGGACCCGATCCCATCATTGGCCCCCAAAGCGTGGGCTTGCAAATGCGCGATTTAAAGCTGTGGGTCAGTACCGATGGGCTCAAACCATTTGCAGTCAGGCGAGCCGCACCGTGAATGCCTATACCAAGCCCAAACCCAAGCCCAAACGCCAGCGCCCAACGCTCGAAAAAAGCCAAGGCTTCACACTCATCGAAGTGTTGGTTGCTTTGGGCATTGTGGCCATTGCCCTCATGGCAGGATTGCGCTCGACCGATGCATTGAGCAAAAACGCATCGCGCCAATCGACACAATGGTTGGCCCAAATTTGTGCTGAAAATGAGTTCAGTCGTTTGCGTCTATCAAGGCAAGTTCCGCCTGTAGGAGAGAGCAGCAACAGTTGCTTGCAGGCCGGCCTTGAGCTGCAAGTGAATTTAACTGTGCAAGTCACGCCCAACCCGAATTTCAGAAGAGTAGATGCCAGGGTGGTACAGCGCAGCGGCTTAGACAGCACACCCTTGCTGCAACTCTCGACCGTGATGGGGCGCAACTGATGCGGCGCGCTGATTCCAAAGCCCACGCCATGGCTGGCTTTACCCTGATTGAAGTGTTGGTGGCCAGTGCCATTTTGGCGCTCATGGCGCTCATTTCTTGGCGCGGCTTGGATGGCATGTCCAAAGCCCAAGTAGCGTTGCAAGCACGCAGTGATGCCAACCAAACATGGCAGGTGGGTTTGGCGCAATGGCGCACCGATCTTGACAACATGGTGAACTTGCAAAATATCCCCGCACTCGATTGGGATGGTCGTGTGCTGCGCATCACACGCCAGCACTCGCAAGACCCTCAGGTGGGCATGCAAGTGGTGGCTTGGACTCTGGGCAATGGTCAATGGACGCGATGGCAATCTGCGCCCCTCACGCAACGCGAAGTTTGGGCTCAAGCTTGGAATCAAGCCCAAATTTGGGGGGAGTCAGCGGGCAAGCCCATGCCCAACAATGCAAATGAAGTCGTGATTCACCCCATTGGAAGTTGGCAAATTTATTACCACCGCGACGGTGCATGGAGCAATCCGCTTTCAAGTGCTGGCAACAACTCGGCTCCGAGTCCAATCAGCAACGCTGTTGCATTGCCTGAAGGCATTCGTTTGGTGCTTGATTTGACTGAAAACGCCCAAGTGCAAGGCAAACTGACCTTGGACTGGGTTCGACCCACCTTTACTGTGAGCAAACAGTGAGCCCGCCCAATATGCCATCAAGCACCCACGCTCAACGCGGCGCAGCCTTGATCAGCGCCATGCTAGTGGTGACCTTGGTAGCCACTCTGGCCAGTGTGGCTTTGTGGCAGCAATGGCGGCATGTGGAAGTTGAAAGTGCAGAACGGCACAGGGTGCAATCGTCTTGGCTGTTAAATGGCGCTTTAGATTGGTCGCGTTTGATTTTGAGAGAAGACGCCTTGGCTGGGGCCAAATCAGGCAATACAGCCACCGATCACTTGGCCGAGCCTTGGGCCTTGCCCCTGAAAGAGGCCAAACTTTCTGCCTTTCTGGCACAAGATCAGCAGCTGCGCGAGGGCGACCCTGAAGTGTTTTTGTCGGGCCAAATCACCGATGTGCAAAGCCGCATCAATTTGACCAATTGGATAGAGGCCAGTGACAGCAAAGGCCCCCCGCAGTTCAATCAGCCCATGCAAATCGCCCTGGTTCGCCTGTTCAATGTACTGGGCTTGCCTTTGCTTGAACTGGAACGACTGGCCCAAGCATGGCGAACGGCGTCCCAAGCCGCCAAGCTGGCAAAACCTGAAGTGGGGCAAGCCGTGGTCAACCTACCCAGCGGTGCTGCCCTGTTGCCGCAGCAAATGGCCCAACTGCAGTGGCTGGGGCTTAGCCCAGACACTGTGCAGCGGCTCTCCCCCTTCGTGACCATCTTGCCGCAACCCACCCCAGTCAACCTCAACACGGCCAGCGCTGAGGTTATTTATGCCACGGTGCTGGGTCTGGATCTGGCCACTGCGCAGCAGTTTGTGCAACAACGCTCGCGCTCGCACTTTGGCAATTTGTCAGATGCTGGCAAAGCCTTGGGGGGCAAAACCTTGGAGGCGCGCTGGCATGCCGTGGGATCGCGGTTTTTTGAAGTTTGGGGTCGATTGCGCATGGAAGAACGCACCCATGAAGAAACCGCTTTGATTTTTCGAGACACAGAAAATGTGACATTTGTGTGGCGGCAAAAAATTGCCGGAATTCTCCCGCCAACAAACGACCAGTCGCTTCTACAATCAAGTCAGCCATGAGTACTCACATTTTCATGCTGCCACTTCGCTCTGAAAGTGGCGCAACTTACCCGCACACTGTCTTGTCTTCGCAAGCGGCTGGTGCGCGTGACAAAGAAATCTGGGCCTTGGTACCCGCAGAAGCCATTTCTTGGCACCGGGTCAATTTGCCCGCAGGCCTGCACAAACAATCCAACCGTTTGACTGCAGCGCTTCAAAGCTTGATGGAAGAGCGCTTGTTAGATGAACCCGAGCTCTTGCATTTGTCATTGCAACCCGATTGGGAAGCCAATGCGCCTTTGTGGGTAGCGGCTTGCAACAAAGCTTGGCTCAAACAACATTTAACGCAACTCCAAGCCATGGGCCATGTGGTTCACCGCATCGTGCCCGAATGGGTGCCCAGCACGCAGCCTGGCGTGGCGTCAGCTTGGGTGAGCGGCGTACCCGAAGATGCTTGGTTGTGGGTGAGTGACGCGCAAGGCGCATGGCGTTTGCCCCTTGAGGCAGGTGTGAAGTTTTGGTTTGAAAAAATCAAATTGGCCATTACTGAACAAGACGTGCCTGGCCAATTGGTCATTCAAGCAGATCCTGCTGTGGCTGAACTGGCACAAAAAGCTTTGCGCCAATTGCAGGCACTGCATCAAACCGACACACCTGACCGCTTTGCTGCAGGGCGTGTTGAAGTGGTCACGGCCGTGAGCCGCTATGTTCAAGCTGCCTCTACCCAATGGGATTTGGCCCAGTTTGAATTTGCAGCGCACGGTTCTGCACGTTGGCTTCAAAAATCCAAACGCATTTGGCAAACTTTTGCCAAGAGCCCTCCATGGAAAGCCGCCCGCTGGAGTCTTGGCTTCTTGGTTTTGGCGCAGTTTGTAGGTTTGAATGTGGCCGCATGGCAACTCAATTCGCAAGCCCAACTGCAGCGCGAACTGCAAAACGCCATCCTCACACAAAGCTTTCCGCATGTCACCGTGGTCGATGCGCCGCTGCAAATGGCCAAAGAACTTGAACGCTTGCAACGCAACTCGGGTGCAATTTCAACGCGTGATTTGGAATGGGCATTGCAGGCGGTGGGTGCGGCCTTGCCAGCAGGCCAACTGATTTCTAATTTGGATTTTCAAGTGCAGGGCAATGGCGAAACTCGGCTGCAAGGTTTGCAGCTGACTGACCCCCAAGCAAAAGCCTTTGCACAAGCCCTTCGCAACCAAGGCTTGGATGCGCAAGCCAGCGGCGATCAGTGGCGCATCGTGAGCCAGAGGGCCGGCTTATGAGCATGAAATTTTTAAGCAATTTCCAAACTTTGCCGCAGCGAGATCGCCAGCGGCTTTTGGCTTTGGGCGTCGTTTTGTTGGTCCTCATGCTTTGGTCATGGAATCTGTCGCCCGCTTTGAAAACCTTGCGCGAAATGCCAATCCAGTTGGCTCAACTGCAAGACCAAACCCAAAAATTGAGGCTCATGCAAGCGCAAGCGCAAGCTTTCCAAAAGTCGCCGCGCCTGCAGGTCAATGAAGCTCGCTCGCTGCTGCAAAAAGTTGCAAGCGAAACTTTGGGCAACGGCGCGCGGCTGAACATCGAAGGCACACGTGCCACGCTCACGCTCAGTCGCGTTTCTGCCGATTCTCTGGCTCAGTTTTTGGCCTTGTCCAGAACGCAGGCCCAGGCCTTGCCCATTGAAGCGCAACTTCAAAAATTCACCGAGCCTGGCGCGCCCAAAACAGGCACACCCTCCGAACTTTGGCGCGGCGCCCTCATCTTGAGCTTGCCAGGCGGATAAGCATGGCCACCTTGGGTTCTTCCAACATTCAAAGCACTTGGTCTTGGGCCATTGGAGGTGCCGCGATCGGTGCTGTGATGGCTTTGCTTGTGCATTTGCCGGCTCAGTGGTTGGCGCAAGTGGTCTCCAAGGCCACTCAAAAACAAGTGCAACTTCAAGAAGCGCAGGGCTCTGTTTGGCAAGGTTCGGGCAAGTTGGTTTTAACTGGTGGCGAAGGCAGCCGAGATGCCTTGGCTTTGCCTGGCCGCATTCATTGGCACACCGCTTTGGCCTTCAATGGCCTTCAATGGCCGCACTTCAATTTGAACTTGAATGCGGCTTGTTGCATGACACAAACTGTGCAATTGTCATTCCAAGTTGCAGAGCGTTTGGGCATCTGGCAGCTGCAAGTCAATGACCACCGCTCGCAATGGCCTGCCCATCTTTTGAGTGGCTTGGGTGCGCCCTGGAACACGCTGCAGCCAGAAGGCAACTTGGTCCTCGAAACCCAACAATTGCGCGTGCAATTTCAAGCAGCACAAACTTGGCTTCAAGGCGGCTTGACGCTCACTGCAGAAAACATGTCCTCCAAGCTGAGCACCCTTAAGCCCATGGGCACCTACCAAGTGCAGCTCGGTGGCAGTGCATCGCCCAAGCTCTTGCCCTCTTTGACTTTGAGCACCCAATCTGGCAGCTTGCTGCTCAGTGGGCAAGGTCAGTGGCAAGGCTCAAAACTTCAATTTCGAGGCGAAGCCTCTGCAGTGCCTGAGCACGCAGAAGCTTTGTCAAATTTGCTAAATATCATTGGACGTCGCCAAGGGGCGCGCAGCTTGCTTTCATTGGGTTGAATATCATGGCTTCACGACAATCTTTTTTCAAAACTTTGCCTCAGCGCCAGCGCTTGGTAACTTGGCTAACTGGCCTGTGCGCCAGTGTGAGCATTGGTTTGCCTTTGCTTGTGCTCAGCAGCTCGGCCCATGCACAAGCACAAGCTCAAGCACAAACCCCCAAGCCCAGCAAAAAAACCAATGCTGCGGGCAAGCAAGCGCCCGAACCCGTCACATTGAATTTCAACAATGCAGAAATCGATGCCGTGGCCAAAACCTTGGCCACCTTGTCTGGCCACAATGTGGTGGTCGACCCTCGCGTTAAAGGCACCATCACCCTCACCAGCAATGTGCCCGTTGCACCATCCCAAGCGCTTCGTTTGTTTGCCGCTCAGTTGCGCACGCAAGGTTTTGCGCTGGTTGAATCGGCTGGCTTGTATTTGGTCGTGCCAGAGGCCGATGCCAAATTGCAAAGCGGCGCTGTATCGGCGGGCACGGTGCCCACCTCCAACGGACAAATCGTCACGCAAATTTTTCAGCTCAATCACGAAAGCGCCAACAACTTGGTGCCCATTCTCAGACCCCTCATCAGCCCCAACAACACCTTGAACGTCAATCCTGGCACCAATGCCTTGGTGATCACGGACTATGCCGACAACTTGCAGCGCTTAGGGCGCATCATTGCGGCCTTGGACGTGGCCAACGCCACAGGTGTTGAAGTAATTGCCTTGAAACATGCCTTGGCCACCGATTTGGTGCCCATGCTTCAGCGCTTGCTTGATTCGGGTGCCGCCAGTGGCGCAGCGCCTGTGGCGGGTCAGTCAGACGCGGCACAAAAAACCACTGTCATGGCCGAGGCTCGCAGCAACTCACTCATTTTGCGGGCTGCCAATGCTGCACGCATGGCACTGGCCCGCTCCTTGGTAGCCCAACTTGACCAGCCCTCTGCGTCTGGCCCCAATGCCGCCAGCGGCAATATCCATGTGGTGTATTTGAAAAATGCAGACGCCACCAAATTGGCAGCCACTTTGCGCGCAGCCCTCAGCGCTCAAAGCGGCCCCAATTCAAGCACCCCCTCCGTCACCAACACCAGCATGCCCGCCAATCCAGGGGGTACTTCCAGCGGCGCCAACGCCAGCTTCAATTCAGCAGGCGGGCAAGTCTCAACGGGCGGACAAATTCAAGCAGACCCGTCTACCAATGCCCTCATCATCACGGCGCCAGAGCCGCAGTACCGTCAACTGCGTGCAGTGATTGACAAATTGGATGCACGGCGTGCGCAGGTCTTTGTTGAAAGTTTGATTGCCGAAGTGAGTGCCGAAAAAGCAGCTGAGTTTGGGGTCCAATGGCAAGGCCCTGTGGGCGGCAAAGGCGATACCAACATTGGCCTCTTGGGCACCAACTTTAGAGTAGGTGGCGCCAACCTGATTTCGCTGGCCGCTCAAGGTGCCAGTGGCAATGTGGCACCTTCTTCGGGCTTGAATGTGGGCTTGGCTCACAACACCAACGGCACTTATGTGCTGGGGTTTTTGGCTCGGTTTTTACAAACCACAGGCGATGGCAATGTGCTTTCAACACCTAACCTCTTAACCCTTGACAACGAAGAAGCCAAAATTGTCATTGGCCAAAATGTGCCGTTTGTCACGGGTCAGTACACCAACAACAACACCAATTCTGGTGCCGTCAATCCTTTCCAAACCATTGAGCGAAAAGATGTGGGCCTCACATTGCGGGTCAAGCCACAGATCAGTGAAAACGGCACGGTCAAATTGCAAATTTACCAAGAAGTGAGCCGACTCGATCCTGCGTCCATCAACTCCGCGACCGGCTTGATCACCAACAAACGCTCCATTGAGTCCAGTGTCTTGGTGGAAGATGGCGCCATTGTGGTGTTGGGTGGCTTGCTGCAAGACGACTATGGCAACAGCCAAGAGCGTGTGCCAGGTTTGAGTGAGGTGCCATTTTTTGGCAATTTGTTCAGAGCCGAATCACGCAGCCGCAAGAAGACCAATTTGATGGTCTTCCTCAGACCCGTGGTGGTTCGCGATGGCGCCGCGACCGGCGGGCTCTCCTTGGATCGTTATGAGCAAATGCGCGGCGTGCAAACTCAGGCGCAACCCGGCAACAGCCCAGGCTTGCCCGCCATGGGCGCACCCATTTTGCCCGAGCCAACTCGCAAACCATAATGGCCCATCGCTACCCGCTCCCCTACGCATTTGCGCGCAGCCACCAACTGCTGTTGGAGGACGATGGCACTCGGCTGAGCTTGTGGCTTTGTCCGGAAAGCGGTGCCAATGCCATGTCGGAAGTCATGCGCAAATGGGGACATGCAGAACTGTCTTTGGACATTGCACACGAAGACACAGTGCACCTCAAACAGCGCATCAGTGCGGCTTACTCCGCTCAATACGGGCCTGGTGAATCGAGTGCGGCAGCTGTGGTGAGCGAAGTCGAGTCGGCCGCAGACTTGTCGCGCATGATGCAAGAACTTCCCGCTGTTGAAGACTTGCTAGAAACCAGCGACGATGCGCCCATCATTCGCATGCTCAACGCACTCCTCACGCAAGCTGCGCGCGATGGTGCCAGCGACATTCACATCGAGCCCTACGAGAGGCATTCGAGTGTGCGGTTTCGCGTGGATGGCAACTTGCGTGAAGTGGTTCAACCCAATCGCGCGCTTCATGCCGCCCTGATTTCGCGTTTGAAAATCATGGCCGAACTGGATATTGCTGAAAAACGTTTGCCGCAAGACGGCCGCATCAGTTTGCGTTTGGGTTCGCGCGCTGTGGATGTTCGGGTGTCAACGTTGCCCAGCGCCCATGGCGAGCGCGCAGTGCTGCGTTTGCTCGACAAATCTGAAAGCCGTCTCAGCATGGCCTCCGTGGGCATGCAAGGCGCCACCTTGCAGCGCTTTCAGCAGTTGGTCACCCAACCTCACGGCTTGATTTTGGTAACGGGTCCCACCGGCTCAGGCAAAACCACCACGCTGTATGCCGCCCTGCAAAACTTAGATGCCATGGGCAGCAACATCATGACGGTGGAAGACCCCATCGAATACGAGTTGGCTGGCGTGGGCCAAACGCAGGTCAATGCCAAAATCGATTTGACGTTTGCCAAAGCATTGCGCGCCATACTTCGGCAAGACCCCGACATCATCATGATTGGTGAGATACGCGATTTTGAAACGGCTCAAATTGCCATTCAAGCCTCCATGACGGGCCACTTGGTCTTGGCCACCTTGCACACCAACGATGCAGCAAGCGCTGTCACCCGCCTCACCGACATGGGCATCGAGCCCTTCCTGCTCAGCTCTTCTTTGTTGGGTGTTTTGGCACAGCGCCTGGTGCGCAAAGTTTGCACGCACTGTGCCGGTGAAGGCTGTGCGCAATGCGGCCAAACAGGCTATGCGGGCCGCACCGGTATTTTTGAATTGCTCATCACAGACGATGCACTGCGGGCTCAAATCCATGCCAAGCAATCGGAAGCCAGCATTCGAGAGGCTGCCGTTGCGGGGGGTATGGTGCTCATGCGTGATGATGGCGAGCGCTTGGTTGAGTTGGGCATTACACGCGCTGAAGAATTATTGCGCGTCACCCGCGACTGACTATTTTTTTAAGATCTTCAATCAATGCCCGCCTATTCTTTTGAAGCTCTGCAAAACGATGGTGCATTGCGCAAAGGCGTGGTCGAGGCCGATAGCGCCAAAGCCGCTCGCACCCAACTGCGGGCGCAGTCTTTGGTGCCATTGAGCGTACAAGCACTGGCAGCAAGCAGCTCGGACAAGCGCAGTATTTGGCAATACAACATTGGCTCGAGTCGCAGCTTTTCTCCCAATGCATTGGCCGTTTGGACGCGGCAACTGGCCAGCCTGGTGGGCAGCGGCCTGCCCTTAGAGCGCGCCTTGGCGGCATTGAGCGATGAAGCTGAATCAGAAAAGCAAGCGCATTTGGTGGCCAACCTCCGGGCCGAAGTCAATGCGGGTTTGGGCTTGGCCAAAGCCATGTCGCAGCATCCTTCAGAGTTTTCTGCGCTTTACACCTCGGTCATCAGTGCCGGCGAGCAAGGCGGCAATTTGGGCGCGGTGCTGGGGCAATTGGCCGACGACTTGCAAGATCAGCAAACGCTCAAAGCCAAGCTCTTGAGTGCTTCCTTGTATCCCGCCATCGTCAGCCTCATTGCCTTGCTCATCGTGATTTTTTTGCTCAGCACGGTGGTACCGCAAGTGGCTCAAGTTTTCTCTGGCAATCAAAGAAAGCTGCCCACCCTCACGGTTTTCATGTTGGCGCTCAGCGATTTTGTCCGCAACCATGGGTGGACTGTGGCACTGGCTTTGGTGTTGGGCTGGTTGGGCTTTCACCAGGCCATGAAACAGCCCCACTTGCGTGTGCAATTTGATGCGGCGTTTTTGCGCTTGCCCATTTTGGGTCGCTTGGCAACCGGCTACAACACAGCCAGGTTTGCCAGCACTCTGGCCATGCTCACTGGGGCAGGCGTGCCCATCTTAAAAGCCATGCAGTCTGCGGCAGACACCTTGTCCAACCAAGCCATGCGCGAAGATGTGCTTGACGCCTTGGTGTTGGTGCGCGAGGGTGCGCCCTTGGCCATGGCCATGGGACAGAAAAAACGCTTTCCCAGTTTGCTGGCCATGTTTGCGAGGTTGGGTGAGCAAACCGGCCAACTGCCCCTCATGCTGCAGCGCGCAGCCCAACAACTTTCGGCCGATGTTCAGCGGCGCGCTTTGGCATTGGCCACCATTTTGGAGCCTCTGCTCATTGTGGCCATGGGCGGGGTGGTCATGCTCATTGTATTGGCCGTGCTCATGCCCATCATGGAATTGAACCAATGGGTTCGTTAACAAGGAGCCTCCCATGCCAGTCAGCCTAGACGGTCAGTTGGTGGTGGCGATTTCGTCGCGCGCCTTGTTTGATTTTGAAGAAGAAAACCTGGTGTTCGAACAAAGCGATGACCGGGCTTACATGAAGCTTCAGCTGGAGCGACTTGAAGAACCCGCCAAGCGAGGCGTTGCTTTTTCTTTGGTGAAAAAACTTTTGGCCTTCAACGATGCGCAAACGCAGCGTGTGGAAGTTGTCATTTTGTCGCGCAACGACCCCGTCTCGGGCATGCGCGTGTTCAGATCTGCACAGCACTATGGCCTGCCCATTCAACGCGGCAGTTTCACACGTGGCCAATCTCCATGGCGGTATTTAAAACCCCTGAATGCCAATTTGTTTTTGTCGACCCATCTCTCCGATGTGCGCGCAGCCTTGGATGCTGGCGTTCCTGCTGCACAGGTCTATCCTCACTCCGCTCACGCATCCGAAGCCCACCCCCATGAAGTGCGCATTGCATTTGACGGCGATGCGGTTTTGTTTTCGGATGAAGCTGAACGCGTTTTTCAGTCGGAGGGATTGTCTGCATTTCAAGCGCATGAGCGCGCCAAAGCCTCGCAGCCTTTGCTGGCTGGGCCTTTCAAGCCTTTGCTGGCCGCGCTTCACCGTTTGCAGCAAGAGGGCACGCCCGCCATGCGCGTCAGAACGGCGTTGGTCACAGCGCGCAGTGCGCCTGCTCACGAGCGTGCCATTCGCACCTTGATGCAGTGGAACATTGAGGTAGACGAGGCCATGTTTTTAGGCGGTTTGCCCAAAGGCGAATTTCTCAAAGAGTTTGAGCCCGACTTCTTTTTTGACGACCAAACAGGTCACATTGAATCGGCAGCCCAACATGTGCCGGCAGGTCATGTGGCCAGTGGCATTAGCAATCCGTCCAACTAAGGCAGAGCTTCGGGCTCTTCTTTTCTGCGACCCTCGCGCCGCGCAATCCAGATGGTCGACACCAAAATGACTGC
>Ga0070374_10000734_pt1 | contig 13669 bp, 13 predicted proteins | sample LauGreSuBDMM15SN_2_FD_66374 | JGI IMG/M metagenome (GOLD analysis project Ga0070374, IMG submission 66374) | Freshwater lake microbial communities from Lake Michigan, USA - Su13.BD.MM15.SN (version 4) (version 4) | ecosystem: Environmental > Aquatic > Freshwater > Lake | place: Lake Michigan...
TTGGATGAAATCTTCAAGAGGTCGGTCGGATTCGAACTTCGGACCTTCTGGCTTCCGTGGATTCCTAGGGTTGATGCGCTACGATCTTCTACAACTCAGCCAACCAACCTTGGTTATTATTGTTGAAACGTATAACAAATATAAAAAAAACATTAAAAGACGATTTTCGATATCCCCATTATTTATCTTATTCCTCGATGATCTTTGGCGATTGTAGCAGGATGACGTTTCGACTTAGGCAACGCATTATTTCTTATTTTCTTTGTTTCTTCTTTGTGCGTTTTATATGAAGGATCTGTCCTGAAAATCATTTTTTCAGTTATTTTAACCAAGTTTCGTGCAGTAGTTTCGTCCTCATTTATTAATGCTTGCACTTTTTTAATTGCATCAATCGATGTTGTGGAAAACTTTGGCGACTTGGTTTCCATATTACTTTCACAAGCTCCATCAAGAATAACGGCTTGCTTATATCCTAAATGCTTTAAAAAATTATATACATCTGCATTTGAAAACCTATATGCATATTGAATACCATCAACAGTATCAATCCAGACTGATGATACATTTAAAAAATCCAGAAATGGTTTGTAGCTGACTAAATCAATTCCAAATTGTAAATGTTCAGTTGTATTTAGAACATGAACTCCCATTCTAATATCACTGGCATCTCTATAATACATTTTTTTACATATTTTTGTATTTTTGTAATTTATTATAAGATGATTTCGACTTTTAAAATTTATATTTGTCGCTACGCTTTCTCCGGTTTTACCGAGCGCGCGAAATTTGTTTATTTTTTTATCGAGAGCCGTATTTTCTTTCCTTTCTGTTAAAACATCCTTGATTTGTTTTTCTGGATTTCTAATCACTTCGTTATCCAGTAGGTTGGAATACTCAAAAGAGTGTACGGTATTAGTAGTTGTCTCGCCGGGTGCGGTTGATATCATACGAAAGAGAACATCTAACGGAGAACTAAAAGACTCCATACATATACCGTCTTTATACCTCATACCACCGTGTATTGCGACTAGTATCACTGGAATACCTCGTAATGGTTGCTCTAATAATAAATCACGTATTTTCTGATTACCAGTTTTTTGTTTTCTAAGTTTTGAAATAACACTTAAAGAAGCACGATCACTTTGACTACTACTATTTGTTTGGGATGCTGATTGACTTGATTGTAGAGACACTGCAATCTCAGAAGTTACCGTCCCTTTGTCTGCTTCTTTTTTTTCTCTTTCTACTTCCAATTCTGCAGCTAAATGAGTATAAATGAATTGATAAAATTCAAACTGCTGTTTTTTCATTACGAATATATCAAATGCGTCCAGTGGAATAGCATCCAGCATTGTTTTTAGTTTTTCAATGTCTCGTTTCGTAAAACGTTGTTTACCGTTTAAAAACTCCCCAATTGCTTTAAGACGTATAGCTGGTATGCGCCAATCATTTAAGACAACAAAAAATGCACTCGCTCTATTTAATACATCTAGTTCCGCATATTTGGAAGCTTTATAAGTTTTATATATCATTTCTAAATTTTCAATGTCAGAAATAGTCTGAAATTCATCATACTTTTTAGCGATTTCTTTATTAATAGGCGCGGCAGCGGAAATGCGTTTTTTAATTTGAGTTTCTTTTTGAGTTATTAAACTTCTTAAAAACGTTATTTCTTGATCACTTAAAAACTTACCATCATTGCATTTTTGTTTATAATAATCTAAATCTGAAGTTGTTTCAATACCTGATGCATATATTTTACTTAAATTGGAAGTCAGAAAAGGCTTCTCTAAATCTAATAATTCATCCGTATAAGTGTCGAGAAGTTCAATATCTCTATATGGATTGTTTTCATATGCCATAATTTGTTCTCGTAACTTTTGAGTATCATCAACTGAAAGCGATTCTTTTTTTTGTTGTTCTTTTAAATGTTTTAGTTCATTATCAATCTTTGTTTCGTAATGTTTTACATCGTTGATAAATTGATATTTATCTAATAATGTTTGGAATAATTGTTTTGAATGCTCAGACTCTACCAAAGGTTTATAATGCGCCAATTGTTCTACACTTACAGTCGGTTCTTTTAATAAAGCTAATAATTCTTGCTGAAGCTTATATTCATTATTAGCTTTTTGAAGGTGCCAATCAAATTGTTTAATGATATTTTTTTTATTTAATTTCTTTGTATTCGTCATCAAAGATGTTTCTTTTGCTTTTATTTAAAATTAACATTTTATAAACTACTTTTTTTTCATTTGATGACATTGCCAATAACATTTCCTGCAAGCGTTAATCCGGCAAAACGGTTATTCCATTGATTTCTACAGACTAATATGTATACTTGTAATTCTAGAAATTTATCGCACAAATCTTTAAAATTGGATGCTACCTCATTGCTTCTATTATAAGTCTCAGCATATGCTTGAATATTATCGATTCGGGTTTTAATTCTATCATTAAATGAACAACTTGTGATAACCTTTTTGTTCTTTAAAGCTTTATAGATTTCATTGATTCGATTACAAATCAATACCGGTGATTGTTTATATGGTGGTAAATAAACACATTGAAATGCATTCTTACTTTTTATCGGGTCTAAATAAATAACATTATCGCTTATAGTTATATTAGTCCTATTACTGCGAGAACTAGTGATTTTACTTTTGCGCGTAAACCAATTGCCACCATTATGTTTCATGGGTATTTTGTTTGTTTGTTTAAAGTATTATTATTAAAAGTTACACGGTAACAATTTTTGCATCAAAATACAATGAATGTTGAAACGTCTTGTAATCACGGGAAAACACCGTGTCTTCGAGACCAAACATAATGTCTCTGCGATTTTCTACAAAACGATCTCTTTTTGAAGCTAGTTCAACAATGTCAAATTCTTTCAGACATTTTTTGGGATAACACACATCGGGGTCTTCTTCTGCACGAAACACCTTTCGGAAGTTTTTCAGCCTGTAGTCACTAGTTTCGTCACTAGTTTCGTCACTAGTTTCGTCTCTTTTAATGATTTGTTTCAACTTCTCCACAACCGTTAAAAATGTCGGGTTTTCTACCGTACTTAGAGGAATATCTACCACAAAATATTCTCGTTTCCCCAAAACATTGCGATAATGAAGCATAAATGAACACATCTTGAAACCGTAAAAAAGACATTCGGTTGTTTTGCCCCATCCTGCAGGTACGACTTCAACCGGTGATTGGTTGTAAGCAGTGGGAAACTCGATACAGTGGGCGTCAAAGTGGCGTAAAAGGTCTTCACGTATTTCATGTATGGCTGCATGCATTCCGGGAGCATTGCTATCAAAGGAATAGATGGATAAGGTCCGGTGTTCATAACCGTATAGTGTGATGCGTACATATGTATTCTCGATTGTTACAGTCTCTTCATAACCATTGCATATAGGTAAATGATATTGAGTAATTGTTTTGATTGTTTTGAGGAGTTTTTCTGATACCGATTCCATTTTTCGTTGGTAGTTAAATTAAATAATGAAATTTGACAAAATAAAATTCGACAAAATAAAATTTGACAAAAAATATTTATACATAAACTTTTACTTTGTTAAAACTTTGTAAATTTCAACGGCGCAGAATAGTTCCGTTACGTTTCGTTTTTGAACGGTGTTTCATTATTTTTAATAACGGTCTTTTTTTAATTCCTTTACATAATCGTTTATATGCTGTCTCTGGTGTAACAGTAGCTCTTTTTCTTTTACGAATAGTTTTACGTTTTTTTAAACCTCCGCCTACTCCTGCTCCTCCGCCTACTCCTGCTCCTCCGCCTACTCCTGCTCCTCCGCCTACTCCTACCGAAGAGCCTAGTTTCAATAATTTGTTATCTACACTGGTTTCGATGGTTTTTACTAAAGCTTCAACTTCTTGAAGTGTTATTTTTTTGGTATCTTGTATCTCCGTCGAAAGCTTGTTTGCATGTTTTGATAACAATAATGTAAGATATAACCCTAACCACATCACTTTATCTTTCAACCCCTCTAATTTTTTGTTTGGAAACAGTAGATATCTTTTCAGATATATCGTATTTACAGCAGTCATTTCACCACTTAATTCTTGTATTATATCTTTTACTTTCTCTTCTACCTTATCATTGGGCGATGTCGATAAATTATATACATATTGTTCAATATCCTTAATATATTCGAAAAGTTCAGTCGAGAATTTCTTGTATTCTGCATTACCATTTCGTATTTCCATTGCTTTTCCGGCAATTACCGCTAAGGCACCTAATCCAAGTGCAACTGGTGCAGCAGTGATTACTGCAGCCGACGTTATACCTGCCGCAGCAACTACCGCAAAAGTAACTGTTGCAGTATTAACAAGATTTGTTCCGGTATCTGTAATTGAATCTGTGTCAGTTGGATCTGTTGTTGTTGTTGTCGTTGTTGTTGATGTTGTTGTTGTTCCATTATTTGCTGCATTATTTGTTAAAGGTGCTGCCGGTTTACTTTTATTTGTTACATTATTTGTTGAAGTAGTTGCTGCCAGTTTACTTTTATTTGCACCCATATTTGTTTTTTGTTTTGTTTTTGTTTAGAAAAAACATATTCGTGTATAAAAACATACATTTTGCCCATCTATATTATTGATGATATAGATATATATAACATGCATATAAGCCACGCCCGGCCCCAACACATAAAATCCATAAGCAAATGAAAGAATAAATGCTAGGACATGTAGAATTATTTCAACAATACAAAATTGCATTTTTTTTAAAAAATGAAATGTTTAACGTATTGAGCATCGTAATCACTTTTAAAAATTCTTGTAAAACTTGCAAAACTTGCAAAACTTGTAAAACTTGTAAAACTTGCAAAACTTGTAAAACTTGTAAAACTTGCAAAACTTGCAAAACTTGTAAAACTTGTAAAATGGATCGTCGACGTGAACAACCACCAGCAATCGTTATCGTTTTTGCGATTATCTTTATACTCATAGTTGGCCCAATAGCGGTTATAAGTGCTATAAAAGAGCACGATGAGAAAACCAGCATTGCATGTCCAAGAATCGCAACTACGATGGATTTTGCTGCGTACTACTGCTTAATATTCAACGGAATTTTTTTCGGATTTGTTTTTCTCATTCTCTTACAAGTCGCTATAAATTAATTAAAACAAATAATCTTTTAACGCAACGGAATTATTTTTGTGGGGTAGAAAGAAACGTAGTACGAAAAAGAGACGAAAACGAAAAACGAGAAAGGGTTCTAGATTCAAACAGTAATTAAGAAAATTTACTGACAATACAAAATAAAATAAAAAATTTAAAAAACTTCGAATCTTGCTAGAAGCCTAATGAAAGTTCAATAAATATACTGAGACGTTTCTTGTTTGTATATTTGTTTATAATATCACATGCGTCATAGTCAGTGATCATCATCAACATTTTTCTTGGAAGTGAAGATCGTTCGGCGATCCTTGTGCGCTGACAGAATTCCACGAAATGCATCCATAACGAATAAACCGCTTCATCATGTTTGTTGCATAAAATGGAAGGGACCATATACTCTTGAACCGCATTTGGTTTATTATAGGTGTCTACGCACATCAGAATCTGTTCAACTGTCATCACTGGCCAAAAGAGTGAGTCAGTCGATTTGTCTTCTCTTGTCTTGCTGCGAATTCTAGTACGTGAATCTTGTGCAATTATTCGAGGATCGTGAAGAAATTTGCAACGATCTCTATAAGGACAAGCTCCAATCGAAACAAATGTTTTGCATGGAAGTTGACGAAATTTCAATGTGTAATCTGTATTCATTTTGTTTAATAGAAAATTTTGATAAACTTTGAGAATTAAATAATGAATTTTGATTGATTACAACAAAATGTAAAAACTACGCAAAAAAGAAAACTTTTTGATTTGATTATATTAGTTTTCGCTTTTGCTTTCTCTTTCAAAAAAATTAAATTTTATAGTTCCGTTGAAAAACAAAACAATTATTTCTTTTCAATGGTGTGAGAAACGCCTTATTTTTCGTTTTTTACGTTTACGTGTTTTTGTTTTTTTTGCACCACCTTTAGATCCTTCGACTGCATTAACTGTTTGTATGTTTGCGTACTCATCAAAAAAGGTAGATTTCGGGTTATAACTAGACACTGGTTGTATTGGATATTGAATTAGTCTAATAATAGGCTTAACTTTGAAAAGCGAATCCAATGGGTTTTCATAACTGTCGCTGTCAGCATAAATTGTTTCGACTCTACGAATGTCGAGAAGAAAAATGGGTTGATAGGTTGGACCTATATGTTTGCTACTATTACTAATTAATTCCATCATAGCAATAGTGGCTATAATAATATTTAATCTTTTTATCAATAAATGAAGATGGTCTGGGTTTTGATGTAAAATGACTTCAAATGGTTCTATATCAAAAAATTCTTCTGCTGCTTCTTCAGTATATATGACGCCAAACGTTTGCCTCATATTGAACAACTTATAATAAATTCTCGGATCATCAATTCTTAGTTCTTTTGTTTTAATAAAGTGGTAAATAATGATCAAAAATAAAAATGCACTAGTACGCCCATGCCCTGCGCTACAATGCATTGCCGTTGGTGTTGGTGTATCTGTTTCATCTGTTTCAGGAAAAACAAATTGTAAAAGGCGAACACCTGTTTGTAACGTAAATGGCGTATAATCAGGTACATGCAAATCTAAAAACTGTACTTTTACGTCACTTTTATATTGAGGATGTAACGATTTTAAGAGATACCAAATTTCTTTTTCATAAGTATATTCCGGTTGAAAATCAAAAGCAACATACCGTTTCGTATCATAAACAAACATTATAGTAAATAAGTTTCTAAATGTAGAAATGGCATCAATTCTTGCTGTGTGGCCAACCCCGGCAATATGTCTTAAGTCGTATAATTTCAATGGTTTATATTGTTGATGATTCGGTAATTGAAAATTTAGTTTGGAACCAGTAAAAAGTAACGAATCTTGTAGAGAAACAAACAATTTCAGATGATGATTAAATGGATATTTTGTTTCATCGCTGAAAAAATTGTAGCAATCAGCTACATTTGTATATAAGCAACCATTTATTCTACAAATATCTGCAAATGTTCTTACTAAGTTAGGTCGGATAATAGTTGACGATTCATCCATTTATAATTACGTTTTAAGTATAGTATAGATTAATTCTTTATGGTGGAGACTTGTTTCAGATGTGAAAATTAAAAAGTAACATTTTATTTATTTATTTATTTAGTTCCGTTGCGTAGATCAAATGTCGCGTAGTCACCCCATCGATGCAGAATCAATCCTTCAGGAACACTCTTTCTTCGCTTTTGAAAATGAACTTCACAACGAACGGGTTTATTCTTAATTTCATCAAGTTTTCTTTTCATGAATTCAAAATGTTTATCAAGGTTGTCAGCATATTTGATCACCACAGTAAATTGGCTATAATCACAGAAACTAACTATTTCGTAGCCCTCTTTTTCATATCTTCGCATGCGCATTAAATAATCTTGAGTATGGGAGAGAACTGTGATGAAAAGGTTTTCAAAATCCATTCTTTTTAATTTTTTTTAAATTATGTTTTCTTTTCCTTTTGCTTTTGATGCAACGTTTTCTATTCCGTTTTTTAAAAAGTTTTCTAGTCTTCCTTTTTCTTTTTATTCCTCCTCCTCCTCCTCCTCCTCGAGATCGTAAATTTAATCCATTTGGTAATGAAATACACATTCCTTCTTCTGTCCCGCTATTTAATAATCGAAAAAACGATTCGACACTATCATCACCTTCAACTGCTACTCCATCACTATTAGCACGCAAAACGATTTCTTTTAAAGGTAATGGTATAGGAACATCTTCACTCATAGAAAACCTAAAATCATTAAGTTCAATAAAGTTAAAACCTAAATCATCTAATTGTGCAACGGTCGCTCCAATAGTTATTAATTGTCTTTTTGTCAATACTTCCTCTGGGATTGTTTTTCGGTGCATACAAACAGTAATAGGTACATCTTTTAATGTGTAACTTGAACTGCGGGGAATTTTTATACTTATAGTTGACTGACCTTCACTTATGTTAAATGGTGAAGAATGAGCCATACTAAGATCAAAGAACATAAAGGTATCTCCTGAATTAAAAATAAATCTTTGTATACGACTTTGTTCAATATCGTTTAAAGAATTGCTTAAATTGAAGAGTGTTTCACTTATATTACCGTTCAAAACCCATTCTGCATTGTCTTCGAGAAAACTTATTTGTTTGTCAACCGTTTCTAAGTTGTACACAAATTCTGTTCCAAAAACTGGGGTGTCTTCATTGTTATAGTTAATAATTGCAAATATTGAAGAATCACTGTGAAAATCATCAACACCATCATAAGCGGATATTCTTGTGTTTACGACCAATACTATCTGGTTATTTACAGTTTTTAATGTTTCGTAAATACCCGCATTTTGAAGTTGATACTTCATATACGTCATGATCTTATCATGAATTGCTCTATAACCTTTGATAAACTTGTCGATATCGAAACTAACGTCTGTTTTGACACACGGAGTGATTATATTTTGGTTTAAATCCCAAATAAAGAACATAGTATTTGTGTATTTACTAATATCGTCAAAGGCTTCAAAAATCTTCGTGTCAGTAGGAAACTTTTTCATTAATGGACATCTTGGTAGTTCTGACCCACAGTCAAATACAATGGAAAAATCTTCTTGAATATCTTCTTCTGTTATTGAATCCATTTAATATAATGCAAATATAATTTTTTGTTTCAACGCCTCCAAAAGAAGATATCAAAATCTACAGTTTAGCCCTTTTTTTCTTGATATAAAATAAAAAACACGTTTGAATGATTAGTCGACTTCAAAAATTTTGGGAACGGAAACCTGAAAATTTCCAAAAACCAATTACCCCAACATACAATGACGGCTTTGGGTCGGATTATCGTGGACGTGGATCTGAATCTGAATATCGTGCGTCTGAACATCGTGCGTCTGAATATCGTGACAGTGAAATTGGGTCCGACAGCATTGGGGTAGATGGGATACAACCTCGCGACAGTGACTATTTTGAAGTGGTCCCAGACCCTCTTTTAAATAATTCTATTGAGGATAAATCTGGAAGTTTTTTCGATAATCCATTATTATCAAAAAGACAAAAATATTTGAGTGTGGTATCTTCCAAAGTCGCAAATTCTGGGAACAAAGAAGTCACACGAAAAGAATTAAGAGAAAGACCTTCAGATCTAATATATCCCTTTGTGGAGGAGCAAAAAATCGATGACCATATTGATTTCAATCCACTTCCAGAAAATGATGATTCACTAAAAGATTTAATTGATGATTACGACAATGTGAAACCCCGTTTTGAACAAAAAGCAACCGATATGATCAATGCAGCAAAAACGAAATCAGAACCTATTGAAAAAATTATAATAGGCATAGTTCATACACAAGAAGGTCAAAATCAGCAATACATTTTAAACCGCTTAGAATGGAATCAATTTCGTCTTAAATCGGTATCATCATTGACACGAAAAATGCTTAAGGATTTTGCTGATGCAAAAAAAGAAACAAACATAACGGCCGATGCGTTTTTGAGAACTACAAAATTGCCCAGAGACGTATTTCGTCTAACTTTTATAATCATATATGACGACAAGTTTGAAAAAACATTCTGGGACATTCTACAAAAGTTATCTGATTTAGGTATTAAAATCATTCAAGCTAAAAATTTTTTCCATGAGGGTAACATATATAAAGGATTTAATGGCATTTTTAGATATAATGATTTTGATTTTGAAATACAATTTCATACATCAAAGAGTAAATCCGTAAAAGCTGCTATACACCCAAAGTATGAAGAACTACGCATATTAAATTGTGATAACCCGGAAAAAGGGAGATTAATAGAAGAATGTATTGAGATGTCGAGAGCTGTAAGGAACTATTTCTTTGAGGTGCCCCCGGATAAACGTCATTTGTTAGAACATTTGGGGGATGAACCACAAAGAGCAATGATGCCACGACGGAATCCTAATCTTTGTGAAAACCCTGCTGGTGAAAAAATGCCGGGCGGTAAACGACGAACAAAACGACGGGTTAAAAAACGAGGTAAAAGACAAAACAAAATAACAAAAAGACAACGTCGATATCGTAGTAGACGAAACTCTTTTAAAAAACACTCAAACAAATAGGAGCAAAAGCCTTTTTCAAAAAAAATAAATAGTGAATATTAAAAGAAATAGAAATGAATTTTAGAACTCGGAAAAGAAAAAAAACTTTGAAACGTTTAACTCAACGTTTTAAAGAAACCAAAAGGACAATATATGATGAATACATTGATTCTTTAATACAAGAATTAAAAACTTGTGATACAAAATGCAATCATTTGCCACCAAGTATAAAACATTCTCCAATGACACACATTGACTCAAAAGATTTTTTCAATCTTGCATTTAACAACTATCAAAAAAAGCGTCAAAATTATCCCGAACAATTTACTATCCAATCAAAAGGAAATTTAAACTATACAATTCAATATATTGCAAAAGATAACAATAGTGTTGCACTTGGAACCTTTGCATTAAAACATTCTTCACCACCTAGTGTTGTTAATATGTATAGAATTCAGCAAATTCAACCCACGCATAAAATTGAAACATTTCGATTTGGAACACCTGTAAACCATTTTGATAGTATCAATTCGATTATCCGCGAAATCAAAAATACTAGACCAACAATGAAAAAAAATTTGATTTGTATTTCTCTATTGAGTCCATGTAATTCAGCTGCCTGTAAAAGTCTTGCTATGGTTGCAAAGCCACTTGCTGTAGTTCATTCATTGTTTGAAAAGGGTCATTCTGCAACAAAAGAAAATCGCATTGTGAACATGGAATTACAATCAAATGGGAAAAAGTTTGGAGGAATACGATTTTTTTCAGTATTGTTTCCAATGAGTTCACAAGAATATACTGGTGTTGGTCATCAAACAATGCCTATACGTTTAAAAACTTTTTTATACGAAAAAGAGAAAATTCTAAAAGATAACAAAAAAAATCATCATATTCGAGCGCTTTACGACTGCATTGAGAATAGTTCCTTTGAAGATGGACAAAAGGGGTTTGAATCCATTGTGAAAATCGCTAAATACTATTATCGACATTTAAAAGATGATTACATGCTTGCCTATCATTGTAAGTCTGGAAAAGATAGAACATCAATTTTTGATTGTATTATGCAAGCAACTTTTTTAGCTTGTTCACAAAAAGTTCCTGAAAATTATGAGTTTATTCGACAAAAGTGTAAATGGTTTTTGATTTTTGGGTTTATTATTGCATACAATTCAACCGCGGTAATAGGTCTCAAACTTAAAAATATTACAATTGCTCAATATATTTTCCACGACGAACCACGCAAATTAGATGCGTTTATTGGACATTCTAGTTTAGTTTCTAGTTAAAACAAAACCATTTCGCCCATTTACTTACAACATTGCCTTTTCATTTTCGCTATTAGTTTTCGCGAACATTGGTTTCCTTTGCATGACCAATTACCTCTCTTCGACTTGCATTTAAAATATTTGTTTTTTCCCGTTCTTCTAATACTGTAAACACATTTTGTAGGTCTGCGACGACGAGTCATTAAATTTTTTAAATTGTTTTTATATATATATTATTCTTTTTTTTTGTAAACAATATGTTATACAACAAAAATTAATGATTGAATCAAGTGCCTATGCAGACACGCGTGACGGTGCTGAGGTGATGAAGGCTATAAATGATACGATTATGCAAAATGCAACTCAAGAATTAAGAGACAATGGAAGGTGGATTAAAAACCCCACATTTGACGAAGGTAAAGTTCAAAGAAGTATCCAAGATTTACAAGAGATTGCAGATAAAATTGGACGTATTAAGGTTGAAATGTGGGAAAATGAAGGCTTTGACATGTCCGGTCCAATCTCTGAAGTTGACACTTTGATATCAACATTTAAAGCAAATTACGGGCTGTCTGATCGGAATTTAGCTGGAAAAATTGAAGGTTCAAGGAGATCTGTATTAAAGAAAAGCATTGACATCGCATCTTCTATTTTGAACGAAATAAAAATGAAAGGAGCACCTCAAAAAGGAATGGTAGAGAGTGAAGAAATTGAATCAGATCCAGTTTTTATAAAAACTCAGCAATCGATTCTTCCAGAAGCCACTCTTACAGAATTAAGAAAAACAAGTATGTTTAGCAATCCTACATATAATGTTGAAAACGGTATCGAAGGTTTACAACGTATTATTAAACTAATTGCAACTGTTGAGATTCAAATTAATAAAAATGAAACAACTGAGCAAATAACAGATACAATGAAGCAAGCGCAAGCATCAATTGCGAAATTCAAAACTGAAAACGGTCTGAGTGGGACATTAGCTGCAAGCCTATCTGGTAGAAGAGGAAAAATGAAGCAATGTTTACAAAATGCAGAATATATTTTAAAAACGTTCGCCGATCAAAAGGGAATTCGACTGGACGGTGGAAGGAAACGTTTCAGAACAAAAACAAAAAGAACAAAAACAAAAAGAACAAAAACAAAAAAAACAAAAAAAAGAAAGCCAACACGTAGACAACAAAAAAGAGGCAATAAAAGGAAGAGAACGATCAAATATTAATTTTTTTTCCGTTTTTTTAAAAGAATCTTACAAGAATTGCTTTTGGGTAAAAATATGATGACTTAAATGATACATGTTGAGTTTTTCATCTTCTTCTAATTTATCAGTAATATCGTTTATCCCACCAGTTGATAATAATGACCAACCGTCGTAACCCGTTGGGAAATTTCCACAATATTTCGCTATTTTGTATAAATCAATATCGCAAATATATTTCCATTTATACTTCTTAGCGTAGTGTAACACTTTTTTACAACCATCTCTCGAAATATAAAAAGCATGATTATTGCCTCCTGAATAAGATATATGGTAATTTACATGTTGTAACTGAACATTTTCTTTTTTTCCCATAATGGTACGTATGAATTCTGCATCTTCCGGGACTTCATATAGTTTTGTTAAATCTTCCTGTCGATCAACATTAACAACTCGTACATCATCTTCAAAATACAATAACCAATTATTTCCTTTGGATTCATTTTCGTCTACAAACTTTTGAAAAATTTCCAACATTCCCACGGTTAGTTCGTTTCGTTTATTTGGGTTATCCATCAGCTTATGAAATGGTGATTTACTTACATTGTTTGGTGTATACCCAAAATGTACTGAAAGTGGTGGAAGCTTATAATTAGATAAATGTGAAACAGTTTCCTTTCTCATGATATTATATTTGGGTATAAAAACGGAAAGCATAATAGCTTGTTGTATTTCAATAACTGGTATAGTTGGTCCATCATAAACTGGAAACAATTCTTGCATGACTCGATCATCTTCTTCCTTAGTCAAACTATATTTAAAAATGCCAAACGAATTCGTTAATTGTTGATCTTCTAAAGCAGGATGTATGTCTATTTCATTATGGATAAAACCGCTACTACCATTATCTAAATCTGCTTTAAGCACATTATTTTCAAACACAATATTTTTCGATGATTGAATCCAAGAGTTTTTGTTGTAATATTCCAAAAAAGTTGCGAAATTTGACATTTTTTTCAAAAGTTTAATATATATTTTAT
>Ga0070374_10000738_pt1 | contig 13647 bp, 18 predicted proteins | sample LauGreSuBDMM15SN_2_FD_66374 | JGI IMG/M metagenome (GOLD analysis project Ga0070374, IMG submission 66374) | Freshwater lake microbial communities from Lake Michigan, USA - Su13.BD.MM15.SN (version 4) (version 4) | ecosystem: Environmental > Aquatic > Freshwater > Lake | place: Lake Michigan...
AACGTACATTTTTGTAAGCGCAAATTATTGGAGGCACAAATACGGAATAACGTGAATATGTGATGGCGTAAATGTATATATCCCCTATATATATGTTTTTACGCCATCATGTTATAAAAACTATACCTTGTAAGTCTTTTATTATATGGGATTAAAAGGTATTTTTATTAATATAAAAAGGTAGGCAAATTTATAAAATATTATAAGAAACGATTGAATTTGCCTACCTTTTTGACTATGTGTTTTTAATGGGTTTTTGATGAATTTTTAGGATTTTCCTATAGGGTTTTTGGACTAAAGTTATTATGAAAAGTTGGTAGTACATTTTGTAAGTACCCGAATGTTATAAAAAGAGAAAGTAATTGTAAAAGAATTTCAAGGTAATAAGTGCAGCCCACAATCCCTATATGAAATTATGTTGTCTGTGAGTTCCAGTAATCTATTAAAAGAGAGCGTTAACTAAGGATATGAGGGTTTTTCGGAGTACTATAAAAAAGGAGGTTTTTACCGACTATAAAAAAGAGAGTTTTAGCTAGAGATTTAATAATTTTGCGGAGTATTATAAAAAGAGACTTTTTTAGTTTTTACCTGTAAATAACAGATGATTTGCAGGTGAAACTATTTAACCAAAGTATAAAAAATAGTTTGATGAATAGGGGTTTTTCTACACTATAAAAATAGACGTTTTGTTATAAATAATAACAGATTAATAACTAAATCAAATAATGTGTGTGAATTTTTTATACTAAATAAAAATTGATATATTAACTGTAAATAACAGTTAAATACAATTAGAGCGATTAATCAGATTGTTTGTTGTTCAGTTGAAAATATGGTATAATTTTTTGTTATTATCAAAGAATTACAAAAGTATGACTATAAAAGAATACAATTTTAAAAAAGGGGTTTCTGGTAATCCAAACGGGCGTCCTAAAGGTTCTTTTTCACCCTTAAGAAAACAGCTAATGGAATTGAGAAAAATAGCAATTAATGACTCATTAGAAATATATCAAGAATTGCGTGAGAAAATGAAATATGGCGAGGCTTGGGCTTATCAAATTTATTTTAAAGAATTAGCTTCCATGCCTAAAGAATGGTTAAATGAAGTGGATACTTCAAATGTGTTTAAGGATATAAACAACATGAAAGAGTTTCAACATTCTAAAATTACTTTATTTCAATCATTAATTAATAACAATTCAATGTCTAAAGATGAGATTTTAGAATTGATAAAGCTGTTTAATAATACAAAAATAAATGATTACATATTAAAAGATAAAAAAGTGACTAATATTTTTGAAGATTATGATGATATGATGAAAGAAATAGGTTTATAATCGCCTAGATTTTAGTTCTAAGCGATTATATTTTATGTATTATATTTTTGCTGTTTTTACTGTTTTTTCTATTACTTTTATAGTTGTAGGATCTATATTTAAAAATCCTGTTTTTTCATTACGAACTATTTTAAATGTAGTTGGTATATCTTTTATTACTTCTAAACATTGTTCAATTTCAGAAAGTCTTTTATCGTCTATGGAAGATAGTTCTTTTTCATTAACTAGATTAAGTCCAATACATGCTGTAGTTAGTCTGTTATAAACTGCCTTTTCTTTTTTAACACCTCTACCTTTAGCAATAATATGCGGTGGTTCATCATTTATTACTGTGCCAGTTATTACTTTCATTTCAATATTATCAACGATTCCTTTAACGTCAAAAGAAAATACATAGCGTTGATATTCTATCTCTTCAATATCACGACCTTTTCTTTCTTCCTTTATTCCAACATCTGCAATAACTGATTTTAGAATACCTGTAGCATAACCTTTCTCATCAAGTATAGGTCGGTTTCCTCTTCTTAAATTTCCTCTTTTCATATTTATTTTCCTTTATTGTTTATTTTAAAATTATGTAAATAACATTATTGTAAATACGATTGTAATTTACAATATAATATGTTACATTGCAAGTATAAAAATTTTTATAACAAGGTATTTCATGGGTAGACTTAGAATAGATGAGTTTTACAATAAGATTGGTGTTTGTACTAGTGATGAGGAATTAATAAGTATTTGTAATTTAGAAAAGGAATATATCACTAATAGTTATAATACTTTAGAAAGTAGAAAAGCTAGTTTTACAATATATAGAAATGGATTTGCTAATTATTATCTAAAAAACAACTATGTAAATTACAATGATATCTTTAAAGCTATAGTTGAAATAACAAAGAATAAAAGTATGGGTATTAATATTTTATTACAAACAGCAGCTAAATATCATGTTAGTATTATTGATTTTAAACACCTTATTAAAAAATATAATGCAGTTAGAAGTTTAAAACTTACAAAAGATGAAACTAATATGGTTAATAACAATTACAAAGCTAAAGTAAAAAAAGAACAATCAAATTTAAAACTTATAAAAAATCCTCAAGGTTTTATTGATAGAGCTGTATTCTTACTATCATCAAAATCTTACATTAATAGAGTTTTAGCTCTTGCAGCTTTAACAGGTCGTAGAGTTGCTGAAATAGGTTGTACTGCTGAATTTACACCTTTTAGTGAAAATATAGTTGTTTTTAAAGGTCAATTAAAAACCAAAGGAAAAGAATGTAAGGATTATAAAATACCTTTATTAAGTATAACAAAAAATATTATTAATTGTTTAAAAGGGATGAGGTTAGATAAGCCTCAATATATAAACAATCCTGCTACATTTCATTCTAATTGTTCTAAGGAATTAAGTTTAAGAGTAAAAAAACATTTTAGCGAGTTTGTTGAGGGTGATATTACAGCCAAAGATTTAAGAGCTATTTATGCGACTATTGCTTGTGCTAAATATAAAAAAGACAATCGTAAAACTCCGCAATGTTATTATTCTGAAATTTTAGGACATAGTGAAGACGATCTAAATACTTGTAATAGTTACTTTGATTTTTATTTAGAATAAATATTTTTACGATGTAGTGTATTTTATTCTTGCATAGTGTTTATTAATATAGTATACTGTATATAAATAACAAGTAGGTAGTATTATGATTGAGAAAGAGAATACCAAACAACTAAATATTAGGGGTATTGATTCATCTGTAAAAAGACAATTTGAACAGGTAAAAGATGAGAAACATTTTAAAAGTCATTCGGAGTTATTAGTAGAACTTTTAAATCATTATGCGCTTAATGAAAAATTGTTTAATCAACAAGAACAAGAGACTTTTTATAATGTGCTTTCAATAAAAAATATCTCTCCACAAGATCTTGTGAAAATGGCAGTAATTCCATTTTGTAATCGTATTATAAAAAATAATAAACTAGGTAAACTTGAACATAAAAATACTTTAGAATCAAACAATAGGCTTGATGAAGTTGTAAAAAATATAATGTTAGATAATGATAAAGCTAAACTCAAAGATGATAAAATCTATATTAATCAAACAACTTTATTAAAAATTAAAAAGTTCAGTGTTCCTGTAGTAAAAAGATATTTGAATAATAACAAAGAAATGTTATATCAACATCATTCTAAACATGATTTAACTTCAAATCATAATCGTGATGTTGCTAATTCTAAAAAAACTAAAGTGAGATCTTAATCATGACAAAATTAAATAATTTTCTAAAAGAAAATGTAGACTTTAAAAATTATATCGATACACGTCTTAATGACAATGTTGATGTAAATATTATTTATAAAGAATTAGAAGTTTTACACAATGATTTTAAAATTGAAGATTTAATTGAATATAAAAATAGTTTAAATTTTAAAAGACAAATTCCAATCATAAATTTTGAAAATAATAATTTAGATGATAACGATATATCATTAAATATCAATTTTGATGAAGTTTTAAAAACTTTTAAAACTCAAAATCCTATAGAACAAAATAATAGTTGTAATGACTTATTAAATGAGATTAATTATAAGTTGCTTTATATCATCAATGAGAAATTAAATCATTATCAAGATAGAATACCTAAAGATGATATACAAGCTTTTAAAATTATTAATGATCTAGTTTATAAAAATGAATTTGAAAGTGTAGTACCTCCAGAAACTTTAAAGATGTCTGATATGAAAAGATATTCTAATGAGATGATTAAAAAAATGATTCAAAGTAAATATTTAAGTCGCAAAGATACTTTAGATATTATGAAACTTATTTTTAAAGAATCATGGACTAAGGCTTATTAAATAAAATAATCTTAAATATCAATATTGAATATTTAATTGACATAATTATATAAAATATATTAAAATGAACGTGTTATTTAAAAAGTCTACTAAAAAAATTAAGAATAACTTAAAATTATATAAAGGAATAAAATATATGGAATTAACTAGAATATATCCTAGAACATCAATTAAAAGTACTATCAGTGAAGTCAAAGTTAAGATGATTCCTAAAAAGTATAAAACACCAAGAAATAATGAATTGTATATAATGAAAGTATACTTTTCACCTATGCTTTTAAATGAATTATCATGGACTAAAGGTAATAGTATTGCTGTTTTTAAAGATGATAAAAATATAAATAATTATTTTATAAAAATTGCAGAAGATAATAGAGGTTTTAGAATTTATAATGTTAAAGATGTATATTATATTCAATTTACAATAGATAATGTAGTTGATAAATATAAAGACCTTACTACTGCAAGTTTTGAAACAGTTGATAATGGTTTAAAGATTATTCTATAATAAATTATATTTTTAATGTCTATTGATAGTTATTTTATGATTTTTAATAGATATTATGTTAAAAAATTATTACGTTAATGGCTAGTAAAAAAATAGAATTAGATAAAGAAAAAATTGCTACTTTGTATGAGTCTGGAAAAACTACCGAACAAATTAGTAATTTGTTTAGTGTTACTCCTCCCACAATACGCAGATTTATGAAAAAACATAATATTGAAATTAGAAAATCTAAAAATGTTTTAACAGCAGAACAAAAACAAGAAGCTATAAAAATGCGCAATACTGGTATGACTATTAAAGATATAGCAGATAATTTTAATGTTGGTCCTACTTGTATTAATGGTATCTTTAAAAAACGTATTAGTAACAGTAAAAAGACACTTATTTCAGTAAGTGAAACATTTACGGATTATACCGGTTATAAATCAATAGAATTAGCAAAAGAACGTACTAAAACTAATAGCAAACTAAATATTTACATTCCTGAAAAGTGGGAATGGTAGTACTTTAAACTTAAACAATATATTAAAAGAAATTTAAAATGAACAAACAAGAATTTATAACACACATAGCTAATCAACACGATTGTAAAAAAATAGAAGCTGAGAAAACTATAGACATGTTTACCTCTTCTGTAATTGATGCTATGGGACAAGGTAATGATATATCTCTTGTAGGTTTTGGTAATTTTTATATTACTAAAATAGCTCCAAGATCAGGTCGCAACCCTCGCAATGGTGAAGTTATACAGATTAAAGCCTATAATCAACCTAAGTTTAAAACTGGTAAAAAGTTGAAAGATGCTTGTAATAATTAAGTCTTGAAAAATTATGGAAAAAGGAAAAGTAAAGTGGTTTGATTTAGACAAAGGTTATGGATTTATTGAGCCTGATGATGGTAGTGAGGATATATTTATCCATATTAGCGAAGTAGAAAAAGCAGGCTATAGAAGTCTCGTTAACAATCAACATGTAAGTTATGAACTATTTACCAAAAAAGGTAAATCCTATGCGATAAATCTAAAATTATTATAGTTTTTAACAATACTGAAAGAGGTTCTAGATTTCATAATTATAACAATTTGATATTTGTAGCGTAAAACCTAGCACCTTTCTTATTTTGTATAAAACTGACTTTATTATCCTTATTTAATTCGTTCAAACCACATTCTTTCAAATTGTTTAAATGAACAAAGATATCAGTACCAGTCTCATCATCCACTATAAAACCATAACCACCATTTAAAGAAAAGAACTTCACAACACCAGTCTTTAGTACAATATCATCCATCATAGAAAACCTTATTAAATTAGAAATTGTTAGAAAGATATTTTATTACAGTTAAGAGATATCGCAATCGTAAATTACATATTCCTCTTGTTTTAACTTAAAAATTCTGGTTATTTGGAATAATACAAATTTAACTTATGAGGTTTTTTGTGAGTAAAAAAGATTATTTTGGCGGAAAAGATTACGTAACTATAGACAATAAAAGTGGTAACGGTGATGGAGGACAACAGCCTTCATCTAATAATTGGGGAGGAAATACTAGTAGTTACCCTATTGGCGGTTTTCAAGGTGGTAGTTTTAGTGGTGGAAGTTTCGGAACTGGAGGAGGTTCTGGAAGTATTAATACACACGGCGGTTCGTACGCAGACGGCTATGACTATGCACCGGGCAAACATGCTTATAATATCTCGTTTAAATCTATAATGGATAGAACTAGTAGCCCAGCTCATGGATATCTTGTACCAGACAAAACTATAAATCTTAGAAACAACAACTTAACAGATAGCGAGATTGCAGTACTTGCAGGTAATTTACAATATCAACGACTGGATTTAGATGTATTCGATGTGAGTAATAATAAAATAGGATTCGGAGGAGTAGAGAATTTATTCTATGGTTTGCGTTTTGATAATACTTTAGCTGGCAGGTATATCGTAACAATGAACTTCTCAAATAATCTCATTGGTGATGACGGAGCTAAATACATGGCCGATTCTCTTGTAATGGGTAGATTTCCTCATTTAAATAGTCTAAACGTTTCTGGTAATCAAATCACAGCTACTGGTGTAGGGTATTTTCTTGATGCGCTTAAAAACTCTACAGTCGGAAATATAATAATAAAACAATATCATCTAAGCGTTTTTGGTAATAAAGAAAACAAAATTGGTTTTATGAAAGATTACTTAAAACAAGCGCAAGATAAAGGTGTGGATGTTAATAATATTGTTGTTGATAAGAGTTTGTTTGGATATATAAAAAATACTGGTAAAATATGTAAAGATACTGTGGTAGGTTTTGCAAAATGTTATTATGTTGATGATGTTGCTACTGATCATATAACAGGCAAAATTCTAGCTAAAGTTTCAAAAACTTTACTTTCATTTAAAAATTATAGTGATGTAATTAATTGTTATGCTGAAACTTTTGATGATGTAATGACTAGTACTGAAGGTGTACAATTAATAAAAACTGATTTAGAAGTGATTGGTGAAAATGCCTTTATAAACGCTATTGAATAAATGATTGACTCAACTATAAGTTTTTTTAAATCTTTTTTTAGTTTTAAAGGAAGAGTAGGAAGATTGCATTATACCATGTACACTTTTATAACTAATTTTTATGGAGTATATGTAACGACTCATAATGTAACAAATTTATTTCATTTGATATTTATAATTCTTGCTATCAAACATACCTTTATTTTGATACAAAGATTACATGATTTAAACGTCAATGGAGTATGGTTTATATTATATTGTGTTTTTCCACCATTATTACTGTTTTTATGTTTTTTTAAAGGGACGACTATTGTAAATAAATACGGAGAACCTCCAATTTTTTAAAGTGTATTGTCGTCTTGATCGATAACGTCTGTTTTGTCATCATTCAAGACGCTTAATAGGTTTACTCCTTCAACTAACACTAAACCTATAGGTATAAAAGCAAGTGTTATTTCTTGTACATGAAGTGATTCTAATTTAGATAATAAATAAGCTAGATAACCTATTGTAAAAAAAGCAGATATATTATAGTTAATTTGATAAACTTCATATTCAACATCCAACCATAAATCCCTTAATAAAATCTAAGTCCCATTTTTCTCTAATGTTTTGATTTAAAAAAGTATCGTTATATTTATTAATTTCTATGTATTGAATAGCCTCCATGATAAATTCACGTTCAATAACTATGAATTGTTTGTTAGTCTTAGACTTAACCCATTCAGAAATAGAATGTATAGTTATCTCATTAATAGTACCACTATAGAGATTCAATATTTCTGAACGTTGGATAGTGAGAGAGTAACTTTTTATCATAAAGACACCCCGCTTAATTCAAATATGTTCAAAAATTGAATATTCTTAAATTCAATATCTGCTAAAAAAGCTACATATTCGCCTAAGCATAATTCTTTAGGTATAGTTGAGGAAATTTGTTTATCAAAGATAAGCAGCTTCTTTACTACTCCACCTTCTCTGCTTCTTACATCAATAAAATAGGTTTTGGTTTTAGTCGGGCAGGAATAATTATCGTATTTTTCAAATATTGCTGAAAATAGCTCTCTAGTTTCTTTCATGAAGGTAACACCTAGTTAGTTAAAAGGTGCTAGGGGCTTAATAAAGTCGTCAAACAACCCCCACTACACTTCATGCCAAAGGCACTTATAATAGTAGACCCCTAGCATAACTAGGTTTTAGATTTTTTCTGACAGTGTTATTAAGCACCGATAGCTTTTATAATTTACCAGTAATTGAGTAGGTTTTCAATTATAATTTATAAAGGATAACCTGTAAAAGACGATTTAAAGAGTAAGTTAGTGGTTTATATAGATAAGGTGGTAAAAGTAATATTGTACTGTTCAGAAAGGATTAGAACAAGAATATGATACTAATATATTGTGTTTAAAAGTTGATTTTTTACATTGTTGGTATAAAGTGTCTGTTGAGGTTGAAATCAGAAGAGATAAAAATCTCTTCTAACCTCAACATTATTAAAATTTTACGGAGCTAGAGGAACATAAAATCTCAATATTTGTAACAAACAATAATCAATAGAGGCTTTGAAAATCTATGATTAAATCAAAACATATTATATTTTTATTTGCTGCGCAAGCTAAAAAATATAAACTAATAATCGATAAAAGACAGTTGTGTAAACAACTATAACAAAACGATTTTGTCTTGAACACCTGTTACAAATCTTAAAGTTTTTTATTCTTCAAACTCCTTATAACTTAACATTTATAAGGTAATTTATGAGTAAAAACATTTGCCACTTATCACTTAATTTAAACGATATATCTGTTAAAAAATATCGTTTAAAACACAATTATAAATGGCAAAAATCTAATACTTACGAGAATAAAAACCAGTCATTTAAATCATATCATCATACCACCAATTTAGGAATTTGGTCGTACATTGATGGTGAGTTGGTTTTAACACCTTTTGACAAGGAGGTGTTGAATGTTGAAAAAAACTACAATTGAAAACATCAATTATTTATATCCTGTTTTAAAACCTATTCAACAACCAGTATTTAAACTTAACAAAAAGCAATGTACTTATTTATTAAAAGATAATCCTTTATTGGCTCTTAATGAGATAAATAAAAATTATATAAAAAGTGGAAAGTTGCCTAGTGTAGTTGTTGATATAAACTATGATACCGAATACTTAACTCCTCACATAATAGATATGTCAGAGGTTTTATTATCAAAAAGCATAAAAGCAAAAAGTAAAACTAGAAATGATATTGAAAAACTTACGATAACTAATGAGGAAATTGATAAATACCAAAATGAACGTACTTTTAAGCAAGTAGTTACTTGTCAAATTAAAGGGTATAGCCCAGATGATAAAACATTTATATATACTCATTCTGACCAGTTAGAGTATATGGATAACAACTATGCAAAATACACTATAAATCAAGATGGTACTATAGATTTCCCAAACTTCCCTAGTAGTGGTGTATTTAATTATGAAAATGATATTGATGGTAAATTAGTAAAATGGAGTAGAAAATATGAAAACAGGGTTAGTAATGAAGACTTTTTATTAGTAGATTGGCTTAGACAGCAGGGATACAATGTAAATTTAAGACATGAAAAACTATCTAAAGAAGATAGAAAAACAATGCCTACACTGTATTTTAGATTATATATGCACTTTGGTGTTGTTGACTTACCAGCACTTTTTAAACAAGGTACACCATACCATGATGATTTGAAAAAAGCTTATAGATGGGGACAAATCACTCAAACAAGAAGATTAATGGGTAAGTCAAAACACGATGATACTTGCTATCTAAATAATTTTATACTTACAGTTAATGGAGTTGAATACAAAGTTGGTTTAAAAATAACTGATACTATAGGCTTAATGGGAGGTGAAAACAGTAAGCTTGAAACTTATTGTGTAAACACAGGAACACCTATAGCCAAAAGTACAATTAGTAGTGAAGAAATAAAAAATATGGCATTGACTCATATTAAAGATCCTTACAAAGTACATAAATACGGTACTTCCGATCTGGTAATGACAGAATTACTTATCAATTATGCAAAAATGATGAAAGACCCATATAAATCTTTTGGCATTGAAAAAGGATATACCCCGCCAGCTCTAACTATGGGTAAAACTGTAAAAGATCTGTTTGAAGTATATATTGCTAATTTTTGTGGTTATAATTTAGAAAAATTTATAAGTTTAAGTGAAAAGTCTAAATTAGAATATTTTTATGATAAAACATATAAAGCAAGTGCATCATACTTATCAAGCTTAGTATTTCCTGACTGTAACGCATACCTACTATCAAAATGTTTTGGAGGTATGAACAGAAACAACCGACCTCTTATAAATAGTGTTACTGGTGCATTTTCAGACAAAGACTTTGAAGCAGCATACGCAAAAACAATGTCTCAATATGATTATCCAATAGGCAATCCAAAAGTATATAGTTTTAAAGGTGTTACTCTTGGTGAATTTTTAAAAAGAAAAGAGAAAGAACTAGTTGATAACCTATATCTTTTAAATATAAGAACTCCAAAAAACATTATTTTAAAATACCCACAACATTTTTTACCTTCTTGGGATAAAGAAACTGTAAGAAGACAAAAAAAAGCAAAAACAGACACTGAAGGATATGATGTTACAGGAGAGGTTAATTTAGATAGTGGTTACGTAAAAACAATCTCAAATAAATTGATAAATACACCAATAATAAGTTCAAACATTGATTTTATAGTGAGCGAATTGACTCCAAGACAAAGAAAAGAATTTTTTGATTGTGAGATATTAGCAGCTGCATACTATCCAAAAAATCTTAAAGTAGACAACTTTAAAGAATTAGAGGAAAAACAAGAAAAACACAAAATAAAAAAACAACAAAAAATCAATAAAGATTATGCGGGATGGCAACTAATGAATCCACATGATTCTCATTATTGGACATCGTTTAAATTGGGAAATGTTACAGACAATTTAATCACCTTAAGAAACATGTACCCTAAATCCCATCCTTTAAATAGTTTATATAAATTATTGAACAATACTTTGTTCGGCGATCAAGTATCAAAATATTTTTTAACTTCAAATATGATAGTTGGTAATAATATTACAGGTCTTTTAAGACAGCAAATGTACTATTCAAAAACCTCATTATGTATGAATGGAGCTATTACAGATGGGTCAATATCAAATGAAAATGAAGCTTTATTTCCAAAGTATCGTATAAAAAATCCAATTATTGAAGGACGTGTTTTTGAATATACAGGAATAGATTTTAAAGAGCTAAGTCAATTAAAACATATGATTGATGATGTTATGATTGACCGTGTAAAGTATAAAAATAACTATTATCTCCTAAACGATTTTACAAAAATACTAAATGAAGAAATAAAAGAAAATGGGTTTAAAAACTTTCCTAACTCATTAATTTTAAAAATACTTCCTGCTAAACCAGTTAAAGGTGAATATTTGAATATAGAAAAAATCACATCAATATACAAATTAACAAATAAGGAAATATACAAAAATAATATAGGACATATAAAACCACTCATAGGAAAAAGTAAAATATTACTAGATAAATCAGGATATACTATAGACAATAAAAAATACTCTCTAGAAGAAGGAAAAAAATTAATTGAAAAAGCATCAACAGAACATCCACGAAAAGTATATAAAAACAATCAATTACTTAATGGTTTTTATTTTGTATTACAAAAATCTACTAATGGAGTAAAAAATTATAAGTTACAACAAGGACTACATAATATTGAAATAAAAAAACTACTTGTGAGTGTTAAATTTCAAGGACAAAGTAATTATCATACTAAAGATATTAATGATGTTGAAGAAACAATAAGACGAGGTTTTGAAAGTATAAAAAAGAAACATGTCGCATTCAAATTTAATGATAATAACGAAAGAATAGAAACTGATGAGCATTATTACAGTAAAGAAAGTCCAGCAACTAAAGGAATGAGGGCTAATTTAAAAAAATATCCTCACTTTTTACCTTTTGTAAAACCACAAATAATCAAACCTAAAGCTTATCAAAAAAATCCTAATAAATGGACTCATTCTACAAGTTTACCCGGTGAGGAATGTTTAAAAGTAGGTTTTATGCGTCCTTACTCATTAAGTATGAATACTTTTAAAACAGACAGGCAAAGAGACGCTTGGATAAAAGCAGATAATATTATGAAAAAACAATATAGCTATGGGTTGGAGTTGTATTTTTTAAATGATGACAAAAAAACTTTCAACATTGAAAAAATGATAAAAACATTTAGTAAGATGATAGATGACGGTGTTATCAATCCAAGACCTACACTAGATAAATCAAACCATATAAATAGAAAAATACCTGATTGGGTATATGAGAATCATCATGCAATAAAACTAATGAAGTTATTTATTAATGATGTTGAGATGGATGATTTCTACGATTGTGAAAATGAAGATTATTTAGATGAATACTATAACGATAATTTTACTTAATATCATATTTAAAAGTATGTTTCTTATATAATATTTTTTAAAGTTAATTCGGTCAATTTGCCTATTAATTGCCTATTGTTTAATGGCAAATCTATTTTTACAGGTTATCAAAAATATCAAAAACTGGTTTCTCATATCTCTAGCTAACTGTCTTTTTTATAGTACTCCGCAAAATTATTTAATTTTGTGGGTTACTGCCGAATTTAATTTGTTTTGAATATACTCTATAAACCTTGAATTTACTAGGTTTTCAACTTCAAATTTATCCTCTATGTAGGTGGCATAAACTCAAAAACAAAAACCCTTTTTTATAGTGGCTAGAAACCCCTTTTTTATAGTGACGAAAAACTAACCAATACCAAATAGACACTCTCTTTTTTTATAAGTTGTAGAAACTGTGTAAACCTCCTTTTTTATAGACACGCAAAACTTCTTTTTTATAGACTGCGTAAACTGCGGAAACCTCCTTTTTAATAGATTGCGAGTACTCACAGAGAGCATAATTTCATATAAGGGTTGTGGAGTATGGTTATTAATTAAAACCCATCCAAAATACATTTCACCTGTATTTACCTGTTTGTTTTCAGGTGAACTCAAAATTTTCATAATAACATTAGTCCAAAAACCCTATAAGAAAACTCCACTAAATTGATAAAAAACCTCTTAAAAATACATCAAAAACACATAGTCAAAAAGGTAGGCAAATTCAATCGTTTTTTATAATAGTTTATAAATTTGCCTACCTTTTTACACTAATATAAAACACCTTCAAAACCCATATATTTAAAAGCTTTTAAGGATTAATTTTTATAACATGATGGCGTAAAAACATATATATAGGGGATATATACATTTACGCCATCACATATTCACGTTATTCCGTATTTGTGCCTCCAATAATTTGCGCTTACAAAAATGTACGTT
>Ga0070374_10000739_pt1 | contig 13639 bp, 15 predicted proteins | sample LauGreSuBDMM15SN_2_FD_66374 | JGI IMG/M metagenome (GOLD analysis project Ga0070374, IMG submission 66374) | Freshwater lake microbial communities from Lake Michigan, USA - Su13.BD.MM15.SN (version 4) (version 4) | ecosystem: Environmental > Aquatic > Freshwater > Lake | place: Lake Michigan...
GCGCTCCCAGGGCCGTCTCGGCTGCACTTCAGAAACGATCGCTTTGAGCCTGAGGGTGGTTTGTCAGAGTTTCTTCATGGCAAGTTGTAGCGCATGACGGCACATCGCTATTTATCGATGTCAAAAGCCATTGCCTACCTGGGCGATGCCCAAAGCGCGCATCAACTCTTGAGCACGCTCAACAGCACCCTTCTCCGTGATGAACCCGAGATATCTAGCGCCATTGAATCGATTCAATTTGATGTGCTGCAAAAGATTTGGCATCAACTCAAAGGCTTTGCACCGGTGTTTTGCCAAGAATCATTGATCGATGAAATTGCGCAAACAGAGTTGCTTTGCAAACAAATTCAAGCACCAGAAGAACGGCTTGCGGCACTGCATGCCAGTGCCAAATTGCAAACTAGCTTGAGAGCACTTCAAGTGGAGGTTGCGGCGCAAATGTTGGAAGTGGCCGCAACAACCAAGCCTCCATCACCTTAGGGTCTTGAATCAGCCTGAGCGTGTCAAATGCCTGCTGCGCTTCAGGGTAATGTCGGCGCAAGTAATTCAGCCATTGCTTGAGTCGCCCAACGCGATGGCGGGGTGCAACATGCAAACTCATTCGCCGCCAAAAAATGCTCATCAAAGGCCACAGCTGTTCCCAAGAAAACTTTTGCGACATTTCGGACACAGACAGGCCCTGGGCTTGGGCATCGTGAAATTTAATTTCTAGCGCCAGACCTGGGTTGTTGACCATACCGCGGCCAATCATGATGTCATTGCATCCTGTGACCTCACGGCACCGGATTGCATCTGCCACCGTCCAAATTTCGCCGTTGGCCACCATGGGCAATTTAACGCACTGCCTGAGATCGGCAATGCGATCCCAATAGGCTGGTGGACGGTAACCATGGACCTTGGTGCGTGCATGCACCACCAACTGATCAGCACCGGCAGCCTCAATGGCTTGCGCACAATCTTCAGCACGCAAGTCGTCGTTAAAACCCAAACGCATTTTGGCCGAGACAGGCACATGGGGCGGTACAGCACGTCGTACCGCCGACACAATTTGGCCAATCAACTCGGGTTCGTCCAACAACACAGCACCCCCACGATGGCGATTGACAGTTTTGGCGGGGCACCCAAAGTTGAGATCAATGCCTGCGGGGTTGAGCTTGGCCAAGCGCGCCGCGTTGGCAGCCAAGATTTCAGGCTCGGAGCCCAACAATTGCGCTCTGACGGGCACACCTGCGTGAGTTTTGCCTTCATTCAACAACTCTGGCACCACCCGATAAAAGGCTCTTTTCGGAAGCACCGCATCCGTCACGCGAATGAATTCAGACACGCACAAATCAATGCCGCCCACACGCGTGAGCGTATCTCGCAGGCTGTGGTCCAAAAGCCCTTCCATAGGGGCCAGCAAAATTTTCATGGCGACCCGAGTTTTAGGTCAAAGCACGTTTCATTCGAACTTCCTCGACCTTGACCGTACCCATGGGCACCGTGCGTGCGGTGTTCATTTCACGCTTGAAACCGGCCAGTTCATGAAAGCGCACTGTGCGCTCGTTCAACAAAGGCACCCAAATGGTCACATCGGTGCAATCCTCTTCCAGCAAGCCTTCGCGAGCAGCATCCCACAAAGCCAAGCCTACCCCTTCACCCAAACGATCGGGGTCTGCATAAATGGCCCAAATTTCGCCGGTGGTGTTTTTGGATTTGGGATCGCGCGAGCGGTCGTACCCCACAAAACCCACAATGCTGTCGCCTTCCAAGGCCACCAGCACTTGCGGTTCACCATATTCAATGGCCTCTTTCCAGTAAGACACCCGCTTGGCCATGGGTGTGGCATCCCAGTGCGCATCAGGCACCTGACCTGCATAGGCGGCACGGCTGGCGATCAGATGCAGGTTAGCTACTTCAGCCGCCTCTTTTTTGGTGGCAAATCGAACTTCAAAATCAGACATAAGCAATAAAATAAAGAGTCACAAAACCATAGATTGTCGCCTGAACTTGAATTTTCTGAATTTCAATCGGGACTGTGCCATCGAAGCGCGTGATTTCGGGTTATCTTTGAGGAATGTCCTTGTTTTTTGTATTTCTTGATTTGCACCTTCAAAAAATACCCAGAGTCGTGTTCTTGGGTTTGACAGCAGGCCTCCTTTGCCTATTTGCCCAAACGGCTGGCGCACAAGGAAAAACTTTCAAAAACGACATGGCAGAGCGCACCCGAGCCTGCACGGCGTGTCACGGCGAACAAGGCCGTGCGGGGCCCGATGGTTATTACCCCAGACTTGCCGGCAAGCCCGCAGGATATTTGTACAACCAACTGAAAAACTTTCAAGAAGGACGCCGTCACTACACCCTCATGACTCGGCTGGTCGACCCCTTGTCGGATGCTTATCTTGAAGAAATGGCGGTGTATTTTGCCAACCTCAAATTGCCTTATGCGCCAGCAGTGCAAGCCAAAGTGCGCGTGTCAGATCAACTCTTGCAACACGGCAAAAAATTGGCCCTTGAAGGCGACAGCAGCCGCGGCGTTCCGGCATGCAACACCTGTCATGGCAAGCAGCTGACTGGCATCCAAGCCAATGTGCCAGGCTTGTTAGGTTTACCGCTTGATTATTTGAACGCCCAACTGGGCGCTTGGCAAACCCATCAACGCAAAGCCGCTACCCCCGATTGCATGCGCGACATCGTCAAACGACTTGAATCAGAAGATTTGGTGGCTGTTGCAACTTGGTTGTCTACCCAAAACATGCCTTTGAATTCCTCCCCTGCCATGAAAATTGCCGAGCCCCTCAAAGCACCCTGGCGTTGCGGCAGCGCACCTGAACTCTCCAGGGTGCAGCCATGATGTTTCCCACCCACTTTTGGCGTTACTTTGCCATCCTTTGGCTGGCCATCTTGGGCTTGTTGGGAGCGGCCATCTTGGTTGACAACCACCAAGACATTTGGACATCCACGACACCCACGCGCAGCACCGACCTGCATCAACAAGAACAGGCCGCCAAAGGCCAACAACTGCTGAGCCTTGGCAACTGCATTTCATGCCATACCGACCGGGGCGCAGCAATGGGTGCAGGCGGCCGTGCATTTGAGACACCCTTTGGCAAGGTCTACAGCAGCAACATCACACCCAATTCAGAGCACGGACTAGGCACGTGGGATACCCAAGATTTTTGGCGAGCATTGCACCATGGCAAATCAAAAGATGGCCGATTGCTCACGCCCGTTTTTCCTTACCAACACACCACCCTCATCACACGCGAAGACAGTGATGCCCTGTTTGCAGCCTTGAAAAATTTACCTGCGGCGGCCAATGCCAAACCCATTCCCAAACCCTCAGAGACCTTAGATTGGCCCTATGGCACCCCTGTGGCAATTGCTGTGTGGCGGAGCTTGTTTTTCAAACCTGGCACCTATGTTTCTGAAGCTCGGCAAAGCCCTGAATGGAATCGCGGCGCCTACATTGCGCAGGGCTTGGCGCACTGCGCAGCTTGCCACAGCGAACGAAATGCTTGGGGAGCATTGACCGCGATCAATGATTTTTCGGGGGGGCTTTTGCCAGTGCTGAATTGGTATGCACCGTCACTCACAAGCGCCCACGAAACTGGCTTGGCAAATCAAAGTGTGGCAGACATTGCACGTTTTTTAAAATCTGGACAAAGCGCTCAAGCGATTGCAAGTGGTCCTATGGCGGAAGTGGTGCAACACAGCACGCAGCACTGGCTCGATGCAGACCTGAGTGCGGTTGCGACCTATCTCAAGGACATGGCCACTCAGCAGGCACGCGTTGCGCTCAAGACCCCCGCCGAATCGGAAAAGAAATCAAAAGCATCACCGTCCTCTAAAGTGGTAAGTCTAGGCTCCAAAATCTATGAACAGCATTGCGAGCAATGCCACCAGCGCCAAGGACAAGGCATTGCTGGGGCCTACCCTGCACTTGCCAACAACCGAGCGATCTTGTTGAATGACCCCACCAATTTGGTTCAGGCCGTTTTGTATGGCGGCTACCCTGCAGCCACCCAACTCAATCCACGCCCCTACGGCATGCCCCCGTATATCCTCGAATTAGACGATCGAGAAATTGCAGCCGTACTCACCCATTTGCGAACACAGTGGGGCAACCAAGCGGCAGAAGTGACTCCTCTGCAAGTCAACCGAATTCGCGCTCTCCAAGGCCATTGAGCAATGGCTTTCTTGGATGTGATTTATGTCGATGAGCAACTCATTGTTCTGAACAAACCCTCTGGATTGCTCAGTGTGCCCGGGCGGGGTGAAGACAAACAAGATTGTTTGATCAGCAGAGCCCAACAAGAATGGTCAGATGCCCTCACCGTCCATCGACTCGACATGGCCACTTCGGGTCTATTGGTCATGGCAAGAGGCTCAGACATACAACGCCGCTTAAGCCAAGCATTTGCACTCAGGGAAGTGCACAAAACATATGAGGCCATCGTGGCAGGTTTTCTCAACAGCCCAGAAGCTTGTGGTCTTGACGCATGGCATGACATTCAAATGCCACTGCTCATCGATTGGCCCAACCGACCTAGAAGCAAAGTCGACTGGGAACACGGCAAAGCCAGCCATACCCAATGGCGCGTCAAAAACCATGCGCCCCTTGAGAACACAACCCGCGTTGAGTTAAAACCCATCACCGGACGGACACACCAACTGCGCCTTCACATGATGGCCATCGGGCACGCCATTTTGGGCGATGGCTTGTATGCTTCAACCGAAGAAATGGCAAAAGCGCCGCGCTTGCTGCTGCATGCCCGTGAATTGCAATTGAAACACCCAGTTACGGCAAAATGGATGGCATTCGAAAGTGCCGTCCCTTTTTAAGCGAAAGAAGATTGAACATGTCACAACATCTCTACATCCTTACAGGTGGCTCGCGCGGCATGGGCTTGGCCATCGCAGAGCAGCTTGTGCAAGCGGGTAATACCCTCATCTGCATTTCTAGAAATCAACAAGCTAGCCTGTTTGAACGCGCGCAAAAAACAGGCGCGCAATTGGCGCAATGGACGCACGATTTGGCCGATGGTGCTACTGCCAGTCAGGCCCTGCAGAAGTGGTTAGAGTCTCAAGATGCCAAAGCTTATGCAAGCGCCACTCTCATCAACAATGCAGGCGTCATTCCCAACATTGGCCCCTTGAGCCAAGCTGATCCGCACAACTTGGCCATGGCTTTGCGGGTTGGCTTGGAAGCACCCATGCAGTTGTGCGCTGCTTTTTTAGGTGCCACTGAAAACTGGTCCATGCCTCGCAAAGTGATGAATATTTCTTCAGGTCTTGGCCGGCGCGCCATGGCTTCTCAGGCAGGCTACTGCGCCGCCAAGGCAGGCATGGACCACTTCACACGCTGCTTGGCGCTCGATGAAGCACTCAAGCCCCATGGCGCCAAGGTCACATCCTTGGCACCCGGTGTCATTGATACCGATATGCAAATTCAATTGCGCAGTGCAGCTCCTGATCAATTTCCAGATCAAAATGGCTTCCAGCAACTGAAGTCAACGGGTCTACTGACCTCGCCCGAGGATGCTGCAACGCGAATTTTGAATTACCTGGCGCGTGCCGACTTTGGCAGCAACCCTGTCAGCGACGTGAGAGAAGCTTGAGTCGCTTGAGAAGGATTTTTCGTCATCCCTCTGTCGTTTTTTTTGATCCGGATTTGGGGGTATATTCATTCCAATTCGAAGGAGATCTTAATGAGCCGTGAAGTAGTCGTAGTCAGCGGTGTGCGAACCGCCATTGGTACATTTGGTGGCAGCTTGAAAGACCTGGCCCCCACCGAATTAGGAACCCAAGTGGTGCGAGAAGCCCTCAAGCGTGCCAACACAGAAGGCAAAGATGTGGGTCATGTGGTGTTTGGCCATGTGATCAACACCGAGCCCAAAGATCTGTACTTGTCCCGTGTCGCCGCCATCAACGCTGGTTGCTCCGAGAGCACACCTGCGTTCAACGTGAATCGTCTGTGCGGGTCTGGTTTACAAGCCATCATCTCAGCCAGTCAGTCCATCTTGTTAGGCGATGCAGATGTGGCCATTGGCGCAGGTGCAGAAAACATGAGCCGTGCCCCTTATGCCAGCTTAAGTAACCGTTTTGGCGCACGCATGGGCGACACCAAAATGATTGACATGTTGTTGGGTGCACTGCACGACCCCTTCCACACCATTCACATGGGCATCACTGCAGAGAACATTGCAGCCAAGTGGGGCATCACGCGTGAAGACCAAGACAAATTGGCAGTTGAAAGCCATAACCGGGCAGAGCGGGCCACACAAGCCGGTTATTTCAAAGATCAAATCATGCCGGTCATGCTCAAAACGCGCAAAGGCGAAGTCGCCTACGATACTGACGAGCACTTCCGCCCTGCTTGCACCATGGAAGAGCTGGGCAAACTCAAGCCCGTGTTCCTCAAAGAAAACGGCACCGTCACAGCTGGCAACGCCTCAGGCATCAACGATGCGGCAGCCGCAGTGGTGCTGATGGAAGCGGGTGCGGCCAAAGCGCGTGGTGCCAAGCCATTGGCCCGTTTGGTGGCCTATGCGCATGCCGGCGTTGACCCCAAGTACATGGGCATTGGCCCTGTGCCCGCCACACAATTGGCCCTCAAAAAAGCAGGCCTCAGTGTGAGTGATTTGGATGTGATTGAGGCCAACGAAGCCTTTGCTGCGCAAGCTTGTGCGGTCACACGCGATTTGGGCTTGGATCCTGCCAAGGTCAACCCCAATGGCTCTGGCATTTCATTGGGTCACCCGATTGGTGCCACTGGTGCCTTGATCACGGTCAAAGCTTTGCACGAACTGCAACGCATCCAGGGTCGGTATGCTTTGGTCACCATGTGCATTGGTGGCGGGCAAGGCATTGCAGCTATTTTTGAACGCATGTAATCACTGGTTGGCGTTCAACAAAAAGGCCATCTTTCGATGGCCTTTTTTGTTCATGCAAGTTCAAACTTTTCAGCGATAGCGCTCACGTGCAATGCGAGCACCCTCTGCCAAGGCTTGTAATTTTTTCTCAGCCACTTCACGGCTCATGGGCGCCAGACCGCAATTGGTACACGCAATGATGCGTGCTTTGGGTACAAATTGAAGCGCACGGCCAATGGTGTCTGCCACTTGCTCGGGCGTTTCAATTACATCGCTGGCCACATCAATCACACCCACCATCACATCTTTGCCTTCCAGCAAAGCCATTAGGTCCATGGGCACGTGCGATTGGAAGCACTCCAAGCTAACCTGTTGAATGCTGCTCTTGGCCAAGGCTGGAAAGACTTTTTCATACTGGCGCCACTCATGGCCCAAAGAGTTTTTCCAATCGATGTTGGCTTGAATGCCGTAGCCGTAGCAAATGTGGACAGCCGTGGTGCAAGTGAGGCCCTGCGCAGCACGCTCCAAGGCTTTCACACCCCAATCGGCCGCTTCTTCCATGTACACATTGAAAGCTGGCTCGTCGAACTGAACAATGTCAACGCCGTCGGCTTGAAGAGCCAAGGCTTCTTGGTTCAGCAGCTCGGCAAACGCCATGGCCAATTTGACTTTGTCGCCATAAAAGCGATCGGCCACTGTGTCGACAATGGTCATGGGACCAGGCAATGTGAATTTCAATTTCTTCTTGGTGTGTGCACGTGCCAGTTGCGCTTCAAACGCATGTACACGGCCTTTCAATCGCAAAGGTGCAACCACCTGCGGCACTTGTGCATCGTATCGATTGTTGCGGATGCCCATGGTCACTTTGTTTTCAAAGTCAATGCCTTCTACTTGCTCCAAGAAGCCGTGCACAAAGTGTTGGCGCGATTGCTCGCCGTCACCAATCACATCCAAGCCAGCATCTTCTTGGGCTTTGATCCATAACAATGTGGCATCGGCTTTGGCTTGCTTCAGGCTATCACCTTGCGCCATCCATTTGGGCCAAAGCTTGTTGGTCTCGGCCAGCCACTCGGGTTTGGGTAGACTGCCTGCAATTGCGGTTTCAAACATGCTTAAGCTCCTGAAAATGTTGAGGGTTTTAAATTAAATTCTTGGGCCAACAGTGCGTAAGAACGCGTCTGTGCCTTGGCGTCATAGGTCCAGGTTATGACGGCCAATTCATCCAACTCAAGCCGTGTTGCCACTGCTCTTAACTTGTCTGCAACGGTTTGGGCACTCCCCACAAACGCATTGGCCTTGAGTGCTTGAAGCGCCATTTGTTCAGAGGGCGAGTAATCCCGATCGGCTTGTTCGGGTGGCAGCATAGGGCCAATTCGACCTGAATTTCGGTCCATGCGCCAACGTGCTCGGCTTTTGAAAAGATGCCAAGCTTCTTCGTCTGTGTCTGCAGCCAAGGCCCACACACACAGAGTGGCCTTAGGTCGATCTAGCCCCGCACTGGGCCTGAACGTATCTCGGTAAATTTGCATGGCCTGATCAGCGCCCTGCCCATCCGTGATAAACCAAGCAAATGCATATGGCAGACCCAAGTGGGCCGCCAACTGAGCACCATAGTCAGAGCTCCCTAACATCCAGATGTCTGGCGAAGTGGTGGACTGCGGATATGCAAAAACACCATGGCCAGGATGACCCACGGGCAAGGGTTGACCTTTGACCCAGGCCTGAAGTTCCATCACTTGTTGCGGGAAATTTTCACTGGCATAACGGTCTGGGTTTAACAATTGTGCTGTTTTGCCGTCGCTGCCGGGGGCACGTCCAACGCCCAAATCAATGCGCCCGGGTGCCAATGCATCGAGCACTCTAAACTGCTCCGCCACCTTCAAAGCAGCGTAGTGCGGCAACATGACGCCAGCGCTGCCAATGCGAATGGTGCGTGTTTGGGTGGCGATGGCCGCCATGAGAATTTCAGGTGCCGTGCCCACAATGCTGGGATGTGCATGATGTTCACTGACCCAGAAACGCGAATAGCCCAAGCGCTCAGCTTCGATAGCCAGCGCCAGAGTTTGCCGAACGGACTCGTCCTGCCCTCGGCCAGCCATTGCCACCGATTGATCCAACACAGTCAGCTTCAGACTCATGCTTGAGTCTTTCGAAATATCAACAAAAAATTCTTCAAACCTTGGCCATTTCTGCTTCTTGCAATGCTCGCCACATCACCTTGCCACTGCCACTTTTGGGCAGCGCTTCGATGAACTCTACCACCCGCGGCGCTTTGTAAACCGCCATGGTTTCACGACACCAGTCAATGATATCTTGCTCACTCACTTGGCCCTTGTGAGTGCTGCGCAGCACCACCACTGCCTTGACTGATTCACCTCGGTATGCGTCTTTGGTGGAAATAATACAGGCCTCTTGAATAGCGGGATGCTTGAACATCAAGGCCTCCACTTCAGCAGGCCAAACTTTAAAGCCACTGGCATTGATCATGCGTTTCAGTCGGTCGGTCATGAAGAAATAACCTTCTTCATCGATGCGGCCCATGTCCCCCGAGCGAAAGAACAATTTGCCATCGCGCTCAAAGAATGCGTTGGCAGTCGCCTCGGGACGCTTCCAATAACCCTTGAAAATTTGCGGCCCCGACATCACAATTTCGCCCGATTCGCCTTGCGGCAACTCTTTCAATGTTTCTGGATCGACCACGCGCGAATCGACACTCATGAACGGAATTCCCAAACATTGTTTTTTGGGGGCATCGGGCGGATTGGTGTGCGAAGGCGCTGCAGTTTCTGTCAAGCCATAACCCTCGATGTACCGAAGGCCAAATTGATCTAACAACTTTTGTGCTACAGCCTCTGGCATGGCAGCGCCGCCGCCGCCAATGTTTTGCAAACTGCTCAAATTAAATTGCGCCATGTTGGCGCTGCCCAACAAGTCAATGACCATGGTGGGAATGTTGGTCCAGTGCGTGACCTTCCATTTGGAAATAAGCCGCCCAGCCAAATCTCTGTCCCACCGAGGCATCAAAATGAGCGTTGCGCCCAAGAAAATAGTGGCATGCATGACACTCACCATGCCCGTGATGTGAAACATGGGCACAACGCACAAGCATTTGTTTTCAGGCGTGCCATTGGCCCACAAGCCACTGGACATGGCGTTGTGCATGATGGTGCCATGCGTGTGCATGCAACCTTTAGGCAAGCCTGTGGTGCCGCTGGTGTAGGGCAGCACAGCCAAATCGTCCGATTGGGCCGTGACAGGGCCCAGAGACACTTCACCCTTTAAGGCCGATGCCCAAGCATGCACTTGCCCACCTTCAAGCGCGGGCAAAGGATGCACCGTGGTGAGCCAGTCGTGCCAATTGGCAGGCATTTCTTCGGGGCCCGTGTTAACTGGATCAAAGGCATCAGAAAATTGGGTGACCAACAAATGCTGGAGGCGCTGAGCTTGGTCTAGTGCATTGCTAGCAGCAGCCAACTCTGGCGCTAGGTCGGCTGTGGTCACAGCCACTTTGGTGTCGGGGTCTAAGATGTAATGCTTCAACTCTTCCATGCGGTTCATGGGGTTGACTGGCACCACCACGGCATCGAGTCGCAAAATAGCAAAGTGCGTGATGACCAGTTGTGGACAGTTTTGCATGTCCAAGACCACACGATCACCCTTTTGCACACCCATCCTGCGCAAAGCTGAAGCCATGATTTCAGCTTGATGCTGCAACTGTGAATAGGTCCAGGTTCGGCCCATGAAAACCAAAGCCACTTTTTGGGGGTAGCGCAAAGCGCTGATCTGCAAATTTATCCACAAAGATGTTTGCGGCGCCGTCAATTGGTACGGCAGTCTCTTAGGCCAAAAAGCATGATGGGCGGGCATTCAGTGCGTCTCCAACAGAATACGAAACAGGACAAGGACATGAGATTGCATTGGCTTAAACATTTTGCACAATAGATGCTAATCGGGTCTGAGCAAATGGAACATCCCTAGAGTCCCTAAGGAGACGGTTTGGCTTGTTTTGATGCTTTTTCCAAATGACAGTCAATGTATGCGTTTGCAAGCCGATCAGACGGCAATTCCCGCTAAATTGGAGCTTTACACAGAAGACTTGTATGGCTAATCAAACCACCCCCGCTTGCTGTGGCACCAGCAAAGCCGCAGATCTTCTTCAACTCTCGGTCGGCACCGTCCAAGGCTTGGTAGACAAAAACATCCTTCATGCCTGGGTCACCCAGGGCGGCCACCGCAGAATATCCCTCGAATCCATTCAAAATTACCAGTTGCAGCAACAAAAATTGCCGGCTCTAGATCGGCTGATGAACGACCGGCTTCGTGACATGGTGGTCGACGACGACAACGTCACCCGACATCTGCTGCAAGATACTTGCCTCGCGGTTCACCCCCATGTCGACTGTTGCGCCATGTCTTCCGCCATCGATGCATTGCTTCAATTACCTGTGTTCAATCCTCACGTCATGCTCATCGATTTGCTCATGCCCGAGGTCGATGGCTGGGAATTGGTGAAGCGGGTTCAACAGCAAAAAGACTACGCCAAACTACAAATCATCACCCTGTCTGCACTTAGCAAGGAGGAACTACAAAACAGAGGCGGCCCGCCCCAAGGCTCACAATTCATTGCCAAACCAGTCGATTTGGGATGGCTGCGCGGGTATTTGCTGGGTTTGCTTGCGCCACAGGCATGGGCATAGGTAGCCAAGCAGATTCAAGCTCAAAGTTAATTTTCAAAACGGTATTTCAACTGAAAGCTTACAGCGCCATAAAGCCGGTCTTTCAAGGGCGGCACCAGCATCACATTGATGCCTACATTTTTAGCTTGCCAGCTGGCCACCGGCAGCACAGCAGGAAACCATCCTCCGTTGAAAGCTTTGGGGTAACCATTGAAAGCGCCACCCACCGCCCCCAGCTTCCACTCACCCAAGCGCCACGGCTGATAGTAAGCACCCATGTAAGTTGAATGAGCGTTGTCGCTGTTGATAAAACGACCTGCTGTCAGGCTCCAAGTGTTGTCTAGTGAATACTCGATACCAACGCCCGGGTTGGCATTGCGCAAACCTTTCTGGGTATCGAAGTGAGCAGAATAAAACCCGGCGTTCACCCAAATCTTGCTTAAGTTTGCTTCTGCATGGGCAGCACATGGCGCTAGAAAAGCAAAGCAAACATGGGCAACTTTTTGAATAGATGGCGTTCGAAAAAGTATCATTGTGTTGCAGCCTTGTATGCGGTCGATGCAACTTTAACCATGGATGGATGCAAGGTGCCTAACTTAGGATTTTGTCCGTGAGGTGCATGAGGCGGCACAGAAAACCAATCCTGATTGAACGGCAAAGAAAGAATGGTTCTCAAATCGAATTTTGTATCAAAGCTGAGCCCAGCCATTGCATAGGCTGCCAGGTTGTCTATTTGAGTAATTTGAAATTCACCTCTGTAAACCCGGTTTAATTTTTGACTCGTACCATAGGCCACGCTCACAAAAATAAGGGCTCCGTCATCCATTTTTACATCGATGACAAGAGCAGGCCTAGGTTTGGGTCGTGAGTGAATCGAGTCTGGAAAACGACACCACACGATGTCTCCTGCATCAGGCTCTGGCCACCCCTGGATCAAGCATTTTCCATGTTAAAGAGATTGCTGCGTATTTTAGTCAGCTTGGTTTTGGGGGCCAACTTTTTAATTTGATTTAACTGTGTCTGGGTGAGGGCACCTTCGTCAGCTTCATACTGAGGCAGCAACTTGACGGCCAACTCACGAAGCGCCAAATGGATGACTTGTGTTTCGTCTACACCCAGCGTCTCAGCCAACTTTTTGGTGGTCGTGCGTGTCACACCAGTGGCACTGTCGTAAGGTCTGAAGCGAAACGCAATTTGGGCAGGCGCTGAACTCATGGTGAAAAACTCGGTTGACTTGATATCTTAAAGATATCAACAGGAGCGTTCATTGTCAAGCAAACTGGCCTGGCTGCTCGTACTTTTGCTTTCAGCACCGCTTAAAGTGATGGCAGAAATGAAAAACGCGCCCGGAGGCGCGTTTATGCATGCTTTTTTGGCGGAGTGGACGTCTTACACATCCAAACTCACTAAACTCCAGCAAGCTCCAGAGACACTCGAAAACCTGTTGTTTTTATTAAATATAGTCTCTGTTCAAACCCAAAGGACTCCAGTAAAATCCAGACTACATTGGAGGGTAAATTGGTGGGTAGAAATGCTGCTAAACCGTTAACTGCTAAACAAGTTGAGTCCGAGAAACGTTGTGGTTATCACGCTGATGGTGCTTGTACTGGTTTAAACCTTCAAGTTGTCCAAGGCAAAGGACGAATAAACCGCAGTTGGGTTTTTCGTTACACCTCGCCTACAACCCAAACAAGACGCGAAATAGGACTAGGGTCTTCCCGTGCTCGCTCATTGGCTGAAGCCAGAAAACTTGCAAACGACTACAAGCTTCAGGTACTAGACGGGCGTGACCCAAAGGACGAAAAGGACAAACAAAGAGCTACTGCAGTAACTGAACGCGCACATCGCATTACATTTGACGAAGCAGTGGCCAAGTGTCTAGAAGCCAAATCCCTTGAGTGGAAAAACGTTAAGCACGGTCAGCAGTGGATCAACACACTAAATACTTACGCAAGCCCGTTGCTAGGCAAACAAAATGTAGAACTCATCACCACTGATTTGGTCTACAAGGTGCTGGAGCCAATTTGGGTTACTAAAACAGAGACAGCTTCACGGGTCCGGCAGCGCATAGAAGTGGTTCTCGACTGGTGCAAGGCAAGAGGGTACATG
>Ga0070374_10000742_pt1 | contig 13629 bp, 8 predicted proteins | sample LauGreSuBDMM15SN_2_FD_66374 | JGI IMG/M metagenome (GOLD analysis project Ga0070374, IMG submission 66374) | Freshwater lake microbial communities from Lake Michigan, USA - Su13.BD.MM15.SN (version 4) (version 4) | ecosystem: Environmental > Aquatic > Freshwater > Lake | place: Lake Michigan...
TTTTACGAATTAATGTGGTTACGTCGGCAGTACTTGAACCGTGGTGATACTTTTCTTGCAATTCCGAAGAAAGAAGAGGGTAGGGAAGAAGAAGGTACCGAAGAGAAAGTCAAAGGGAAGAAACGAGAGAAAAAGGTCGATGCCGAAGGCAAAGAGAAAGAAAAAATCAAAAAAGAAAAACAACCTATCGATTTACATTTAACGGAGGACAAAGCACTAGAAAAAGTCCGTTTAGGAGTATGGGAAGCGCGTCTGCCAAAACAGACTGAACAAGTGAGCAAGAAAATACTCCGTATGCCGTTTTATATGACCAATCGTAAGAAATTCATCCAGAATTTGAATGATATGTTTGCCGATTATCGTACCGAAGTAGCACTAGAAACCGATGAATCGAATATTTCTTGCAAACAATTGAGAGAATTAGGATCCACAGATTCGAATAAAGAATCCTTATTCTTGCATCAACGTGTAGTGAGAGATTATTTGAATTTATATACTCCTTATCGTGGTGTTCTCTTGTATCATTCTCTCGGTTCCGGTAAGACGAAAAGTTCGATTGCGATTGCAGAGGGATTCAAGACCGACAAGAAAATATTCGTCATGATGCCGGCATCTCTCAAAACCAATTATTGGGTCGAATTAAGTAAAGCGGGAGATCCATTATACAAGAGAAATCAATTCTGGGAATTCGTACCGGTAACCTCTCAGAAATACGCCGATATGGGAGAACGATTGATACCTATGTTGGCGAAAGCACTGAATCTCTCTACCGAAGAAATTCGAAAAAGAAGAGGTGCATGGATGGTGGATGTGAATCAACCCGCAAATTTCGACCAACTTTCTCCTGAAAACCAAGCCGCAGTCGAAGCACAAATACAAGAAATGATATCGCATAAATACGTCGATATTCATTACAATGCACCGAATCTGAAGAAAATCGTGGATGCGATGAAAGCACAGAATAATGGTGCGAATCCATTCGATCATTCTGTGGTGATTATTGACGAAGCACATAATTTCGTCTCGCGTATTGTGAATAAATTGAAAACACCGGCGTCGATTTTCTCGCAGTTATATCATTTACTAATGGACGCCGTCGATTGTCGTTTGGTCTTGCTTTCTGGTACGCCGATTATTAATTATCCGAATGAATTGGGAGTGATGTTTAATTTATTAAGAGGATACATCAAGACATGGACATTTAAAGTCGTTACGACCACCACGAAAGAAGTGAATCAGAATGCCATTCTTGCGATTTTGGAAAAGTATGGTTTGCGGACATTTGATTTTGTAGAATATGCCAATAATAAATTAATTCTTACCCGTAATCCTTTTAGCTTCTCTAATCACGATCCATCCAGACCTTTTTCTAGTGGTCCATTAGAAAACATTCCTAAAAAGAAAGATACACAAAAGAAAAGTGGTGGCGACAAGAAAAATAAAATTACTCGTAAAAAGAAGGAATTGATTTCTGGAGGAGTAGGAGCCGAAATGAAGAATTATTCTGGCGTGAAACACGAAGGTCCCTACATGGATGATAATGCCTTTATCAAGAAAGTGGTGGAGGTAATGGAAGCAAATGGTATTTCATTAAAACCGTTTGGAAATGCGAAATCTGTATTGCAACCTTCTCTTCAAAAAGCATTATACGACGATCCGGATAAATTCCGAGAGACATTCATTCAAGAGACGGCCACGATCGACAAGAATGCACTACTCAATATTAATGTCTTGCGTAATCGTATTTTAGGTTTGACATCTTATTTCAGGTCTGCGCAAGAAAAACTATTACCATCGATTATTCCGGATGAAGAAACTGGTAAAGAATTTCATCTAGTGGAAGTGCCAATGAGTGATTATCAATTCTCTAAATATGCCAAGATCCGAAAAGAAGAATATGAAAAAGAAGATGCCGCTGCCAAGAGAAAACGAATGGCGCCTCAAGCGCAGCAGAGGCAAGGCCAGGCTCCCGTAAAAGGTCAAGCAGGCGCCAATGGTGTCTCTACTGCGGATTTATTCAATATTGCTTCTTCTTACCGTATCTTTTCGAGAGCTGCCTGTAATTTCATTTTCCCAGAAGGAATCGAGAGACCACGTCCTCCTTCGAAGAAAGGGTCGAAAGCCGACGGAGCTGAGGTGGAAGGTACGGAAGGTCCAGGATTAGAGGAGGCTGTCGAAGGAATCGAAGCAGATGGATCTCCTGTTTTACCTCTTGATACTTCTGACAAAGAAGAAGAAATTGATGTCAGTTATGAGAAAAAAATCATGGAAACCATGCAGAAATTAGAAACACAATCGAAAGATATTTTTTCTAGAGATTCTCTCGGAAATTATTCGCCTAAATTCTTGGAAATGGTCAAGAGAATTCAAGATCCGGAAAACGTAGGATTGCATTTACTTTATAGTAATTTTCGTACTTTAGAAGGTATCGGTATTTTTGAATTGGTATTGAAAGAAAATGGAATGGAAGAATTCCGAATCAAGAAAGTCGGTGGTGTTTGGACAATCGAAGTACAAAGCGAAGTACAAAGCGAAGTACAAAGCGAAGTGCAAAGCGAAGGAGAAAGTGCCGGTAAAAACAAAAAACGATTCACTCTTTATACTGGAACCGAATCCGATGAACAAAAAGAAATCATTCGTAATATTTACAATGGTTCTTGGGAGACACTTTCACAAGAAATGAGAGAAACATTGGAAAAAATGGATACAACTGGCAAGAAAAATGCCGATGGATTGATTATCCAAGTATTTATGATCACTGCTGCGGGTGCAGAAGGAATCAATTTACGTAATACACGTTTCGTCCATATTATGGAACCTTATTGGCATCATGTCCGTTTGGAACAAGTCATTGGTCGTGCCCGACGTATTTGTAGTCATGAAGATTTACCAGAAGAACAACGTACAGTCAAAGTCTTTGTCTATTTGTCCGTGATGAGTACCGAACAGAAAACGAGTGGAAAATATACCGAGTTGAGAATGCATGATGTTTCGAAAATCGATGTGAAGAAACCCGTAACTACCGATGAAAATCTCTATGAAATCGCCCAGCTCAAACTGAAAATCAATCAACAATTCTTGCGTGTTATCAAAGAGACTGCGATGGATTGTTCTCTGTATGTTTCTAGTCATAATAAACAAGAAAAAACACCATTGGTATGTTACGGATTCGGGAAAGTCACCACGAATGAATTCTCTTCGCATCCTATCTTGGAAACCGATCTGAACAATACTACGAATGTTATTTCTAATGAAGGGCCCACTGCTGCGCTTGCTCTAGTACAAGGTGTAGCCCAAGGGCTTAGAGAAGAGAAATGGAAAGGTGTAGTGGTGGAAATCGCTGGAATCAAATACGCGATGAATCCGAATACAAATGAAGTATATAATCTTGCGAATTACAATACTGGTGTCTTGACGTTTGAAGGGATCTTACAAGGCCGGAACTTCGTTCCGGCATCCGAAATCAAGAATCGACCACAGATGATTTTACAAGTAAAAATGGACGCGAAAGAAAAAGTAGCAGAAAAAGGAGAAAAGGGAGAAGGGAAGAAATCGACTAAATCCCTCGATTATTTGGATATTACAAAGAAACCATTCATCGAAGTCGCAGAGAATTCCTTGTATGTCGAATCGGGAGGGTCGAATGGAGAGAAAAAGTGTAATTTCATCGTTTTCGAACCACCTGGATTGAAACCCACTCTCTTCCCTTTCATTACCAACGAGAAACAACTCAATCTTCTAGTAAAAGCCTCTACTGCCATATCTCCCGATGGCGCAACCTATGAAGCCAAATACAACACCGAAAAATACAACGCACCAGTATATCAGAATATCGACAAGAAAAGTATTGGTCTCACGATCGATTATATCTTCAATAAAATGAAAACGGGTGTATTCGTCCGAATCATAAACAACACATTAGTGAATTTCCAAGTGCTGTATAACTTAGATTTCACCAACGATTTTGCGGATCTTCTAAAATTCAAAAATGGCATGACTGCCGCCGATTATTTCAAAGAAAAATATCCGAAAGGAAATGCCGCGAAACGATACAATACCGATCTCTCGAAATGGAATGCAACGAATTGTCTCTTGCGTAATGAATTGGGAGATGATATTCCTACTTTAGCATACTTAACCGTTTTCTATGATATGATTGTCGAGACGTGTCATGCAAGAAAAGTAAATGATTGTGTTTTCTTGCTGAACCGTAAAGATTTTCCTTATTTAGACGCTAAAGGAAATGAATCGTATGATCATATTTATGGAGATAATATTCCGATGAAAGCACCGTTTAGCTTAAGCTCAGGCGCTGGCGCAAGTGCATCTTTTATTCCTATCTTGAGTCAATCCACCACAGAACGACATGCGGATATTCCGATTCCAACGGGAGATGATTGGGAGATGATTACACAAAAGAAATTCGCAGGTCGAGGTAATGCAGGATTCGAATGTGCCAATGGTTATCTCTTGCCTAAAGAAGGAAAAGAAGAACAAAAGAAAATTCCGAAATGGGAAGATCGAAAACCGGTGTTTTTCTGGAGAGGTATGGCTACGGGTTGTGGAAGTGATGCGACCACCAATCCACGTTTGAAAATCACTAAACTATCGCAAGCGAGAGCAGAAGCGAAAGGTGGAGCAAAAGATAAACCAATTCTAGATGCCGGTATCGTCAATTTCACCAGAAGAGACAAGAAATTCAAAAATGCAGAATATGTCGAATATATGGAGAAATCCGCAGACATCACCATTTTAGAAAAAGTCGAACGTTTCGATCAAACACGATTTAAATTCAATATCAATATCGAAGGTAATTCCGCCGCTTATCGTTTCGGATCCCTTTTCCGATTGGGTTTCTGCGTACTCAATGTCGTCTCCAAATATACGCTATGGTTTGAACCTTTCTTGCAAGATCGTGTCCATTGTGTTTTCGTCCAATCGGATTTAAGTAATTTAGAAGAAATCATGGAATGGTGTGTCGCGAATGATGCCAAATGCAAAGAAATTGCGGAGAATGGCCGGAAATTCTATGACCGATATTTCAATAAAGAATTCGTATTTGATTATCTTGCAGATGTATTTAACAAAACCTCTTCTCTTATCGGGAAAAAATACGATTCACAAGTGGAATTGGTTCCTTATGCCACCGTAATCAAACCCGAAATGGATAACTACAAGAAACGATATCAAGTAAGATATGAAACGTTTAAGATGTTGAAACCTTCGAATAATAACTCAGGATCCACTATTCTGATTGTCCCTTTCCGAGAGAATCGGTTTCAAAATCGTGCCGAACAACTAGAAAACTTTATTCGTGCATATGGATCAGGGCCGAAGGCCATGCCCATCCTCATTGTCACCCAATCGGATGATGGTCGTGGATTTAATCGTGGTGCTCTCTTGAATATCGGATTTGATTTCCTTGCAAGAAGTTCAGGTGTTAAAGGTTCGTTTGATTCCTTTATTATGCATGATGTCGATTTGGTTTTCCCGCCGGAATTTGTAGAGAAATATTATGGATCTGCCGCGTCAGGATCAGGATCTTCTAGAAGGCAAATCATCCATTATGGCAAGACAATCAAAGGTTATTATGATTATGATAATTTCTTGGGTGGTGCCATCGAATTCTCTCGAAATGCATTCGAGAGAATCAACGGATTTCCGAATCATATTTATGGATGGGGAGGGGAAGACGATGCCTTAAAAGTCCGTATTGCTTCTGTGGGTTCCACCGTGTATCGACCGGATGAAATGAAACAAGAAGCAATGCTCGCATTAGCACCAGGACAAGCCGAAACCAAAGATATACCCGAATTGGTTGCGAAATATAAGAACGAGGATTTATTACTCGACGAAAGTATTTGGAAAATCAACGGTCTGAATTCTCTTCATTATACAGTTTTAGAAGAAACGATGAAAACCGTGGGTGTTTATCAGATCGTCGTTTCTATCCAATAAGACCACAAACGTGGATTGGATTTGTTTTTGTTAGGCAGTTGGTTTCCGGTAGAAAATACAAAAATCTATAGTATATATAAATAATAGGGTACTATGAAAAATATTATATTAGGAAGTTTAGTGTTTTTTTTTATAATTCTCCTGTTATGGTATTTCGTTTATTTTCAGTTATTTTATATTGAAACGAAATTCAAAACGAATTTCGAAACGAATTTGGAAACGAATATGGAAGGTTTGGTAGGAATCTTTGGATCATTAACCATGGTTAATATCAAAGATATTCAAAAAATTCTAAAAGATAGTAGTGATACCGATGTAATAGTTAGTCAATTACAATCTTTAGAATTATCGGGTAATATAGGTACTATAATAAATGACGAGCAAAATGATTCTTATAAAATATTACAGTTATTTTTAGTTGAATTTAATAGTCAAGTAGATTTATTATATGGTAATAATTTGTTAATATATTACCCCTTCGATAAAGTATCGAACGTTAGTAGATCGAACGATAAAGTATCGAATGAATCTTCTAGTAATAAAAATAAATATGATGGAACCGTATTACCTTGGACTGTTTCTGTGAAGATTGATTTTAAAACCCCCCCTGGTATGAGAAAGGCCTCTATCGATTTTGTTGCCAATTCAATGGCTATTCAAATCCCACCGATGAATTTCGAGAATAGTGGAAAATTCAGTGGTTTTACTACCGCATTTTGGTTTAAAATAACCAAAACGCATGGATGTTTTTACGATTTTAGCAATAGAGGTGGAAACCGTGGGGATTACCATAATTTAGTATGTATGTATTCTAACTATCAAATAACTCTGGGTTTTGCAAATACTCCTAATGAAGGACATGATGTAAGTATTACCATTGATAAGAATGATACTAAGATTTGGAATCATTTGGTCAGTACTATATCCGATACTGGTAATTTGAAGTTGTATATGAATGGAAAATTAATGAGGGAAAAACAAGCCCCATATGCTCCATTGACGGTTGAACGTACTCAAAATTTGATTCAAAGAAGTAGTAACATTTTTGGAGATTTACAATCCACTGGAGGTCTTGCGGATTTTCGAGTATATGATATCGAATGGAAAGAAGATATGGTTAAGAATTATTATGATTATGCCAATTTCAAACTTACGTTGAATACGTCGAACTATATTCTTAATTTCCATTTAGATTGTAAAGATAACAATTCTATTACAAATGACAATACGGGTCTTTTAGTTTGGAAAGATGTCGTTTGGAGGGGAACTACGAATGGTATTGCATCTGACACCAGTGTAGTATATAATACAACTTCTCAAAAGGTGACAGTTCCTGCTGGTAGTTATATCGATATTCCTACTAATAATAATAAGTTCGGAGGTCCTTTTACGATATATATTGTAGCGAATTTATATGATTTCAATCCTACCAAAATAAAAGGTAAAGAGACAAATATAGCTTATAATCATCTGTTTGGTTCTTCTGAATATAATGCGTTTGAAGTATTTTGTTTTCAAAATCAGTTTTGTTTGGATTTAGTAGGTAAGAATGAAAGAATAGCAGTGGCAGTACCAAGTATGCCACCAATAGATCCAAAGATTCCTCATATTTTTACGATTACTTGTGATGCAAAAGGAATCCTATCTTTCTATATTGATAGTCGGTCTATAATAAGAAAAAAAAAATTTACCAATAACCAAATTCCAGGAAATTATCCCATTCGATTAGGTTGTGCTCTAGGGAAAGACGAATATCCATCTTCCAATGATATAGATTATTATCAAATATTGCATTTTCGTAATTACCATAATGGGTTTTCGCGAAATATGTATGAAGGTTTGTGCGCCGAGAAATGGAGTCTTCGCGCACAATTAGATGATTCTAATATATTTAAGAATTTACCAATAAGATAATACTTCATTTTATGTTATGGTTCTACTGTATAATAATCTATAATAATGCTATAATATATATTATTATAAAATGCAAAATAAAATCGTAATTTTAGGTGTTTTAGTTATTTTTTTTATGGCGATGGTAATATTCAATTTCAATAAAGAATTTTTTATGGAGGGAATAGTGGAAGGGAACACCCCTCCGCCGGTAGCAGAAGTAAATATAATGACATTCGATGAGAATAATAGTATTGGAGCAGCACACGCAACCCAGATAAGAAAACTTTTAAAACAAATTAAACCATACGGGAAATTAAGTAATTCGGAGGCGATTTCGAAGGTTGTTGCAATCGGTGATACACAACCCGCATTAACTTCTATATTAGAATCCAATATTTCGAATAAAGATAAAGTCGGCGCATTAAATACATTATTCGGATTAATTTCAAATGGTTTAGAGAGAAATTTATTGATCCACTACAATAATTTTACTCCTCGCAATCATAATTCTGCGGGTTCATACCCTCATATAGCGAATAACAGTAAAAACCCATTTATGGAAAATCAATCGGATTATGATGCCAAAATAGTAGTAAATAGCCAATATGAAAACACCTATGATAGTCAGGTAACTGCAGTGAATGCCAATTCATTATATTTAAATGGACAGCGAGATAAATCCGGTACATATTTAAAAATACCTATTTTACCTTCCTTTGAAACGGACGACGGTACTTTTTCTGGATTTAGTGTTTCCGCGTGGTTTTATCCGAATACAGTTTCGAATAATTCTTGGAATCGTCTATTTGATTTTGGTAATGGTATGGCTCAACAGAATTTACTAATGTCTTACAGTGCGGATGGAATTTTAGGAAGAATACATACAGGTTCCACGGTGGTTGATACATATTCTCTTCGAAAAACGATGCCAAATATAATGGGACAATGGAATCATTATGCCTGGACAATAGATAGTGCTGGTAAATGGAATATTTATCTGAATAATCGCATTTTGACTAGTGGTATAACCGGAATACCTGAAATGGTGGAACGTAAGAGTAATTTCATCGGATATAGTAATTGGGCTAAAAATGGCGATGATTTGTATAATGGTTGGATCGATGATTTCCGTATTTATGACAGACCATTGAGTACAGAGGAAGTTACACAATTATATAGATTGGCGTCGAGGAACGTAAGAAATATAATCGAAGGTGCAGAATTACCGATAGATATTAAAATACCTCCTGTACCGTCCTATATAATTACGAATGGAACGACCAATGTACAATCGCCAATCGATTGGAAACAAGAGGGAGAAACCACCGCAACCGCCGTAATTTCTAATGCATCTCAAGATGTTTTAAATGGAACGTATGTAGTAAAGGTGTCTTCTAGTTTGAATTTCGGGGATGCGCAAGAATGGGCGTCTAGTTGTTTTAACGGAATTTATTCGGATCCAAAAGCAAATAACTTTGGTGGTAATTTTTATTCTTGGGTTTCGAAAAGACATTCGTATTATAAGACAACGAGTCCATACGGATATATTAATTCTACTAGTGACACGTTCAGTACCACTATTTCTAGAAAGAGTTATAATGGTGAATGGGTACAATTGCAATTACCCACCAAAATCTTAATTAAATCTTTTTACCTTCATTATGCAGAGGCCAATATAGGTGGAATCATGGGTGCCGTTTTGGCCGGTTCGCTAGATGGTAATAGTTGGAAATTATTATATACCTTAACCAATGAAACGGTTCCTAAACCAAAGTCGATTGGTTATTATACTTTCAATACCAATACTATTGCATATTCCCATTATCGATTTATTATCACACATGCCAATGTAGTGGATCAAATAGTCGGTATTAACGAATTGATTTTATCTACTTAAAGTACAATAGAATATTCGCCGGTATAAAAATATAAATAAATGTTTTTGTTTTATTATTATTATAAAAAAACAAAATATATGTTTGATTTTGTGTTTCATTTCACCGATTTTTGTCGGATCGTATATGAAAAAATCGAAGACGTTGCCTTTTCTATTGCAGAAATGCCAATAGTACAAACGTACATTTTCGACATTTTTTATCATAGTATGAAAATCGTAACACAATTCCAATCGTATTTCCCATCGTCGAGAAAAGTAAAACAACCCGAACCCAAGGAAGAGAATTGGTATTATTTTGGATATTATGATCATTTTACTGGTTGTATAAAACATTATTATTCGGATACCTATGAAGTACATACCGGTGTAAAACAAACCGATCTATGGATTGTCAAACATAACCATAAATATATTTCTAGTACATCTCACGCAATTTTACATCCTTTACCTATTCAGATTAAAAGTAATATTTCTTTTATTTATATTGAATATATTTCTAATTCGAACCATAATACTATCTCTCTCCATCTTCCAGAAGAATATTTATATGTTGGTAATGAATTATTCAGTCCGGCGTTTGTGTTGAGATTACTAGAACAACAATCAGAACCGTATATTTTCGATCGTCATTATAAAATCTGTATTATGGATGAAAAATTGCGAAATATCTATTTGAATTATGATCAGATGATGGTTTTAGAAAAAGACAATTGTTATCTGGTAGATTTGCATTATTGAATGAATATATTTACACTCTTGGATAATATTCTCTGGTATAATATATACCATATACCTAAATGCCTACTCGTCATAAAAGAGGTTCTGCTTGTACTAATTTCTCCAAAACTCTGAGACAATGTAAAGAACCGTGCAAAATAATGCATCGGAAAATAAAAGATGCAAACTCGGGAATGGAACGTATTATTGGGTATTGCAAAACCAAATATCTGAAAAAATTAAAGAAAAAAGGAAAGCGAACCCAAAAAAAACATCTGGTTCGAATGGCGAATTCTATCAAAGATTTAGAAAATACCGCGCAAATTGCAATGAAAGCAAATGAAGCATTCGCGGAAAAAGCGCCCAAAGTATTAGAACAAACCAGTGAAAATACGAATTCTGTTGGAAAAACCGTAGTCGATACTATTTCAAATGCGATAGATACTGTTCAGAAAACATTCGTCACATCCGAAGAACCTGCGCCTACAGAAGTCCCTCCTTCGAATGAAGCTCCTCCTTCTACAGAAGTCCCTCCTTCGAATGAAGCTCCTCCTTCTACAGAAGTCCCTCCTTCGAATGAAGCTCCAATCAACGCACAAATGAAAACCGGTGGTAAATGAGGTCTAAGTGGATAAGATGAATTATAATATCTTTCTATTTAGGAATGACTTTTATATAATATATATAAAACGAAACTGAATATACAACGCGGTAATACTGTACAAAAATCAATATAAAGATTATTCTTGCATGTTAGTATAGGGTGTTTGTTGGATTATCGTAAAATACAATGCAAACTCCCACCAAAGAAGAAATACATATGTTGAATGACAAATGGGTTTTATATCACCATTTACCATCTAACAAAGATTGGACGATTTCCGGTTATGATGTATTGATGAAAGAAATCGATACCGTGGAAAAAGCGATTCAAGTAAATGAATCGATACCGGAAGATGTGATTAAATATTCGATGTGGTTTCTCATGCGAAAAGGCATTTCTCCCTTATGGGAAGATCCGAAAAATATCGGTGGTGGTAATTTCTCTTTCAAAGTCGTCAATAAAAACGTATTCGAAGTGTGGAAAGAAATGGTATATCTAGTATGTGGTGGTGGGCTTTGTATCGATGCTAAATACAATGAATATATCAATGGTATTACAATTAGTCCCAAGAAGAATTTCTGTATTTTGAAAATCTGGATGAGTACCATGGAATTCCAAGATCCAGGAATTATTGCAACTATTCCGAATCTGACGAAACATGGCGCACAATTCCGAAAACATGGTTCGGAAGGATGATCGTGATTATTATTTTTTCTTGTGAATCGCAAGAAAAAATACGAGGTTGTTTATAGAGGGGGTATTGGCATCGATTGCTTATTTTTTTATGATCTTTTTAGCGATTGCTGATTTTTTTATCATTGGGTTAAATGTGGTCGGTATATTTGGCATTATTGGATTAAATGTGGTTGTCGTATTTGTTGGGGTACGGTTTATCACAAGTCCAATTTCGATTAATTTGTTTTCCAACAACAATAGATTATTATTAATATTATCAATTAATGGTTTGGAATCTGTACATTTTTCTCTTATTTTTTCCATATCTTGAAAAATAGTATTAAAGTGATCTTTTATATTTTTTTCCACCAATACCTCTTGAAAATTTTCTTCGAAACCGGATTTGCGACTCATAAATAACGAAATAAAACAAATAATCAATACAATAGCTAACAGAAACACGATCGGGTTTGTATCTATTTTCATTTTGATATATATATTTTGGATATTTTTATTGTGAATCATTCAAGAGGGGTGAAACAGACCTATTTTTCTTGCAAATAGGTCTGTTATTGTTCAACTCAACTGTCTGGTCTGGTCTAATATGATTTTATTGTAGTTTGTACCACTTTTACATTTCCATTTATTCCATTTTTGATGGAATACATATTATTTATCATATTATCTACGATTTCTTTTGGAATAACATAATTACCATTTGAGTCGCTAGTTTTGTATTTTATTGCCATTACATCATCGGTAATATTGTCTATAGTATCTTGATCTATGTCAATGGTTAATGGTTCTTGTTGTGAAGGAAAATGAAAAGGAAAACTCGTACATAATGAAAAAAAACAAACCATCCACAAAATAGCTAAAAGAATAAAAATGAATTTCGTATCTTTTTTCATTTTTACGGTAACATTATATATATTTTGCACTTTATTTTATCCATCTATGAGTAATTCAATGGTGGTAATGGAGATAAACACATCTTAATATGTCCCATTTCCGATCCGATGCCATATTTCACAATTAACGGCAAATCATTCTCCAAGAAAAGTTCTAAATGAGGAGACAGGGGTGTGCATTTGATGATATTATTCAGACATTTGATCGGGAATTCGCCCTGCATTACCACCGATGGATCCGGCTTCTTCTTGAATTTAATCGTCTCCGCCGTTTTCTCCATGGTCATCGGTTTATCTGGCGGCTGTTCTCGTCTAAATACCCGCGAAGTACAAAAAGGTCCCACACCAGAAAAAATCAAATCATCACCGACCGATTCGATCTTGATACGATCGGTCAATCCCGTGAAATCGCGGATGATTTTCTGGAATCCAATCGACGGCATGATTATAATCGCCGAATAATTCACTTCTGGTACTTCCAATTCATCTTCGTCGGGTTCAAACAACCGTAATTTGTAATTCGTACATTGTTCAATCTTGCCGTTATCATATTGCAGACCTAAATGCGAGACACTCCCGTCGTGATAATCGTCCTTGTCAATATACATCGAAAAGAGATCGTCATTGGAAGTATTCGAAATCAATTTGAAGAGATGAAGAGAATTCGCACAAATCACGATTTTGTCGGGAATACATTGATGTTTCTCGAATTTGAGTTCGACGGCAACGAGCGAAGTATGATTCTTGTCGTAATTAATGATTTTCAACTTGGTTTTATCAATAATCATCGTCAAATCGGGAACTAAGTCTTTGAGAGCACTAGATAAATGCCGGATGGGCGGGATTTGGATGGTTTGCATCGTTAATACATTATTATTAATATTCATTTTCTTGTGGTTCTCGGAGGTAGAGAGAAAGAATTAGAAATATAAACGCATTTTGTTTATATTTCTTTTGATCGGGTTTGATTG
>Ga0070374_10000743_pt1 | contig 13623 bp, 5 predicted proteins | sample LauGreSuBDMM15SN_2_FD_66374 | JGI IMG/M metagenome (GOLD analysis project Ga0070374, IMG submission 66374) | Freshwater lake microbial communities from Lake Michigan, USA - Su13.BD.MM15.SN (version 4) (version 4) | ecosystem: Environmental > Aquatic > Freshwater > Lake | place: Lake Michigan...
TACGTTCATCTCAACTATTTTTCCTGCATCACCAATTACAAGAATATATGAAGCTGTTTGTCTATTGAATGTATTAGGTGGAGGTGTTCCTTGAGGACCTTGGAATCCTTGCGTACCTTGGAATCCTTGAGGTCCAATAGCCCCTTGGAAACCCTGCGTACCCTGTGGACCCTGAGCACCAGTAAAACCTTGGAATCCTTGGAATCCTTGAGTACCCTGTGGTCCTTGAACGCCCTGAAAACCTTGCGGACCCTGAGCACCTGTTGCACTTTGAATCCAAGCTGTTCCATCGTAGTAATACAAACCAGAACTTAAATCTGTTTGATAAACAATTAACCCTGTAGCTGGAGATGATATAGCAAGCCTTTGGGCTTGAGTCATTCTTGGTGGTAGGAAGCCACTTGTTGTACTATTTACTTGTAGTTTTGCAGATGCATTTGGAGAGCTTGTACCAATGGTTAACACACCCTCTAAGTAATTAGATGCAGTACCATCCATATAGATATTCCATCTACCAGTTGCACTTGCTAATTGACTTCTAAATCCAAAGTTATTGGTTGCACCTATTAGTGTACTATCAACAAAAAATGCAGCTTGTGAACTTACTGTTGAACCAGCACCGAATGTGCCTTGAGTAGCTAAATAATGTCTTAAATCAGAACAAGTGAATGTTGTGGCTTGGGTTGAAGCAGCAGAAGTATAATACCTCGCTTGAGTTGTTACATCTGATTGAACAATACCTCCGTTATAAATTCCGTGAGCTACTGTACCTCCAGTAATATTTTTATCTACACGTAAATTGTGAGCAGTTAAGAATGTTGCACCAATACCTAATGCACCAAGCATATAGTTAGAAGCAGTACCATCCATATATAAGTTAAATCTACCTGTACCACTTGCTATCTGACCCCTAAATCCATAATTATTTGTTGCACCAGTTAAACTTGATGCTGCTTGAAAACCAGATTGTGTTGTAATTGTACTTCCAGCACCCACTGTACTTTGAGTAGCGTGAAAATGCCTTAAATTGGGAAGTGTAAATGTTGTTGCTTGTGTATTTGATGAACTTTCAAAATAACTTGCTTGGCTTGTTACATCTGATTGAATTGTTCCACTACTGTGTACACCATATGCTTGAACACCACCAGTCATTTGTTTAGCTACATAAAGAGAAAAACCAGCTGGTGGCGATGAGCCTATACCTAATGAACCACTTGAAATATTTGTATTAGATGCTAATGAAATAAGTGTACCTGTATCTGTAATATTTGAATTACCAACAACGGTAGCACTTGTAAACTTAGCGACAGTATTTGTAGTTCCAGATACTGAAGCGTTAGCACCTTGTGGACCCTGAACACCTTGTGGACCTTGAGCACCTACACCAGGTCCCTGAGAACCTTGGAATCCCTGAAAACCCTGTGTTCCTTGGTTACCCTGAGGTCCTTGAGAACCAACATCTCCTTGAACGCCTTGAGTACCTTGAAATCCTTGAGGTCCCTGGAAACCTTGAGGTCCAATTGCTCCTTGAGTTCCCTGAAAGCCTTGTACACCTTGTGTTCCTTGAAATCCTTGTGTTCCTTGGGCACCTTGAATACCTTGTGGACCAACTAATCCTTGAGCACCTTGTGGTCCTTGTGGACCAGCAACTATAACATCATTATTTATATTAGGAGTTATTAATGATTCGTCTATGTTTATAGTGCTATATCCAATAGGTACTATGCAGTTGAGCTGACCATATAGTGTAATTATTATCTCATCTTCATAAGTCAATCCTTTGGCGAGCTCATATTCTAATGCCTCTATTAAGTTATAAGCATAATTTGCTCTACAAAATAAAGAATCATCAGTATCTATTCCATATACAGAATGGTCTACATACTCATCCATTAAGTTTGCAAAGTATAATTTACCTTGCTGTAATTTTGCTGTTATGTTTATAGACATATCTTTTTGTTAATATAATTATGCTTTTAAATCGCCAGTTAAGTACCACTCATCGGTATTTGTTTTGGTAAGTTTTACCTCTGCATATCTTGCAAATGGTTGTCTTGATGCTGAACGAGTTCTTAATGTTACTCCAGTATCCCCACTAAATGTTGGTACACCAGCCCCTTCTTGAACAAACCAAATTTGAGTTCCAATAGGAAATGCAACGGCAGCATTTGTTGGTATTGTAATTGCTATTGCACCACCAGCAGTTGTACTAAAAAAACTACCTTTATCATTTAACCCTATTGTGAATGCAGTACTACTTGAACCACGCTGAATTATATTATAGTCTAAACCTCCATTCACTTGAACAAGGTTTGCGTTTCCAGCAGTTGCAGTAGTAGTACCAAACAACACCTTACCATCGGCTTGTATTCTTTGTCTTACTATTGGTGTTCCAGTTACTTGGTCAGTAGCAAAATCTAAATAAGCGTCGGGAGAAGCATCTAAAGAATGTGCAGAAATATATGCTTTCACACTACCACCAGGAGCAGTAGCATCATTACTAAAAAATTCAATTTTACCAATTACTTGGTTTGTTGTACTTGTTGTATCGGTATCTACAAAACGTAAAGTATTATTTTCTCCACTATTATTATCAGCAGTTAATTCTAAACGCTTTGTTGCAGTTGTTGTACTACCTACGTTTAATGTGCCACTTGCACCAATGTTAGGAATGCTTAATTTACCACCTGCATTTATATTACTTACATCTGTAATTGACTGATAACCTAAATTTAAACCACTCCCATTATATCTTAATTGATTTCCTCCAAAATCTACAACTAATTCTCCAAGAATAAAAACATTACCACCACTTGTTCTTAAACGATATTCACCATCTCCAAGAGAACCAATAAGAACACTACCATTAAGAGTTGCAGTAGTACCAACATCTAAAGAGGTATTTACACTTAATCCACTATTAAAATAACCACTACCATTAACACTTAATTTGTTACTTGGACTTGCAGTTCCAATACCTACGTTACCAGAAGCATCCAAAATCATCTTGGTAACAGTAGCTTGTTTGAATTGATAAGTACTTGCTACTGCTTGGTCAAAAAATATGTCTGAACTTGTAGTTGAATTATTTTGTATGGTTAATACTTTTGCTGCACCTGCTGCTGTAATAAAAGGTCCAACTGGGTCTCCTCCATTGATTTGTACATATTGTGAAGCTGCTCCTACACGATTAGAACGAATAATACCTTCTGCTTCAAGTGTTACGTTTGGACTACTTGTTCCTATACCTACGTTAGTTCCGTTATCAAATATTTGACTATTGCCAATAGTAGAAGCACCAGTGTACTTAGAAACAAAATTTAATGTTCCAGCTGATACACCAGCACCAGTGTTACCTTGAGTCCCTTGGAAGCCCTGCGTTCCCTGAAAACCTTGAGTTCCTTGAAATCCCTGCGGACCTATATCACCTTGAGGACCTTGTATACCCTGAACGCCTTGAAAGCCTTGGGTTCCCTGGAAACCTTGTGGTCCTTGCACACCTTGTGGTCCTTGGACTCCCTGGAATCCTTGCACGCCTTGTGTGCCTTGAAAACCCTGAGAACCTTGAACACCTTGAGGTCCAATCAAACCCTGAACACCCTGTGGACCTTGAGGACCAAACTCAACAACGGTATTCGGGAATATTAATGTCCCATCAATAGATAATTCTGGGCATACTTGTTGATTGCTCATATTATTTATTAGGTAGTTTGGTTATGATTCTTTTGACATATCACAGCACCTGCATCTAATTGCTTTTGTGCAAGAGGAGGATTTGAGTATATTGCGAATATCTCAGCAGCTTTAATATTTTGTAGTAAAATTGTCTTATCACTATTAACTGAATCGCAATTACAATTACCTGTACCACAACCGCAATCAGTTTCAGATACAAGCTCTGAAAAACACTGAGTTAGGAAGCAAGTAGATAATACGTTTGCACTTGCAGAATAATCAGATGGTGATTGAACTAATCTCAATCTTACATTTAACCAAGAGTCAGAGGTTACTGCATAGTTTGCAGTTAAAGCTCCACCAGTTAGTGATAATGTTGAGATAACATCGTAGTTAGAATCAGATATAGTAAACTGTCTTCCTGTAGCACTTGTAAAGCTACTTACTGCAATACCATTAGTATTAGCTGTAGGTGAGCTAACGGTATTGTAATTAGATGAATCTGTAAATGTTATGGTAGAACAATCAGAACTTTGTGCTACCGTAAATGCTGCTGCGAATATTGCCATAATTGTTATATTTTTAACAAAGATAGCAATTAAATAGTAGTGTTTTTATTTGTCTGCGTCTTTCGAGAATACGAAAGCAAACCCAGCTGTCATTGCAACGATAGCGTCAACCCAATTGGTCTTACCCATAAGGACTGATGCTATGGCTGCACCAACGAGAATAAGCCCAAGCAGTGAAGTCTTCCAACTCTTTTGCTTGAGCTTTTCAATAATTTCTTTTAGGTCTTTATTCATTTATTATATTGTTGCTACAGTAGCATTATAAATAGCAACATCATTTGGGCACTCGGTAATGATAACCAATGTATCACCACTTGCAGCACCAGTAGGAGCATCTGATAATTGAAGTTGTTGAACTGGTAAACCACCAGTAAATGTAACAGTATTAGCAGAAGCTGCAACTAATCCAGTAGGACCATTTAAAATCCATTGAGAGATTGTGCTATCCCAAACAGTAGTGTTATCAGCTTCAATATCGAAGTTAAATGCACCTGTAAAAGTTAATGTTTTAGCAGTTGGGTTGAACGCACAACTAACAGCATTTCCAGTACCAATTCTAATTTTCATATCTTATTTTTATTTATTATTTACTAATATTTTTTCTAACATTAATTGCTGGAACTTATCTTTAGATAATCCTTCACCAGCAGCACATACATCACCATATAAACCAATAGACTCAGTTTGGAATTTAATAAACTCTTGAATCTTTGTTACAGTCATAAAATCAGATTCCATTATCTCGCTTGCAAACTTAGAGTACATCATACCTAAGTCAACTTCCATCTCAAATGCCGCTTCAATAACACAGTTAAGGCATTCGTAGTCCATCTCTGGGGTATCAATATCATCAAGCTCTGGACAGGAACCCATATCAAGCATATATTTCTGTAACATCTCAGAGTGTAACTTCTCATCAGCACTTTCAGCTAAGAAAAAATCATAAGCTCTTAAGTATCCATTCTCTTGGCACCAGTTAGCAGCAGCTACATAATGATACATAGCTTTTAGCTCTTGACCTATTAGTTCGTTGAGCTTAGACTCAACCTTACTAGATAATAAACTCTTTTTCATTTTATTAATTTATACAAAGATACTATTATTTCTTAGGTGATTTTATATACTAGAAATCGTAGCCTCTGCCTCTTTTACGTTGTTTTAATATAATCTTTCTTGAGTATTCGTTTGCCTTAGATATAAGTCGCTTGTTAGCTATGATAGCTGCCTCCTCTGGAGACTTACCATCTCTTATAGCATTCCTTAGCTCTTTGTTATAAACATTACCGTGACGGCTTATATACTGCTCATTTAAAGACTGTCTGTACTTAAGCTCTTCTGGTTTTAATTTATAAGACTCAGATTCATCACCCTCTCTATAAGATATTGTCTTAGTGCTATTTGATATTCCTGAGATGTCTTCTTTGGCGAGCTTAGTTGCCTCAGATTTTATAGAGCGGAACTCAGTTTCAAACTCATCAACAGACATATCCTTGTACTCATCGTAGTTATCGGTTAACTTCATCTTAATATAACCAGCCCAATCTTGGTAGTATTTCTTAAACTCTTCATCAGACATCTTTCTATCTTCGCCAGTATTAACATCGAACACTCTAGTATCTAGTTCGTTTGGTTCAATAGCTATTGCTTTTTTAGATAGTAATAGGTTGATTGACTTATCATCAACACCTTGTTTTAAGAAATCATTGGCTCCATAAGTTTGAACACCAACACCAAGTAGTGAAGGAATACCTGTAGCAAGTACACCAAATACAATACCGTCTTTCTTAGCAGACTCTATAACACTTTGTATTACCAAAGGATATGACATTTGAACTAATCCATCTGTAATATTGAATGGGGTACCCATAACATTCTTACCAGTATAAGCGTTTACTAGAAATGCTGGTACTGGGGCGAGCTTACCTCTAAAGAATCTTAATATAACATCTCCACCAGTTTCTCCACCGTATCCACTTCCATCTAACTTAACAATCTTTCCTGTAGTTGTAGATTTTCTTTCTTCGGTAGTAGCCTGAACAAATGCTCTAATTGGCTGTTGGAATCCACCCCAGATATCCCATCTCGTATCACCTATTTTTATTTTACCAAAATCTGTGCTTCTTGGGTCATCTTCTACATCAGCACCAGCAGCAGCAGCTAACGCTAAAACAGCTAAACCAAATCCAACAAAACTGCTCATATCTTTTAAATACATATTACGAACAATCCTGTTTTCTTTTTTATAAATTCTAGGGTCAGCAAGCATTGTTAACAATCTGACACGAGATGCTAATAAACGAGGAGAGAACATTAATGCGTTTAGTGCTGGTCCAGCTTTTTCAAGAGCTCCACCACCTAAACTTCCTCTACCTGTTGCAGCATTTACATAGTTAGCAAGAGTCTTATAGGCTTCAGGATTTGTAGCAAAGCTATATCCATCATTCTGTAGTAACTCAACACCCTTGTTAAATATATCTACACGCATTTTATTTAAGTACGCAACATAAGCTCTTTCAGATGCTTTAACAAGTTCTCCAGCAACTGGTATCTTAGCAGCAAGATTAGTTGAAAAGTCTTCTTCTTTAGCAGATAACTTAGCACTTCTAATATTTGCTATATACAAATCAGAGTCTTGCATTAACTTATAGCCAGGGCTTTCCATCAAAGCATCCATCCACTCATTAGCTTTTTCAGAACTAGCCCACTGGACCATCATCTCATTTGCAGCCCTGGCTGCTATGTCTGGATAAGCAACAGTTGCTACAGCAGCCTGTCTTAGTGGTGCTGAAAAATCCGCAGTAGCCATTAATGCACGTGGTGTATTTGCAACTTCAACAATAACATCAACTGATTTTTCTAGTTGACTTCTGCTCTTAAGTGCATCTTTCTCAAGCTCTACAGCAAACTCAAACTTAATATCCTCAAGCTGTTTCTTAAGCTTTCTAGCCTCGTCATCCATCTTAATTTCATTCTTAGGTGTTTTAGAGTAGTCACCTTTTTTAAGTTTACCCTGTAGCTCGTCAATACGTTTCTGTATATTCTTTTTATAGTTATCAAGTCTTTTCTGCTCTTTGTCTAAACCATCCTTCTCAGCTTGCTTCTCCATAGCAGCTCGCTTGGTATTAGCTTCGTCTTGTAGTATCTGAGCAGCTTCTGGGTCTTGTTCTTTTTTAGCTTGGTTCTCAAGGTCTTCAATATCTTGGATTTGCTTTTCCTTAGAACGCTCACCAAATACTTCTTCTTGAATATCTTCTTTAGTAGGTCTAGTATCTCCATCGTAATCAGCAAGAGTTCTTCTAATATCATTCTTGCTAACATTCTCAATATATCCTGATAAGTCAGCTTGAACTTTATCGATAACCTCATCTAGTGTTTTGGCACCAGTAGCTAAATAGTTCTTGGCGAGCTTAACAACCAATGGAATCATTTCAACTGGGATAGGATTCGCACTTAAGTTAGACAAACTCTTACGAGCAAGCTCACCCATTTGTTTGAATATATCTTCTCTCTCGGCCTTAAGTTGTTCTTTGGTCTTGCCAGTAGTTTCAACTTTAACTTCTTTTACTATTTTAGGAACCGCAGCTTTTAGTTTAAGCTTTGCATTCTCCTCATTAAGCTTTTCAATCTTAGCTTCTAATGCAGCTTTGGTTACCTGAATCTTAGTATACATTTTAGAAATATCATCAACTTGTTTGTTGGTGAGCTTTCTATTGTTATTAGCCTTACGTTTTTGAATCAACATATTAGCCAGTGAGTCATCCTGAAGAACTTTAATCTTTCTTGCTTGGAGAGCTCTTGCTGAAACATTACCACTTACTTCACCTGCGTTATATGCGTTTACTAAGTCATCAATAATTTTATTACGTTTATCTACAGCATCTGTAAAGTCAAGTGCATTAGATAATATTAATTGCTCAATCTCTGAATTAGCTTTTAGTAACTCAGCTTCTTTAGTTCCCTGATACAATGCTATCATAGCACTTTCAACATCTGTTATTGGTTCCCTGCTTAAAGCTTTCTCAATAACTTCATTTACACTAACACCATCTTTGATAGCTTGTTTAGCTTTATCTAGTGTAGTCTTGTTTGATTGGAAAGGTCTTTGAGTTGGTTCTGGGAATCCGTATTCAGCACGTTTAGCTTCAACCTCTGCATTTGTAATAGAAGTTTCTTTTTTTACTTTTTCTCCAGTTACATTTTCTATTTCAGAAATAAATGCATCCTTGTCAAATTCTTTTACTTTAGAAAGTTTATGTTTCTCTATAGCATTTTTGATAGCCTCGGTGAGCGAAGCACCAGCCTCTAATCCAAGTGCAATAGTTTCAATAGCTGCATTATAAAGAGCTATTGGCAACCCTGCAATGTTAGACTGTGCAGTTCCCTTACCTAAGTTTATTTTTAACTTACGTACAGTACTTCCTAATTCTTTTCCAGAGATTGCTGTCTTGACCTTTTGAGCAACCCCTTCACTAGCAATGCGGTTTTCAACCCCACCTGCTTTATTTGTTTCTCCGAAACTTCCTCCAGAACTTCGTTGTCTATCGGCAATGGCTTTATTGATTGTGTTTTCATCTATACCTTTTTTATTTACTAATTTCTTTGCAGCGTTTAAATAATCTGGTGCAGAATCAAGAGTGTACCCTTCAGAAGCACTATCAAAAGATTCACCAGATTTAAAAGATTCATATAATATTTTTTCTGGATACCATAATACAGCTTGTAAATCAGCCATAGATATCTCTATTCCATAATCGGATTTAAGTTTTGCAAGTACATCATCAAATACACCTCTAATAAATTTTCTTTCAGTACCATTTGATGGTGCTTCTTTTTCACCATTTAAAATTGTAATTAAGTTATTAGAAGCTCTTCTAAGAGCATCCGTTAACGTATTTTCAGATAGCTTAGACCTCAAATCTTTATCTGAAGATATCTTTTTAATAGACTTAGCTATATCAATATAGCTCAATCCATTAATTTTACCAATAATAGATTTTAACAAAGCTAACGAATTTTTATCAGACTTAACAGAATTTAATGCAATTAAAAATGTTTTTTTAGATTTATCTATTTTCTCAACTTTTTTATTTATAAGAGTTCCTGTAAGTCTTCCCCAGGTTCTCATAAACCATCTATCCATAGTTAACTGGTCAAACTTACCCCAAAGATTCATATAAAAACCATTACCTATCTTAGGACCAAGTATAACCGCACCATAAACTTGCTCATTAGCCAATTCACCAGATGCTAAATTTTTTACCTTGCCATCTATATTTACTTTTAAATCACCAGCTCTATATTTAGATGTGAAAAATTCATTCAAATCATTCATAGTTAACCCAGCATCTAACATAGAATTAACCATTTCTAATGATTTCTTTATTGCCATTTGCTGTATACCAAAACCACCATCTGTATCAAATCTTCCGTTCTTCTTAAAATATTCGTATTGTTTTTCGGCAAGTTCAAAATTGAAATCAACTTTATTTCCATTTGACATAATAGCTAGTGGCAATATGAATGCACCCCTAGCAGTTGGGTCAGTTTCTATTTCTGGGTATATAGTTGCCATAACCTTAAGAGCCAACTGTGTTTTCTCATCATACCAACCTATAGATTCTGGATGCTTGGATATAGCATCAATAGACTCATTTGTTATAGCATCTGTTAAATATTGTTTTGTAGTTTCATTTAATTTAGATGGGTCAAATGATTTACCATATATACTTTTTAACTCATCAATATTTTTTTCGAGCATATCTTGCATAGCTCTTTTAAATTCAAGTTTATTATTAAATGATGAATCGCTAGCAAATTTTTTAATATTATCAAAACCAACTGGATTATTTTTTAATTGAATATTTTTAGATAATTCATACCTATCAAACCCTTCAACATTATCAAGATTATACTTCTTAACTGCTTTATCGATAGCTTCTGCTATAGTTGAGCCAGCCTCTACGAATAAAGCAACAGTTTCAACAACAGAGTTATATAAAGCAATAGGTAGCCCAGCAATATTTGATTGGGCTGTACCCTTACCTAGATTTATTTTTAAAGTTCTAATCTTAGATGCTAAGTCTTGAGTTTCTTCTACTTTAACTTCGGCTTGTTTTAAAGCCTTCTGCTGACCTAAAATATTTCTAATGTCTGAAACCCTATCTATCTCTGGTTTAAGTCCTTCTATAACCTCATCTGTTCCGCCAGTAGGTATTTCTTCAAGCTTCTCTAAGTCAAATACGGACTTTTGATTATAGTCTTTACCTAATTGTATTGCATCTTTTTTAGGGAGAGCTGCTACTACATCTATAACAGTTACACCAGCATCGGAATCCCACCAAGTACCAAGAGCTAATACATCTTCATTACCAGCATATAAATCTGAATTTTTGTTTATAAAGTCAGACAACATTTTGGTTGTTATATTTTTTGTAGGAACACCTAGCCTACGTTCATTAAATATTGATACAGATGCAGCAGGTTTACCTATTAAGTTTCCATCAATAAGACTGTATGTACTTCCATCATATTTTTTATGATTTGATACCTGCTCATCTAAAGCTTTCTTATTAACTTCTTTAACTTTTAATTTAGATGAACCTGGCTGTTCTTTATAATTAACAGCTTCATTGTATTTTGCTTTTAATTCATTAGATATATCTGATTCATTAATAAGCTTAGTTATTTCATCTTGAGTATATTGATTGCTCTCATAATACAATCTATACAAATCATCATATCTTTCTTCAGAGTTTCTTTCTTTATTTATATCGTTATATACAGATTGTAAAACTTTATCTTTGCTTTCTGGTCTAACAGTTTCAAATCCCTTATCTATATTTGATTGATACTTATTTTTAAAAGCTTTTTTAACTTTATTGCCATCCGATTCAGAGAAGTCACTTACCTTTAAAACTTTTGTAGAGTTTGCACGAGTTCTACCATCAGCCCATTCAGCAACAACCATATCATAACCATTCTCTTCAGCTATCTTTGTAATATAAGCCAACTGATTGTTTGGTGTAAACGCAGCGTTAGGATTTTCTTTTTCAAATCTAGCCTTAGCTTCTTTTATGTAGTTGTTTACATCAGTATTAAAATCGTATACTTTTTCTTTAGGTATTTTTACCTCATAACCATACTTACCAGAAACTTGTCTTTCTCTAAAGTTTAAGTTTGGATAAAAATTAGACATCCCTCCAACTTTACCCATAGCAGTTGCCTCTTCTGAAGAGGTAACTCTTTCTGGGTTGCTTCCATATTTTGATGGATTAACCTCATTTAATTTCTGATTAGAGAAATGATAGAATACAAAATTACCTTTATCATCTTCGGTGAGATTTGCATAGTTTGATGAATTTTCTGGAGATATTACTTTTGCTTGCGGAGTAGTAGCTTGTGGAGCAATTTTATCACCAAGTACAACTATTCTTTCAGTGTTAATATCTCTATTTGCCTTAGCTATCTCTCTAGCTTTGTTATATGCATCAATAGCACTAATACCAAACTCCTTCTCATTCTTGTCTACCCACTCTTGATTTACGTTCTTAATCTTTTTAAAAGTAGCACGCTCAGAGCCAGCTTGAATAAGTGTAATTAAATCTTCATTACCAACAAGTCTTACTGGCTCATAGGTACCTTGGTTGAATTTAAGTTGCTCAGATGGTTTGTATTTATTAAGTTCAGGCTTGGTGTAATCTATAACATCTAATGCCTCGAAGTTTGATGTAGCCTTTGGTAAACCTTTTTTTACTTTTTCTTGAGGAGCAGGTGTTTCTTTTTGTTTAGCTTCACGTATTGCTTCAGTAATTGGCTTATCATACTTATCGTAAATCTCTTTTCTCTTTACTGCATCATTTGGATTTTTCATAGCAGCATACTCTGCTTGCTCTTGCTCTCTTAGTCTTGATACTTCTTCTGATATAAATTCTTGGGGAGCTTGTGTCTTTCCTAATATAAATTCTGATGGATTTTTTACAATAGCTTCATTTGCTTTAGGTACATTTATAACTACAAACTCATAACCATTTTGGAATGCGTCATACCCAGAACCTTTAAATAAATCAGAAAATTCTTGTTCTTTATTCTCAGGGATACTACCCATAACTATTTTTCTCGCTTCATCTATATCCTTCCCTATTGTTTTTTTCAATCCATTGAGTATAAGAGAGTAATCCTTATATTCTTTAGTATTTTTATCCAAAGATGATACATAGTCGTTTAATTTAGAAATCAAAGCATCATTCACTTCAGATTCAGTATCAAGAATGTTTAATTTTGATTTATCTACATATGTAGCTTTATTTCCATAATCCCAGGCTTTAGAAAATGAATCTGTAAAATATAATCCATTACCATATGTAGCTCTAACGCCTCTCGATATTTTACTTTCATCAAATTTATTAATTTGATTTTCAGAACCGTGAATTATTAATCCAGAATCTGTTAATTTAGCAACAATATCTCTCCAACCTGGTTTTGAATAATTTTTTTTATCTAAACTACTTGCAAGTTCGTTTATTTCTTTTGGAGATTTTTTTAATATTACTTCTTCTTCTGGGCTAATCTCTTGGGGAGCTTGAGTCCCTTCGACTCCTTGTCCCACTCCTTCACCACCTTCTTGGATATTTTCCCCTCCTTCAGTAACTGGTGGAACTTGGCTTGTTGTGCTTGGCTCTTGTATGGCATTTGTTTTGGTTTTAAATTGTTTAACCTTTGTTGATACATCTTTCTGTTTAGCAGCTAATTCCTTTTGCAAGGCTACTAAATCATTCTGTGCTAACTGTCTTGATGTTTCAGATAAAGATGTATTGCTTAGTATTCCTTCCGTATCTTCAATATTGTTATTTAGTCTTTGAAGTTCAACAATATCGTCATAATCTAAAGCATCGTACTCAGCTCTGTTCTCATCTAATACACTGTTAATTTCTTCATTTATATCGGTGAGCTTATCGACTAAACCTCCCTTAATATTATCTGGTATAGATGGACTATCTAAGTCGTTCATCAAGTCATCTCTTTGCTTAGATAAAGCATCTATCTTGGTTTTAGTTTTTTGATTAGTCAAAACATCCATACCCTTACCAAGAGCAGTGACTCCAGTACCCTGTGCAGAACCAACAATGATTGCATCTGATACATTATCAAGTAAACCACGATTAGGGTCAACTCCTGTGTATTTATCTACTATGTTTTGAGAAAACGTAGTAATACCTTCTTCTAAACCATTACCTAAAACATTTGTTACAGGCTGAACCTTTTTGATGAATCTTTCACCAAGTGGTCTTAAAACATTTTTAATTGTGTTTACAGCAGCTTCCCTGCCTTCTGTTCTTGCAATACGTAATGCATCGTCAAGCAAAGCCTTTGTACCAAACTG
>Ga0070374_10000744_pt1 | contig 13622 bp, 10 predicted proteins | sample LauGreSuBDMM15SN_2_FD_66374 | JGI IMG/M metagenome (GOLD analysis project Ga0070374, IMG submission 66374) | Freshwater lake microbial communities from Lake Michigan, USA - Su13.BD.MM15.SN (version 4) (version 4) | ecosystem: Environmental > Aquatic > Freshwater > Lake | place: Lake Michigan...
TGGCAGGCTATAAAAAGTGTACCTATAGCTCAAACCAAACGGCGTTCCATTTTTTCCTTTGGCTTGAATAGCAACTGGCGTGCCGAAACAGTTGAAGGTATCTCTAACTGCTACATCAACGGGATTAGGAATTAAAATCGAATCTAATATATTGTCGTTAGGACAACCATTTGGCGTTGGCGGTGAAGTAGTTGTTAAGCGCAGTTTTATTCGATGCCAACCTCCAGTTACAAACTTATGGTCTGTAACACTTGAGTTATTGTAAACAGTATATGAATTTGAATTAGGGCCAGTTTCAACTTGGAATTGAGTATAACTATTGTTTAAAGGAACCCCATTTTGAAGCGTATAACTAAAGTCGTAAAAACCACAGTTTTTATTAACCTTGTTAATGATAGCCACTGGTATTTTACGCACCAAAATACTAAAAGAACGTGTGGTTCTTGCAGGAATTGGACAGGCTCTATCTTTTGCAGTTACAACCATATAATAAGGTAAGTTACTGGCCATATTTGCGGTTGGGGTCCAACAAAACTTCATACTATCAAACTTGGGCCCAAGGGCAGTTCTGTTTGCAAAATTGTATGACTTAACAAAGGTGGCACCATTGCTTACCAAATTACTAGGAGCGTTCCAATTCAAGTCTGTGGTATCAGTTCCAGCAGTGTTATCCCACCCAGAAATGGTAAAACACAATTGTTGACCAGCACAAACCGAATAGGCAAAGTTAGGTTGAGGTGAGGTTAAAACAGAATTGTTATCATAAGTTCTAAAAACGGGTGGGTTATTGGCCGGACAAAACTGGCTATAAAACTGAATATCTCTTCGTGTAATACCCATTAAGGTTGGCACGCCGCCAATAGTTTTCCATTGCTTTACCTCAATGATTAGGTTCGCTACAAAAGCCCCCATTGGCCTATACCTGATATCGCCTGTAACGGCATCAATACTAATACCTACTGGTGGAACTCCTGGCGGAGTTTGAGTTGGCGCACCTAAATATGGAAAAGGTACAGTAGGGCTATAAGGGGCAACATAAGGTGCAGCAGCACCTTGGCTAACCAAAGCCTGACCAAATGCATAACTCAATGAATCTCCATCTGGGTCAATTGCACCTAGGTTGTAAGTAAAATCTTGGCCCGCACAAGTAACAGCAACAGGGTCGTTGGTAAATGTTGGTGATGAATTACAAGGTGTAGCGCATCTGTTTATAATTACTTCGGTAAAAAAGCCTAAACTGGTTGGGTTGGCTAATGTGGTAATAAAAGTATTTCTACAACAAGACTGAAAACCAAGACTCACTAAACAACAAGTGGATGGAATTGCGCTTAAGTTAATTTGCCCACTAAAAGTATAAACTTCAATTCCAGGCATAAAAGTACCTGGTGTTCTGGTTCCACAATTACTGCATATTGTTTTTGCTGTTGCACATAATTGTATAACATCAAATCCACTTACAGCAGTTACTACAGTTATACTTTGTGAACCAAAACTAACACCTGCACAAGGGCTGGCTGGCAGGCCCGAACCAGCTGGCACACTGACGCCTCTGGCATTTAAACTAATTTGACAGGATGGACTTAATGCAGTAGGACAACCTGCACACAATTGAATACCCGTGCAATCTCTGTAAAGTTTAAAGGTAACCTCGTAAACATTTGGAGTTCCAGTGCAAGTATAGGCAACGTCGGAACCTACAATGTGGTCTGCATAAACTTGTTTAGACCCAAACAAAAAAATGGTAATTACCATTATTGAATGCAGAAAATATTTAATCGCAGTTGATTTCATAACATGGCTGATTGATGAAACAAAGATAAATCGGCTATTTCATAAGATTTTCATAACGTTTATAATTAAGAAAATATTGAAATAAAACGGTTTATTTTGTTTAAAAACCAGTTAAAATTTTTATAATATTAAGGATTGTAAGATATAATAAAACAATAAAAATTTCAATTGTGTTAAAATTAAATTGAAATCAACGCTTAAAAAGGCTCAATTATGCCACAAATTCTACATCCATACGAGAATTAATTTATATTTGACTCAGATAAATTGAAAGCATGAAAGTATTTAAATTTGGTGGGGCATCTGTTAAAAATGCAGAAGCGGTAAGAAACGTTGGTAAGGTTTTAAATGCATACGCTGAAGAACAGGTATTAGTTGTTGTGAGTGCTATGGGCAAAAGCACCAATGCTTTGGAACAATTAGCAAAAGCCTATTTTGAAAAAAATGATAAGAAGCATGAAATTTACCAACAAGTAAAAATATTTCATAACGAAATTATAAAAGGTCTTTTGATAAGCAGTTCATCTCATACCTATGACGATATTGAAAATCTTTTTATTGAATTGGAATGTGAATTAGAAAATGTACCTGATGCTAATTTTGATAAAGTTTATGATCAAATTGTGAGTTACGGAGAAATCATTTCCTCCAGGATATTGAGCGCTTACCTTAATGAGGCTGGCATTAAAAACCGTTGGATGGATGCTCAAAATTTTATTCATACTGACAATACATATAGAGAAGGAAAAGTGGATTGGGAGTCAACTGAGAAATTAATAGCTAGCAAATTGAGGCCTATAGTAAAAAAGCAATTGGTAGTTACACAAGGTTTTATTGGCCGAAATAAAGATAACTTTACAGTAACTTTAGGAAGAGAAGGCTCAGATTATTCGGCAGCAATTTTTGCTTATGGATTAGAGGCAGAAAATGTAACTATTTGGAAAGATGTTGAAGGGGTAATGAATGCTGATCCGAAGAAATTTGCAGATGCAATTAAAATTGATGCAATTAGTTATCCAAAGGCTATTGAAATGGCTTATTATGGGGCTACAGTTATTCACCCAAAAACCATACAACCATTGCAGAGCAAGAATATTCCATTATTTGTTAAATCATTTATGAACCCCGAAGCAGCCGGTACCGTAGTTGGCGTAAGCAAAGAAAAAGAAAATCATTTACCAACTATTATTGTAAAAGAAAATCAGTTGCTCCTCTCGCTTAGCAGTAAAGATTTTTCATTTATTTTGGAAGATAATTTGAGTACTATTTTTAACTCCTTTGCAGAAAAAAGAATAAAGATTAATTTAATGCAAAACTCTGCTATAAGTTTTAGTGTGTGCATAGACAATGAAGCCAATAAAGTTAAAGAACTTATACAATATTTAGAAAAAAACTATTCGATTAAAACCAACGAGCCGGTAGAATTAATTACCATCACCAATTACACCAGCAGAGAATTAGCACAATTAACAGGTGGCAAAAAACTATTGATTGAGCAAAAAACTAGGAACACTTTGCAATTGGTAGTTAGTTAGTTCTTTACCACTGATGATTATATATGCATTCAAAGCATAACAAAAAATGCATACGAGAAAATCTGTTTCTTTTCAAAACTAAGCACCTTAATTTTAATGCTAGTTATGAAACAAAATTTTTTAAAATATCAAGATTCATCCAATTTCTATTCCTTTGAAGCGTGAAAAAATCCTTTAGTTTAGATTTTGTATCATTATTATCTTCAATTGGTTTGGATCAAACCGAAATTGAACAACCTAATTCAGGTGAGTTTATCATTAAAAAAAAATCGTTAACCATTTTTTTACATCTCTTAGGTTCAAGAAAAAATGATATTCATCAAGTTTCTGAAAAGCAGGTAACTACTCTAAAAGTGGTTCATATATTTGAGGACCAATGGCTCAAAAATCCAATAATGGTAGCTTTTAGGGTAAAAAACTTATTGGGTTTGAACCAAACTATTTCTGCCAGGTTGTGCGAAATTATAAAAATTGATAAGCCGTGTGCCGATATGTTTTTTGAGCTGAACCATTTTCAAGGAAGTTCTAGCTTTGCATTTAAATACGGACTCCAATATAAAGGCGAATTGCTTGCTGCTATGGCCTTTAGTAAATCGCGAGTAATGACAGATTCGAAGGTTCTTTATAGGTCTTACGAATTGATTAGATTTGCCAATAAACAAGGCTTTACTGTAACTGGAGGTTTACAAAAACTTGTCAAACATTTCATTAGAGAAAAGCATGCGCAACACATTATGACCTATATAGATTTAGATTGGGGCAATGGAAATTCATTTGCCAAAATGGGCTTTAAAGACAAAGGAAATACACCAGAGCATATGTTTTATATTGACCCAAAAACCTATAGGCGTTATTCTGAAAAAGAGATGGATGCAAATAAGTTGGCAGTGAAAAATTATATTGCTGTTCAAAATTCGGGGAGTAAGAAAATGGTTTTAGATTTAAGGACATTTTGATAAATAAAAAAACACATGATTCAATAGTGGTTCTTGGGCCCACTGCTAGCGGTAAAACACGCTTAGCTGTTAAGCTTGCAGGAATATTGAATGGTGAAATATTGAGTGCCGATGCCAGGATGGTTTACAAAAAAATGGATATTGGCACAGGTAAAGATTTAAAAGAATATTTTTATGATAAAAAGGCTATCCCCTATCACCTAATAAATTTGGTTGACCCAAATACAAGTTATCATATTTACCAATACCAACAAGATTTTAAAAGAGCTTTTCAATTGGTTCAGGCCAACAAAAAAATACCTATAATTTGCGGAGGAAGTGGCTTATATCTAGAGGCAGTAATCAAAGATTATCAGTACACAGCAATCCCAATTAATGAGCAACAACGTTTAATTTATTTGAACCAAGATTACGGTGATTTATTAACAACTTTTGAGTTAATGGATTTGCCAGAATACAAAAAAACCGCTGATGTAGCTACAAAAAAAAGATTGATAAGAGCACTAGAAATTGGGCAACATTTATTGGCGCATCCAAATTTAAAATTACCAAATTCGCACTCTCTCCATCCACTTATTATTGGCTTGAACCCAAACCTTGAAATGCGAAGAGAAAATATAATGTTAAGACTTCAAAGTAGGTTAAAAGAAGGCTTAATTGAGGAGGTAAAAGGATTAATGAACGAAGGTGTTGATGCAATAAGACTGGCGCATTTTGGATTAGAATATAAATGGATTTCAAGTTATTTATTGGGCCATATCAGTCAAGAGCAATTGGTAGAAAAACTTGGAGTGGCTATACAGCAATTCGCAAAAAGGCAAATGACCTATTTTAGAAAAATGGAAAAATCTAGACTTAAAATTTACTGGATTAAACAGGAAATTGAGGCACTTGAACTTTTAAATAAGCATTTCATAAATTCAGATTTTGGTCAATTAACTAATATTGGCTGATTTTAGAAAAAAAAATTCTTATCTTTGATTTATATAACCATTAAATCCATGAAAAAAATATACTTAACATTACTTTTTGCAATGATTGGCATATTGGCCAATGCGCAATGTACACCAGATCCAATTTATACAAAGCCGGGGCTTTATCCAAATAAAATGCCAGATGGAATTGTAGGTACTTGGTTTGAGCAAACACTTACTTTAATTGTGCCTAAAGACACGCAAATTAATTATAGCGGCAATTTGTATAATATAAAAGTAGATTCTGCCACGGTGGTTGAAATTAGTGATTTGCCAAGTAGCTTTAGTTATATTTGTGATAATGCTCGTAGAACATGGGCTGGTGGTGCCAAAGGATGTGCAAAAATGACTGGAATACCATTGGCATCCGATACCGGTAAAATACAAATATATGTTAAAGTTAGAACCTTCTTTAAAATTGTAGGTTTATCTAATCAGTTAGATCAATTAGATTCTAGTACCATTGATTTTTTAATAAAAATGCCAACTGCTTTGCAGGAGTTGGAGAAAGAAGCAGGTTTAAAAGCTTTTCCAAACCCAGCTCAAAATGTTTTGCATGTAGTGGTTAGTAAATACAATGCCAAAGCTACTTATGAAATTTACAATATCATGGGGCAGTTGTTTCCAACAACTACTATCTATTCTCCTAATACAGGCGAGGTTACTTTTAACATTGGTGATTTATTACCCGGCGTGTATTTTGTTAAAGGTGAAAATGATGGAAGAACTTACCAAGCAAGGTTTATTAAAGAATAAACTATAAATACCTAATTGTAAAAAGCGAGTCGGTCTTAGGATTGATTCGCTTTTACTTTTTTAATACCTAGCAGCAATGAATTGCCTATGACGATAACATCACTGAATGCCATAGACAAAGCGCCTAGCATTGGATGCATAAAACCTGCTGCAGCCAGTGGTATGCAAACAATGTTATAGAAAAAGGCCCAAAACAAATTTTGTTGAATGGTTTTATAGGTTTGTTTACTAATGATATGCGCTTCTTTAAGCGCTATTAAATCGTTGCGCATAAGCACCAAATTTGCTGCTTGTATGGCAATGTCACTTCCTTTCGCAAAAGATATTCCCACAGAAACTTTACTGAGTGCAGGAGCATCGTTAACACCATCACCAACCATTACAAGAGGCTTTTTGGCTTGTGCGTTTATGACAAATTGTAATTTTTGGGCTGGTAGTTGTTCTGCCAAAAAATTTGTAATTCCTAGGTTTGAAGCAATCTCTATTACCTTTTTTTCACGATCTCCGCTCAGTAAAATACTTTCAACCTGCTGCGTATTTAAATAACTGATTAAATCTTTAGCGCCATCTTTTAGGCTATCTGAGATAGATAAGTAAGCTACTAAAGTATCATTTTTAGTTAGTAACAAATCTGCCTCACTCCCGCTTATTTGACAGTAATTAGCCGAACCAAATTTCCAAACAAAACCTTGTTCATCTATAACCATCATGCCTCTACCTTTTTCCTCTTGTATTTGAGTAAAGTTTGGCGTTGATATAAACCAATTGGCATGTTGATCAATTAAAGCCTTGGCAATAGGGTGAGAAGAATGTTTCTCCATCCCAAAAATTATATTTTTTAATACGTCATCTTGCTTTGGTTCGAACCAAAAATTTGTGAATAAAAAATTGCCGGTGGTAAGTGTACCAGTTTTATCAAAAACTATTTTATCACTTTTGGCAAAGTTTTCCAATACATCGCCACCTTTAATTAATATGCCTCTTTTAGCCGCTTTACCAATGCCCACCATTATAGCAGTAGGTGTTGCCAAACCCATGGCGCAAGGGCAAGAAATAACCAAAACAGCTACAGCTCTTAGCATACTTTGTGCTGAACCTAAACTAAGATAAAAAAACGAAAACAAAAAAGTGGCAAATGAAATTGCCACAACTGCTGGCACAAAAATGGCGCTCACTTGGTCGCCTAATTTTTGAATTTGTGGTTTGGAACCTTGGGCCTTTTTAACCATTTCAATAATTTGCGATAAAACACTGTCTTTTAAAATAGTGTTAACCCTTACTTGTAAATTACCATTGATGAGTATTGTACCACCAACTAATTTATCACCAATTTTTTTGTGAACAGGTAGGCTTTCTCCACTCATCAAACGCTCGTCGCAATCGCCTTCACCCTTTACCAAATCTGCATCTATGGGAATAATATCACCTGAATTAATTTGAAGCAAATCGCCTTTTTTAAGTAAGTTTACTTCAATTTCTTGGGTATGAAGATGGCCCTCATGCATGGTTATTAACTTTGCAGTTTTAACTTGCATGGCACTTAATCCTTTAATTGCATTGGTTGTTTTTTTCACTGAACGCTTTTCAATTACATTGCCAAAAAGCACCAATGAAATAATGGTTGCACCCGTTTCAAAAAATAAATATTCATGAACTTTATGGGTACCATAAAAATAGTAGGTTCCAAAAATACTATAGAATAAGGCAGAAGCAGCGCCAATAAAAATGAGCACATCCATATTGGGTACACCAGACTTTAAACTGTGATAGGCACTCTTGCCAAAATACCACAAACCCATAGCATATACTGGAATAGAAAGAATTAGCTGCACCAATGGATTGTGCAATGGAGCCCATGAAACAAGCATATGCAAGGCAAGCGGAACAGAAAAGAAAAGAGAGAAAATGAGTTTAGCCTCTAGAGAGCCTAGGAGTTTTTTTTTTGAATGTTGGGTTCATCTGCTTGAACAACAACATAACCAAGCTCTTCAATACTATCTTTAATTTGGGCAAGAGGCACGTTAGGAATATTTTGAAAACGTACTTCCCCTGTTGCAAAATTTACATCAACTTCCTCCATGCCTTGTTTTTCTAGACGCCTGCGAACACCCATAGCGCAATTGTTACAAGTCATGCCTTCTACCACTAATTCTGCTGTTTGCATGATTGATTTTCAGTTATAGTACAAATATAAGTATAAATTTGACAAATAATGGATACTTAAATCTGCTTCAAAAAACTAACTTGCCTTTAAAAAGTTTATGTATATATGAAAGAAACCAAACGCAGTATATTATTTTTGATATTAGGAAGCTTTTTTATAGCCAATGCTATTATTGCAGAATTTATTGGGGTTAAGATATTTTCTTTAGAGGAAACGCTAGGCATGCAACCGGTGAATTGGCAGATTTTGGGTAATAGCTTAAGCTTTAATATGACTGTTGGGGTTATTTTATGGCCCATTGTTTTTATCATGACCGACATCATTAATGAATATTTTGGATCGAGCGGTGTAAAGTTGTTTTCTTATATTGCAGCCATTTTGGTTTCCTATGCTTTCCTTGCTATTTACATGGGCATAAACCTCACTCCTGCCAACTTTTGGATCAACAAATCTACCCCAACTGGAACCACCAATATGCAAGATGCTTATACCCAAATTTTTGGTCAGGGCATGTGGATTATAGTAGGCTCCTTGGTTGCATTTCTAGTTGGACAATTAGTAGATGTTTCGGTATTTCATTACCTGAAAAGAAAAACGGGGGCTAATAAATTGTGGCTTCGTAGCACAGGATCTACTTTAGTTTCGCAGCTCATAGACAGCTTTGTGGTTCTATTTATAGCTTTTTACATTGGGGCTGGCTGGGATATAAAATTGGTATTGGGTATCTGTTTGGTGAATTACATATACAAGCTTACAGTAGCCTTGTTGCTAACACCTCTTCTATATGGCATACACAGTATGATAGATGCCTATTTAGGTAAGGAACTAGCAGAAAGTATGATGCGGGAAGCGCACGGCCCTTCAGCGATCTAACGACCTCGTTTTAGGTCATAGGAAAAATAATTTAACTACCTATATAAATGAGATATTTACCCCAACAAAATGATGATGAAAATGAAATAGAATTTAGCAAATTTTTTAAAAATTTAAACGGTTCTTTAATCAATCAATGCAATATTTTGAATCAATTAAAGTGATAATTTTAAAATACTTTTTATTAATTATGTAATGACCAATTTAGCTTTAAACTGCAGTTTTGTATTAGTATTGGATTATAAAATCTAACTATTTAATTTTGGCTTTAAACTATGAAAACAGAAGGTGAACTTTATAAAGAGATAATTGAAACTACCGAAAAAATCAGAGAAAATCATCCAGAACTGACTAAGTTTGAAGATGAAATGACTATCACAATTCCATCTGAGCAAAGTCCGGAAATAAGCATAAATACCCTAAATGAATACAACAATTCTTTGAAGGCTATGGCAGGTGAATATGCTAAAAATTCAAAAAAGCATATTGTGATTATTGGTGCAGGGTTTGCTGGATTGAAATTAGCAAGAATGCTCAATAATCACCCAAATTTTAGAATTACCTTAATCGATAAAAACAATTACCACCAGTTTCAACCATTGTTATACCAAGTGGCAATGGCTCATTTGGATGCTAGTAATATTTCATTTCCTCTCAGAAATATTTTCCAAAAAAGCAAAAATGTTGCCATAAGAGTAGCCAACGTTACCAATATTAAAACAGAAAATAATACGGTAGAAACATCCAATGGAAATTTTACTTATGACTATTTAGTTGTAGCCACTGGGGCTTGCACAAATTACTTTGGGAACAAGGGAATTGAGAAAAATGCAATTCCAATGAAATCTACCATTGAGGCTTTGAATATCCGAAGCATCTTGCTTCAACACTTTGAAGATGCCGTTACCGCAAATAGCGCAAATAAAAACAAACTTCTATCAATTGTGATTGTTGGCGGTGGTCCAACAGGGGTTGAACTAAGCGGCGCATTGGCTGAAATGAAAACCGAATCTTTGCCACTAGAATATCCTGAATTGAATTTTACGGAAATGAAAATTTACCTGTTAGAAGGCACCTCAAAACTTTTATCAGCCATGAGTGAATCGTCTTCAAAAAAGGCAAAAGAATACTTGGAAAAGTTAGGCGTTACCGTAATGTTAAACACCATTGTTAAAGAATATGATGGCAAAGAAGTGTTGCTCCATGATTCAACCATTATCGAATCTACCTTTGTTATTTGGGCTGCAGGAGTAAAGGGAAATATTCCTGGAGGCATTGAACCAAGTTATATTTCAAAATCGAACCTAATTAAAACCGATAATTACAATAAAGTAATTGGCTTGGATAATGTATACGCTGTAGGCGATGTTGCCTTTATTGAGAGTGATTTGTATCCAAAAGGATACCCTCAACTGGCTAATGTTGCCATAGACCAATCAAAAAATATAGCTAATAATTTCATCCTACTAGTAAATAACAAACAGCCCCTACCCTTTCATTATATAAACAAAGGAAGCATGGCGACTGTAGGAAGAAACAAAGCCGTGGTAGATTTAGCCATACCCAAGTTAACCTTTCATGGTTTTTTTGCTTGGTTTATTTGGATGGCTTTGCATCTATTTTTACTTATTGGGTTCAAAAATAGAATAGTAGTTTTCATCAATTGGATATACAAATACATTACCCGTAGGCAATCATTGGCATTGTTGTTTCCAAATATAAATTCAAGTAAAAACTAAATTATTTTTTTCGGTTTGAACCAAACAAAGTAACATAATAAAAGAATTTTAAATATGCCGCGCAGTTTAATTTATTCGCATTATTAAAAAAAAAGAAACGGCAACAGCCAGAATATAAATAGGCTTTTATTTAAACCACAAACGCTGCATGTCCATTTTTTCTTCGGCTACAAACAAACTGCAAAAATAAAGTCCTTTAGTAGAGAAGCCGTGTACGAACACAATTTCGTTGATGGTCTTATCTAAAGCAATAGTTAAACTATTCACAATTCTACCTTGTAAATCTGTGATGATTAATTGTCCAGTTAAACCGGGTTTTGGATTTGGCATATAAACACTTAAGGTTAGTGTTTCATCAATAGGATTTGGACTAACAGGCAAGAGTTGCATTTTATTGCTGATTGCGTCCTTTTTTAAAACACCCGTAGCAGGCACTCCCGCTACTTTTACATACTTTTCCATAGAGAATAAACTCTCGGTTCCTGCAGCATCCATGGTGGCAACACTTACAAAATAAAAGCTATCCTTTTTAACATGGTAGGTTTTCAAATCAGCTTGATTTTGTAGGGTAAATATCGTGTCAAATGTATTTCCTCTTCCTCGAAAACCAATTCTATAGGCATACTTAGCTTGTGGATTTGTAAGCTTCACTGAGAGTCCATTGCCATCATTGATTAACTCAAATTCAGGTGGGTCTTGTGGTCCAATAGCCAACATGGCAGTAGTAATACCATTGATCTGAACATTTCGTTTGAGGTAACTGCTACTCACAAAAAGTGAATCAAATATTCCATCGCCATTTAGGTCTTTTCCTAATACATCTCTTGTACTGTGTTGCCTATCTAAATAACCTGGAGCTGCGGCATTGGCATCGCCATGCTCGTTGGCGCTGGTAAATCTTATGGCTGCATAACCTTGCTGCCTAAAAGGAATATGATCACCACCGCGACCAATTCTGTCTTCTGCGTTCATGATTTGAATATTGGTTTTAACAGGCATTTCCGCTAATAGCTCCTCCTCAAATGAAAGTTTGGTATACCTAGCTAAGCCCTTGGGCATAGAATAATTGGCACCTGCAGAGAATATTCTAACTTGTAAGCTATCAATTTCATTTTCGCCAGGACATCCAGGAGGAGAGGCTGTTTTGCCGCAAATAATGCCACCAATAACATCGTTATTTAAAACAGCCCTGATAGGTAGGGCGTTTGTTTTGGCATAAACAGCAAATGCGTTAGCTCCATCTAAGCCTTGTTCCTCAGCGGTTGTGAGCATAAATACCAAGGTTCTTGGATAGGTATACTTACTTAAAACCCTTGCCAATTCTAACACTAAAGCTACTCCGCTCCCATTGTCTTCCATGCCTCTGGCTTCGCAGGCAGTATCGCACGAGCTTTCACACCTGCTATCATAATGGGCTTCAATAAGGATAAAACCTTTTTGAGAAGTATCAGTACCCGGCAATATACCCAAAACATTTTTATGGGTATTTATATTACAAATTATTTTGTCGAATTGAAAAAATCCTGTGATGAACGCTGGATTATTATGTTTAATTTTATTGAATTGCGCCAAAGCCCAGTTTCTTGCAGCACCAATACCGTTGCTTACCGACAAAGTATCCGAGCCCGAATTTCTATTTCTAAATTGGTTCAAAGCGAATAAATATTGCAACAAAGAATCTGAGGAAATTTGAGTAAGCAAATTTTGTTTAATGGCAGCTTTAGATGAGGTGGGTTGACCCGAATAAAATTGCGATGGATTGTATTGACCTTTTAAAACAGGCAACATTAGTGGCTCCGACAAACGTAAGTTGGTTTGAGCCGAAAGTGATGAGCCTAGCGCCAATAGCAAGGATACAAATATTAAACGAACTGCATATTTCATTAGCATGGGATTAATAATAAATTTTATTTGATGCATGTAAAGCTCCATTCATGAATATCAAATGTAATAAAACCTATCGTTTTTTAATTAAAAATTGTATTGAAAGCATGATTAAACTTTAATTAAATATTTGAGTAATTAAAAGCCTTTTTGCCTAACAAAAATTGGTATTTTTTACTCTATAATAATTAATTGCTTAAATTTGAAGGATGCGTTTTCGTTCACCAGATTTACAAACCGAGTTTACCTTTAAAACCAGCAGAAGTGGCGGGGCTGGAGGGCAACATGTAAACAAAGTTGAAACCAAGGTTCAGCTCTCCTTTGATATAAAGTTATCTCAATTGCTAACAGAAGAAGAAAAGGAATTGCTGCTTCATAAACTTAGTAAATACATAACCTTAGATGGCGTTTTGCAAGTTAGCTCCCAAGATGGAAGAAGTCAGCATACCAATAAATTGGATGCTTTAAGTAAAACCTACAAGTTGCTCAACAAGTGTTTTGAGATTCGCAAAAAGCGAAAACCAAGCTCACCCACCAAGGCTTCATTGGCAAAACGTAAGGTAAGCAAACAACGCAACAGCGCAATTAAACGGTTGCGAGGTAAGCAAGATTTGGAGTAGACCAAATAATTACCCGCTTAAGATTGTATTTAGATTGTAAAAATCAAAAAACAAATTGACCCTAATCTGTAATCACTACCTTCTTAGCTTCCTGAAAATTGGCACCATTGACTTTAATAAAATACACTCCAGCAGGAATGCCATTTAGTTTTAACTTTAAAATGGTTTCCATTGGAAAAAATTGCTGTGTTACCATTTGCTTACCTTCTATGGATATTAGCTCAATGAATAGTTTTTCGTTACTTCCTTTTCCCAATTCTATTATAAGTTGATCTTTGGCCGGATTTGGATAAACATCAAAAGAATTATTATTGTTTATTGGTTCATTAA
>Ga0070374_10000748_pt1 | contig 13567 bp, 15 predicted proteins | sample LauGreSuBDMM15SN_2_FD_66374 | JGI IMG/M metagenome (GOLD analysis project Ga0070374, IMG submission 66374) | Freshwater lake microbial communities from Lake Michigan, USA - Su13.BD.MM15.SN (version 4) (version 4) | ecosystem: Environmental > Aquatic > Freshwater > Lake | place: Lake Michigan...
GGCATCGGTCGCTGCAGCTGCTTTCGCCGCTTTCGACTTTAATAGTGCCATTTGAGTAACTCCCGCGAGTTTGTAAAACGAAGGCAACGTCTTGCCCTCTATTAGTTAAGACACCGCTGGTGGGCAAATGTTGTGCCCTTTTGAAAAGAATCTTTAAAAGATCCTTGGGTTGCGGTGGATTGAGCGTAGTTGGGGGAATGGATAGCAGGGCTTTCGCCGAATGGCAGCGAGAAACGAGCCTGCCGGAATCAGATCTATAGTCTATGGGATAGGCAAGAGTAAAGGCGGCATTGAGGGTTTTAGGCGTGTCCCCTAGATCAGCCCTAGGACAAGTGCCTTCTTGGCCGCATCCTTGCGGTCGCTGACCGATAGAGCCTGGTAGATCCTCATGGTCTCATGGCGAACCGTTGAGACTGTAAAGCCCAGCTCCGTTGCTCTACCGACTGAGCCATAGGCCTTACTGCTTTTCTAATACTCTTTCAAGAAGCCTTCTCTACCTAACTCCTTCGACCTTCGCAATCTTCTCGCTTATTTCCAAAAATCTTCACCTTCCGAAGATTCAGGACTAGATTCCGAGAAAACCTATCCCGATAATTATGTGGCCAGGTGAAAAGAGATTTCAATGCACAGGCAATTTGTATACATCTTGATGAATCAATGACTTGGAGGTGTGGGGCTGTTCTCACGCGCACCCCATCGAATCTGCTTGGAAAAGAATTCATAGACATAAGAAACGCCAAATCCAAATAAAGGGATCCAGCAAACCAATATCCACCAGGCAAACCGGCCCTCCCAAATTGCCCATGTCCCTGCAATTAAAGTAGCTGATGGGATTGTAAGGACCGTAATAGACCTGAGGATTACTTTATGTCTAGCTTTGATTAGTCCAATCAAAGAGAATAAGTAGAAGTTAAACATAGTTAATGAAATGAATACGTTAAGCGAGCTTGAGTACCAAGGTCGCACTTGCTTGAATTCCCAAAAGAGGCGCAGGGCACCCAACCTTAAATTATCCGCTGGATACTCCAAAATATAATTAACAAAGGCCCCATTTGAGCGATCTGAGGTTGAGGGAGAAGGCATTTTGTAAGAAATTTCCTTCACTCCAAAAACTATATTTCCTTCTAAAGTCCTCTCAAAGATGGTGTTCTGAACAGTTACTTGTCCGACACTATTACTCCCCAGAAGCATCAAACCATAAAAAGAGCCTAATACCCAAATTAACAGAATTAGAAGCGCCTTAACTGAAATAGGCTTGATGTTTGAAAGAATAAAAATCGTTACCAGTGCACATGCAACAATAACTCCATTTGGGCGCAGTAAGGTCAATATAATTACGACGCAAATTAAAGATGGAGTGATCCATTTGTTCCTCTTATATGTTGCTAGGCGCATTCCAATAATAATTAGCGCATAAAAGATTGACTCCGTTAAAATGTACCTCGTCCACTGAGTTATCAATGGAAACAATAAATAAAAAGCTGCTGAAATCCAACCTGCTCTTGAGCCACCTAACTTCTCGGCGATTGAATAAAGTGAGTAACTAGCTAAAATAACTAACGTACTTTGGATGAGAACCATTAGTATTCCTGAGTTACTTACAAATTGGGAACTATGAAGTAGATAAATATAACCACTATAAAGCTGTTCAAAGGAAGTCAATTCCGTAACGCGAGCCGATGCAGCAAAATAAAATAATGAATCTCCGCGTGAAATCACAAAAGTATTCAATCCAAAAAGACTTGAAACTAAAACCTGCCCAAAAGTGAGAAGGGCTACAAACACAACCAGTTTTCTAATCTCGTATTCCATCGACTTCGGCTTTAATTTCGGCATTTTAGTTCTTTCTAGGTACATTAGAGACGTCATAAGAGATAAAGGCTAAGATGAATTGGAGTCCGGTTAAAATTCCCAAACCGGCAAGCATTACAGTTCCGGGATTGTTTGGAATTCCCGTAGAACTCGAGTCTAGCCAAATTGTAAGTGAGTTAAATAGCCCGAATAAAAACAAGACTAGACCTAGTGGTAATTGAATAGTTGCAACACTGGCGTCGCGCAGAATGTACGAGTAAAAGAATCGCTTAAATGTATTTCTCAAGTGCTTAAAGAGAAATTCGAGAGTTACTCTTCGAATTGATAAATTACTCTTTTCATTACCATAAAAACTGTTCATGGGAACATCTTGAACCACCATGCGATTACAATAAAGCCTGAACAGCATGTCAGACTCAAAAAAATATGAATTACTAATTCGGTCTAAATCTAATGCTTGCAATGCATTTCTTGAAATCGCCGTGAAGCCATTATTTGAATCGAAAATATTCCAATAACCTGTAGAAAATTTATTAAACATACTTAAAATTGAGTTTCCGAATAACCTCTTTCGAGGCATTGATTTCAATGAGTCTAAAGTGTAGAAGCGATTACCTTTCGTATAGTCAGCCCGATTAGATAAAATTGGAGAAATTAGGTTTGGAATTAACGCCGGATCCATTTGCCCGTCACCGTCAATTTTTATAACTATGTCGGCACCATTTTGTAAGGCTTGAATGTATCCATTTTTAACCGCACCACCAACTCCTAGGTTTTCTTTGTTGAACACAACAATAACTTCTGGGCCAGGGAACTTTTCTGACACCATGCGCCCAACTCCATTTGGGCACTTGTCATCGACAACGATGACTTGTTCAACATACTGCTTCAAATTTGAGATCAATTCAAATATTGATTCATTTAGTTTATAGGCTGGGACCACAGCAACTAAATGAATACTTTCTTGACTTCTCATAATACAAATGTACTAAACAATTGCCCAACACGCCGCATTTTATAATAAAAGTCTAATCCATTTTAGATCTTCTTGATAAATCCCGAATCAACTTTAGATCCCAGTAAAATTTCTACTGATTCGTCTGGCTAGGCCTTTAGAAGGTTTTTCAACTAAAATCCAACTAAACATCGCCAAGCTGAATGTTGTCAAAATTAATAGAAGAAACATGTAAAAAGATGAAATTGAAATAATTCCGAAAAGGCTAAGCGATATCAATACCTGAAGGATTGGTGCATGGTAGAGAAAAACACCAAAACTCAAATCGAATTCATCACACCACCTAAAGCTCTTTAGCATTTGATTCCCTGATCCGATTAGAACTACAATTATTGAAAAGCAGATAGAGCCAAGGAGAAAGTAGGCAGAAAATAAATTTGCAAGTATGAATATTCCGCTTAGAATTATAATCGAAAGATTCTTGTTCCTAAGAGTTAATAGAATTTTTGGATATGCGGCAAGTAAAGAACCAACAGCAAAAGATTGAAGTGCATTCATAAGTCTGAGAGCTTCGATTCTCTTCTCTTGGAAGAAATTATTGCTGAATAACATGAAATCCTCTACGAATAAAATCCCAAGTCCAGATACTATGGATGCTCCGATTATTATAAAAAGAACTTGATGTGGATAAACTTCAAAACGGGCACAAATTTTGATGCTTAGTATAAGGAGTATGTAGCAAATGAATTCTGGAAATAACGACCATAAGCTTGCATTTACCAAATGTGGATATAAATTGTTAGGAAATAGACCATTTATTTCCTCATTTGACTGCCATAGTGCGAAATTATTTAAAATATGGGTTATGTACTTCGCTTTTGGTATCTCATAATCGCTACTAATCGAATTTGGGATACTAAATTCCAAAATAAACAGGCCCATAGTGACGATAATTAGATGTAACCAATAAGCTGGGAATATTCTGAAGATCCGCTTGATCATGTACATCCCAGTGGTCTGTGATGTGGCACTTTTAGTCAACAGGTATCCGGAAATTGCGAAGAATCCGCCGACGGAAATAGTTCCCAGATCTACACCATTTCCTGAAGATCTCAAAGTAACGAACTCAGCATTTCCTTGAAGTATACAGAAGTGTGAAACCATCACACTTATTGCAAGTGAAAGGCGTATGAATCCGAAATTATTTCTACTTTCCGCAGATATCAGTTGCTTTATCCCTACTCTTAAATCGTGCTTTGAGGCTGTCCATCATGCGCCTGAAAGCGGTGCCTAAATTCCAGGAGTCAAAATGACCCAAATACTCCAATAACTAAAACACGATTTGGCCTAACCCTCAAAAGAAATTGGTATGCCGATAGGTTACACCTGTGAGTGACCAATTGCGCTTCTTCAAGGAGAGAGCCGAGTGTGCTGTTGTAGTACCCGCATATGGGGAGCCACAGTACCTCGAAGCGACCCTTAGATCCTTGATAAGTACACAAGGCGACTCGGTAAGAATTCTTGTTCTGGATGATGGGTCTGACTCCAGTTTTATCCAAAACTTAGTCAAACAATTTCAACCTCGAATTAGCTATATTCGTAATCCTACAAATTTAGGAGTCTCAAATAACTTCAATAAAGGACTTCGAATAGCAAATGCTAAATATGTAATGTTGGTAGGTCATGATGATTTAATGTCAGGTTGTATGACTTCAGTAGTCAACAAAACTCAATTTCTAGATCGATCTTTTTTTGCGATTCTAACACCAGCTAAAACAGTTAATTCTTTTGGTAAGACCTCTTTGAGTCTAAGCGCTTTCGCAAAATCTCTATTAACACCAAGTAATAGCGGAATAATCTCTGCAAAACGTTTCTTAGTATCGCTCCTAGTCGGAAACTGGGTATTCAACCCCTCGATTATTTGGAACACCGAAGATCTTGAAAGCGAACTCTTCAGTGACCGCTATTTATTCTGTATGGACTGGGATCTTTTGTTAAGGTTGGCGTATAGAAATAGGACTTGTATCTACTCTGAAACAGAAATTTTAATGTATAGAAGGCATTTGGAATCCATCTCTATGAGAAATCTGAATGGTAGATACGCGGAGGAATTAGAAGTTCTAAGAATGAATTATAAACTTGCAAATAGGCCAAATTTTCTATGCTTTATTTTGACCAAAGTTGCAATTATGCCTAGACTCAATTATGCCATCAGAAAAGTTCAATCCTTTGGGCTGCAAAAGATCAAGTAACTTTCCAAGCTTTCGAGAATTGCCATGTTTTGTCCTATATTCCTATCAAACTCGTCAATATCAATACATGTGGGCCCAGACGGGCTCGAACCGTCGACCCACGGATTAAAAGTCCGTTGCTCTACCGACTGAGCTATAGGCCCCACTACCGAATAGGCTTCTTTTTTTGAACCCTAAATATCTGATTTCCACTTTGCACGCACATCTTATTCCCTTTTTGGGCACGTGCATGACAACATTCTGACAAGACCAAGTCCTAGAATACGCCTCTTGGTATGCGGACAACCCCATTCAATCACCTGGCCTTTGAAGCCACACCACCCCTTCAAAACGGTCACTACATCGAAGTTGTCTGCCCACTAGATCACTCAGTTTTAGATGGATCACGATTTGGTAAAGCTGTTTCACCTCTCGCAGCAGTATCTGGCGGCTGCCAGATGGGTCGTTTCAGTTGATGATGTGTGAACTCTTGAAAAACACCTTGGCCACCAAACTGTAGATGGCCGCCGTATAATGAGGCTCAACTTGCACCGAAAAGCTGTAGTTAATAAAATTGTAAGTATGGACAATCTAGGTACTACTGATTCTAATTACTCAAATCACCTTCAAAAGTCTCAAAAAAAATGGAAGAGAGTACTTGGGGTTCAAAAACCATATATGCGCTCCATTAGGAATCTAAAGCTTGGGAAAAGTTTAGATGTTGGTTGTGGGATTGGAAGAGTTTTAGAGTGGCTACCAGAAGGTTCGGTTGGCGTCGATCACAATTCCACCTCAATCGACCTTTGTAAACGTAAAGGACTTTTGGCCTATGAAAGCACAGATTTTGACAAGGCTGTACGCCGAAAAGAAATAGAATTTGGCACCTTTGACAGCATTGTCATGACGCATTTGCTAGAGCATCTAACCATTGAAGGGCAAAGAATAATTCTTGGAAAGTACATCCCATTCTTAAAGCAAGACGGCAGAATTTTTATAGCCACACCCCAGGAGTTAGGGTTTTCTTCGGACTTGACGCACATTACTTTTACTGATTTTGATGACGCGAGAGAACTAATAGAGGCCAGCGGGCTAACTCTGGTGAGCCAGCAATCTTTCCCATTTCCAAGAATCTTTGGAAGATTCTTTAAGTATAACGAATTCCATACACTAGGAATCTTGAGTAAATAATTTGGAAAAGTGCCAAAGTGATGAATAGACCAACTCAATCAATATTGTTTCCTGAATTCAATTTTCGATCCACCAGTCGGGTAATTCAACCCTCAATTGAAGGCCATTCTTAACGACAAAGGATGTAACCGCCTTAACCACGCCATCGTGCTCTCGTTGAAAACCATTGTAGTAATCATGTCCCCCAATGACTCCACCATTGCTTAGCAGCGGCCAATAATTGTCAATGTCCTCAGTAACGAACTTTTCTTGGTGATTACCATCTATGTACACAAAGTCTAATCTCTCGCTAATACTTGGCAGAGCAGATGATGATAGTTGTCTGATCCAAAGAATTTGATCTGAATATTCGGTTAATCTTTCTCGCGCAAAAATCTCTGTTGTGCTCAATGCGAGTTGATCAACTCCATAATGTAATTTTCCTTCTTCATATTCAGCATACATTTCATATGGATCAATTAAATACATTTTTTGTATATCAAGAGTTTTCAATAACGAGTGAGCATGCTCTCCTCCTGCTACGCCAATTTCGGCACCAACTAGATTTTTTCTTCCGCGTAAGTTTGAAAGCCTTTCAAATGGGCGGGGATAGATTCTATGCTTGATATCACTAAGGACATCCACTATGTCATTTTCGGAGATGGTTTTTGACAAGTACTTGAGATTATCTGAATTCGAGATTAGAGGAAGGGATTTACCGTTTTCCGTTTCTTTCATATTTAATTTCGATTCTATTGCTGAAAAATCTGGATCTACCGAAAGGGTAGAAGATTGTTCAGATTCATCGAACCTACCGCTGAATTGGAATGAAGTAAACAGACTTAATCTGGGAGTTTCCCTTCAGCAAGAAGCTGACCAAGCCTAGGGGCTTCTGAATCCTTCTGGGACATCACTACTTCTTGGCCACTGAGCAATTCCAAATGCCAATTAATTCCTAAATCTGGATCTAATGGCTGAATCTCAAATTCCAATTCAGGCATGTATGGTGAATTCAATAAATAAGAAACAATTGTCTTGTCTTCGAGTGCCATAAATCCATGCGCAAGACCTTCTTCAATGTAGAGTGCAGCACCTCTATCTCCTTCGAGAATGATTGTTAAGTGCTTTCCAAAGGTTGGAGATGAGCGTCGAATATCGACAACTACATCTACGATTGAACCCTCAACACATGTAACCCATTTTGCCTGTCCCCTAGGTGCCAAGCTGTAGTGAATTCCACGAATAACACCTTTGTCGCTCTTCGAAATATTCGACTGTGCGACTGAAAATTGTGCTCCTGCGGTATGAACGACTTCCCCTGACTTGAACCACTCACGGAAAGTTCCTCGATCATCTCTCCAAACTGGTGATTCCACCAGCCACACGCCATTGATTTCTAGAGGGGTCATTTCCATCTGACTACTCACTCACTATGGTTGAAGAAATAATTGCAGGCATGGCACTTGCGAGTGCTTCCTTCCAATTTCTCATTGGTTGTAGTTCGGACTTTTCCCAGGACTTTTGCCCCAAAACCGAACGTGATGGTCTCTTTGCTACTTGCTGATATTCAATAGTAGGTACCGGTACAACATAATTTTCTTGCACGCCTGCGAGCCTAAAGATTTCTCTAGCAAAGTGGAACCGACTCGTTTCACCACTATTTGTGCCGTGATAGATGCCCGCCGGTGAGTCAGAAAGAGCCAACTCGACAATCTGCGCTGCAAGATCAATCGCAGATGTTGGTTGCCCGATTTGATCATCAACAACTCTTACTTCCTTTTCGCCACTCAGTGCAAGTGTTGTCATAGATTTAGCAAAATTCTTACCCCAAGGACTATAAAGCCACGCAGTGCGGACAATATATGACCTTTCGGGATAAGTATTGATGACCAACTTTTCACCGTCTGCCTTTGTTCGACCATAGACACTTTCGGGGTTAGTTGGAAAATCTACTTCTAAAAGCTCGCGCGGATCACCGGCAAATACATAATCAGTAGATAATTGAATTAACTTGCAATCATTTTTTCTTGCAGCAATCGCAATGTTTTGTGCACCATAACTGTTGATGCGAAAGGCCCTTTCTGGGTATTTCTCGGCTGCATCAACATCAGTCCAGGCAGCACAATTAACGATCACTTCTGGTTGAAGAATTGAAATGAGATCAGTCACTTGTTGCGGTTCTGTGATGTCTAAGTCTTTGGAGCCACAAGATTTGAACAAAAGGTTCCTGTCGCTCAACTCCCTCGAAATTGCAATTCCTAACTGCCCGGAACCACCAGTGATTAGCCATGTCATAGTTCAATAATGAGTCATTCGTGGTTTCCACCACTCTTGATTGTCCCGATACCACTGAACTGTGCTTCTTAAACCTTCCTTAAATTCAATTCGAGGTTCGTATCCAAGCTCCTGATTTATTTTTGTCCAATCTAAACTATATCGAAAGTCATGACCTTTTCTATCCTGTACGTATTCAATTACAGACTCGTCTGCCGCAAAAATATCAAGAAGTAATCTTGTGAGCTCCAAATTTGTGAGTTCTGTTCCGCCGCCGATATTGTAAATGCTCCCGGACTTACCCTTCATTAAAACCTCATAGATTCCATTGCAGTGATCGTCAACATGTATCCAGTCGCGAATATTCGTGCCTGAGCCATAAATAGACAGTTTCTTTCCTTCCAGCAAATTTGCAATAAATTTTGGAATCAACTTCTCTGGGAATTGATAGGGGCCATAATTGTTGCTTGAACGAGTTATGACTATATCGAGAGCATGTGTTTTGTTCGCAGCGCGAGTTAAAAGTTCACCACATGCTTTGCTCGCAGAATATGGAGAATTTGGCTGAAGTGGCATGTCCTCCTTCCATGAACCTTCTTGTATTGATCCGTAGACCTCGTCTGTAGATACTTGGAGAAACCTGATGTCTCTTCCGCTAGAATGAATTGCGTCTAGTAAAACTTGTACTCCTACTATATTTGTCTGAATAAAGTCATTGGAATTCAAAATAGATCTATCTACGTGTGTCTCTGCCGCAAAATTTACTACTGCATCAATGTCAAAAAGTAAATTTCTTACAACTTTGCTATCACAAATGTCGCCTTGATAAAAATCTAATCTGTCCATTGGGAAGTTTGATAAATTTGAAAGAGAGCCTGCATAGGTTAATTTGTCAATAATTGTGATTCTCTCTATTCCTTCAAACGAATTATCTACAAAATTTCTCACAAAACATGAGCCCACAAATCCTGCTCCACCGGTCACTAGCAAATTCAAATTACGACCCCATTCCAGCCTCTATTGACCAAACTTATATGACAAGTACTCTTAAACCCGTGAAGGGCATAATTCTAGCGGGCGGGACCGGATCAAGACTTTGGCCACTAACCAAAGTAGTAAGTAAGCAACTGCTCCCAGTGTACGACAAACCACTTATTTATTACCCTCTATCTACATTAATGCTTTCAGGAATTAGAGAAATCTTAATAATAACTACCCCGGATGATTTAGGCTCGTTTCAAAAGCTACTTGGAAATGGCTCTCAGTTGGGAATTGCAATCAGTTATAAAGTACAACAGAATCCAGAAGGAATAGCTCAAGCATTCCTCATTGGGGAGCAATTCATTGGGAGTGATTCAGTGGTAATGATCCTTGGTGACAATATATTTTGCGGGCCAGGCCTGGGGCGAAGTCTTTCCGCCTTCACAACAATTAGCGGAGCTATGATCTTCGGGGTACCTGTAACGGACCCCGAAAGATACGGCGTGGCCGAGATTCTTGAAAATCAAAAGGTAGTATCTGTGGAAGAAAAACCACTTAATCCAAAATCAAATTTAGCGATAGCAGGTTTGTACTACTTTGATAATACTGTGACAAAGAAGGCTAAAAATTTGGTGAGGAGCCAGAGGAATGAACTTGAAATAGTATCTGTACTTAATCAATATCTATCAGAGGACTCCTTAAACTTGACAACACTAAACACAAGTACTGCTTGGATGGATTGTGGGACTGTTCAAAGTTTAAATTTGGCTTCTGAATATATTAAAAAGGTCAGCATAGAATCTAATATGAAGATTGGTTGTATTGAGGAGATCGCCTATCGACAGGGTTGGATTACCACCTCTCAAGTTGTTGAGATTGCCAAAAGTCTTGGTAGTAATGAATACGCTACTTACGTAAAGAATATAGTTGACATGAAGATGTTGAATTCAGTTAATGAGGGGGAAATTTAATGATTCTTGGACTAAATATTTCACATGATGCGAGTGCTGCATTAACCACCAATAGCGGCCAGGTTATCGCGGCCATAGCCGAAGAACGCATTAGCAGGAAAAAGAATCACTCGGGAATTCCAAGACAGGCAATAGCATCACTTTTGCAATTAGAATTAGATGATCCAATTGAGCAAATAGTTATTGGCAGTAATAAGGATCTGCGACTAATAGATGCCTATCAGATGCTCGCAAGTCTTGAAGGAAATCCCTCAACTCCGGAGGGTCATGGAAAGAACCCTTTCCCTGGATATTTTGGAAAATTCCACAAAAAGGACGTTGGCGCGCGTAGTCTTATCGAGGAGACGATTTTAATTAACTCACCTAAGTTATCAATCGCTAAGGGAGGTTTTGAATGGATTAAGCATCATGATTCGCACCTTGGCTGTGCGCTGGGCGCATCAAAAAATGAAAACTCATTGCTCTTCAGTCTTGATGCAATCGGTGACGGTGAGTCAGGGGCAATTTCTCATTTAACTAGCAATGGGATTAAGAATTTAGCAAGAATTTCTTCATTAGATAGTTTAGGGTTACTCTACAGCGCAGTTACTGCACGCTATAATTTCACACCTGGGTATCACGAAGGTAAAATCACTGGATTAGCTGCTTTTGGGGGCTATAGCCAAGCAGTTGATGCGCTCTTAGAACATGTGGTGGTTGAAGATGGCCTTCCAAGGATTCTGCAGGCAAAAACACTCGCATCAAGATTGACTGGCAGAGCTCTGTCGAAATTAGGTATGAAACAAGCAAAGAATTTTAGGAGTTTGGAGGAAATAGTTTCACTTTCAGAATCAAAGACACAAAATTATGCTGATTTAGCCTACGCAATTCAAGATGTCACCGAAAAATGCATCTTGGAAATAGTAGAGTTTTGGATTCGCAAGACATCTGCATCTTCGATATCTCTTTCGGGTGGAGTTTTTGCAAATGTAAAAATAAACCAAAGAATTAGCGAAAGCCCTCTAGTGTCAGATGTTCAGATATATCCAAATATGGGCGATGGTGGAATTGCTTTAGGTGGAGTTTGGCACAGTTTGCAGTTGAAAGGCAAGCTCCAAAAACAAGAACTTTACTCAAATATGTTTCTGGCCCCAATGCATATTTCCTCTTCTGAGAATGAAGTTAATGAATTGTTTTCTGACGCGCAACTAAAGATTAGACGTTTTTCAACCCAAAGTGAAAAATACAAGACTGCTGCAGAATTGATCTCTTTTGGAAAACTCGTGGCACTCCACGAGGGATACATGGAATTTGGCCCTAGAGCGCTTGGAAGTAGATCACTATTATTAGACCCAAGAGATGCCTCAATTCAAGTGAGTGTTAATGCAAGGCTTAAGCGAACTGAATTCATGCCATTTGCTCCGATGGTTCTTGAAGAGGATTTCCATCAGTGGTTTGAAATTTCACCCACCCAAACAATGATTCCTTTTAAATACATGACAATGACATGTAACGTTAAGAAATCGATGGCACATCAAATTTCTGCAGTCGTCCACGTAGATGGTACTGCTAGACCACAAACTGTAAATGCCTCGGAGAATAAATCAGCGCACGGAATTATTTCTGAATTCAAAAAAATAACTGGAATTCCACTTTTGGTAAATACATCACTAAATATACATGAAGAGCCGATCAATAACACTCTTGCTGACTCAATTAGGGCTTTAAAGCGGGATGTTATTGACTTCATCATTTCAGAAGATTATTTAATTGAGACGCGCATCTAATTCAAATTTTGGTTTGTGTTCTAATTTTTTGGGGCAGAGGCTTTGAGTAATCTGTCTCGAATCGCTGCAGCAATTTCAGTTCCGTTTGGTTGGAAAACAGTTATCACGGACAATCCAAGAGAATCACCCCGTCGAAGTGATGAATATAGAACTTGAGCAAATTCGTCATCGTTAATTGGCGATGCCAAGCGAATAACTCCTTCTGGGGTTTCTATATTGGCGGGTGCAATAAAGCCATATCCTGGTAACGGTTTTTTATCGAGAACAACCTCTGCGGCTGGCGCGTAGTGATTTACAAGTGCACCACTCACTCGAACTAGATTTTGACTTTCAGCGCTTAAGACATTTAGGCTGGTAGTTTTCTCAATCATTGCTGCACTAATCGCGCCTGGGCGAAGCACCCTCGGAAGCAAACCAGTGCAATCAATAATTGTTGACTCCACGCCAACATCACACAGCCCACCATCAAGTATCAGATCACCATCTGCCAAGTAACTACCCAGCTCGTCACTAACTGCTTCCGCAGTCGTCGGGGAGACATGGCCAAAGCGATTTGCGCTAGGTGCGGCTACACCTTTGCCACCGGCTCTTGCAAAGGCTTCTAGTATTCCCATCGCAATAGGATGGTTCGGCACTCTCACGCCCACTGTGCCCTGACCGCCTGTAACAAAATCTCCCGCTAAATCACTTCTCTTAACCACCAAAGTCATTGGCCCAGGCCAATAATCACGAGCTAACGCAATTGCATAGGCGGGCACATCATCTGCCCACTCACCGAGTAAATTCATGGATGCAACGTGCACAATCAATGGATGATCTGCAGGTCTGCCCTTTACCGAGTAGATGCGTGCAACGGCCTTTTCATTACAAGCATCAGCACCCAACCCATAAACAGTTTCAGTAGGAAAGGCAACTAATCCACCTTTGATTAGCACCCCTGCGGCATCACCCATTACCGATGCATCGCACTTGCTTAAGAACTGGGTCACCCAGTTATTCTCCCACTATTCCCAGCAATAACTAACACCCATCACAACAAATGCGAGATACTTCTCCTATGAAACTTACAAAACTTCGCATAATCGCATCCCTCTTCACCGTCGCTGCAGTCGCAGGGGTTGTGGCCCTAGCAATCCCAGCCAATGGTGCCGGCACCACAGACAACCGATTCATCACCGTCACAGGTGTTGGCACGATCTCTATTATCCCAGATGCTGTTCGCTTTAATGCAACTGTCTCTGCACTTGCCTCAACAAATGCTGCAGCCCTTTCATCTGCTAGCAAATCAGCAGCAGCAGTGCGCGCAGCGCTTACAGCTAAAGGAATTGCAACTAAAGACACCCGCTCTGCAAACATCTCTGTCTATCCTGAATACAACTGGACACAAGAGGCTGGCACAAAGATCACCGG
>Ga0070374_10000753_pt1 | contig 13548 bp, 11 predicted proteins | sample LauGreSuBDMM15SN_2_FD_66374 | JGI IMG/M metagenome (GOLD analysis project Ga0070374, IMG submission 66374) | Freshwater lake microbial communities from Lake Michigan, USA - Su13.BD.MM15.SN (version 4) (version 4) | ecosystem: Environmental > Aquatic > Freshwater > Lake | place: Lake Michigan...
CTCTTTGTTGGATTGTTGGAAAGTCTGGGGAAGCCCGCCGTTTCACTTGCCCAGTGACTATTCGTTTCGGCCAGGGACTTTCTTTCCAAGGTCCCTGGGGTGTGTGCGCGTTCCAACAATCCAACAACAGAGAGAGCCTTTCTTTCGTGCTTTTCGCACACTTTCTATCAGAAAATCTGACAATATTTTGTGTCTTGTTGGAATGTTGGAACGACTGGTTCATGGAGCCCTGGAAAGAAAGTCCCTGGGTCAAACGACTAGTCACTGGGCAAGTGAAACGGCTGGTCCTGTCGGTGTGTCATTCCAACAATCCAACAACAGAGAGAGCCTTTCTTTGTCCTTTTCACACACTTTCTAAAAATGTAACAAGTTACAATGTCGATACTGGGTCTGGTCACATCCCGCGAATATCCCAAACCAAATCCATTACGAAGATTTGCACACAGGCTCGCTTCGCTCGCCCCCCGGAAGGTCCCCATTGGGGAAGGGTTTGAATGCCCCAAAAACGCACGGTCCCAACAAGGCCATTATCTTCACATTCATTTCCAGCCCTCGGGGAACATACCGCTGCGGAATCTTCATTACCAAAGCACCACACATTTTTACAAGAGAGAGGGTGGGTGGGTGTTCCAACATTCCAACAGAGAACATCCTAGCTACCTCCAAAGAAACGGAAAAACTTTTTGGTCGGGGAACCCACCCACGGGCGGGTTCGTTTCACACCACAAACCTATTCCGACATTCATTCCGACATATTGGAAGGCTTTGGAAGGGGGGTGAATATCCCGAATCGCACAGTTTCAATACGGCCATTTTCACGACACACGGTCTGGTCACATCCCGTGGGTATCCCAGACCATCTCCCTTACGAAGATTTGCGCACAGGCTCGCTTCGCTCGCCCCCCGGAAGGTCCCCATTGGGGAAGGGTTTGAACGCCCAAAAAACGCACGGTTCCAACATGGCCATTATCATCACATTCATTTCAATCACACTTTCCGACACGAGAAAGATGATTCTCGCACTGAAAGAAGAAATTGGGATACCTGGAGGGTACCCCTCAGAAAAAACGTTGCCCAGACTTTGATGAAAAAAATCTCGTTTTGCACATTTTTTTGTCCAAATATTTGTCAAAAATGAAAGCCAACAAGAAAAGTTTTGAAAAGTCGATTTTTGGGAAGCCCCATTGAGGGTTCCTTACCAAAGTCAGGTAAAAAATCGGTAAATCGATGTCTGAAAACGCCTTACTGAAAAAAAAAGCGGGGGGAAAATCCCCAGAGTCCGTTTGTGACAAATATTTGTCCAAAAAAATGTCCAACCCATTTTGGGTACATCGGAGCCATTCGTAAGCCAGTTGCAGTACACCCAACTCACAGTTGTGACATGTCTTCGTAACGTGACTCAGTTTATAGGTTGGACTCATCGATTGGATTATTGTATCGCGAAATTGTTTGACATTTTTGTTGGCATACATTCACGTAACAACCAGCATCTGTTGCTACGTCACATTTGACATACAATGGCTCGACCATACATGTAGTATTTCCCGACATTTGGACGCGTCCCAATCGCACGGACTACCGTGTGGTGGAATCGTACCCATCCGCCATCCCATGACACGAAATTGCTCCGATATTGTGGTGTATTTTGGAAATAACGGACAACATCCCTGTTACGTACTGCAGTAACATTGCAAACTCTTTTGTACTGTGGATGTCGCAGGTGGATGGCTCGATGGCTCATCCAATTCCTACCACAAAATGGGTATGGAATTTTAGGCGGAAAAAAAGAACTTGAACACATTTCTCGTGAAATATACATAACAGGCAAACGCAATTTTAGCAAAAATGTTGAAGTGTGACTGTGGCTTTCGATGCGACCGGATGTACAATTTAGAACGCCATCGCGCATCGGAACGACACGAACGTAAATTGAAGGAAGTGAAGCGAGAATTGTCCGAGGTGAGGGAAGATGGAATGTATACATGTGGGTTTTGCGCATATTCTACCAAACTCAAATCGAATTTCAAAAAACATGTACTGTCTTCCAAACATCAAGTCCGCATGGCCAAACAATGTGATGGTCCGTATTGCAAAACAGAAGAAAAAGTGGAACATGAGCCTGCTATCGACGATGCATTTGTAAAAACCGTGGAACAAAGATTGGATGAGACGACGGCTGCTATAGCCAAGGTGTCTGCAGAAATGAAAACATTAACTTCGGCAAAAGTGGCGGCAGAGACGACCGAGGTACAAGCAAAGCCAGTGAATTTGATGGATGTGATGGAGTTGTTTTTGAAATCTCAGCAACAACACACGGACATCATACTCAAATCGCTTACCGAACGAGTATTGGCCACCCAGCACTTGGTTCTGCAGCAACAACCACAACAACCGCCCATTCAGCAGACGGTCATGATGGAGAACAATCAAAGTAACAGTCAAAACACGTCCAACAGTCACAACAAAAAGTTTAACTTGAATTTCTTTTTGAACGAAGAATGCAAGAATGCCCAGAATTTGTCCGACTTTGTGAAAAACGTGGTGATTTCCATGGAAGATTTGGAACATTTGGGGGATGTTGGATTCACGGAAGGGATGACCAAGATTTTGACCAAGGCGATGAAGGAGAAGGAAAAGACGGACCGCCCGATGCACTGCTCTGATGTGAGGCGGGATACGATTTATGTGCGGAAAAACAATGCATGGGAAAAAGACGACGACAATGAAGAAACTGCGACGGCTATCAAACACATTGCCCATAAAAACATGAAGGCTTTGAACGAGTGGAGCAACTTGCACCCCGATTCCACCGTCGCGGACACACACGACTACAATCGTTGGCAAGACATTTCACGCAAAACGTATTCTTCTGACCCGAAGGTGATTAAAAAGTTGGTGCATCATTTGGCGATGGTGACTGCCATCGATAAACGGGAAGAAGACTTTCTTTAGGCAATACAAACGTGAAACGAGAAAACCATGTTTTCATTTCGTCAGCAACAGATTCGCTATGACGACATGAACGAAATTTTCCCCAACGTCTTTGTTGGGAATCATCATGCGGCCGACGCATTCGGTGCGCAATTCGACATGGTGGTGAACTGCACGCCGAACTTGCCGTTTGCGGACCGGAAAGTCTCTGATCCGGGCATCTGCGTCCGCATATCCATCGACGACCATCCCAGCCGGAATGCGGAAATGTTCATGGTCGCGGCCAATGCGGGCGTGTTGGAAAAGATGCACGAGATTCGCACGGCGAATCCGAAACACAAGATTTTGGTGCACTGTATGGCGGGAATGCAACGGTCCTGTGCCATTGTGGCGTTTTACATTATGAAATATTTCGGCCTGTCCCTGCCGGATGCCATGCGGTGCATCCAACAAAATCGGCCGATTGCGTTTCAGCCGCAAGCCACGTTTTTGCCCGCTCTGCAAGAATTCGAACGACGGCAAAGCGAACAACGCTGGAAATCGATGTGAACCGCACACCGGTGAACACACCTCACCTCACAATGTCCGAGCGTCAACAGATGCAGACATTGGGCACCCAGTTCCACCGTCTTCCGCAAGACGTACAACGGGTCATTCTGGATTTTTTAGTGCGTATTGGACCCTTGTTTCGTCCATGGACGGATCCGTGGCCCCTCGTACGCAAAACGATATCGGACAACAAGATTGAAACCATGTCTGGATCTGAGTGGCTCGGCTGTGGACATGAGATGGAATTTTTTTTAGGTCGAAGTAACGGACGACATTATATCATGTGTTCTGAATATACTGCACGCTGTATGAAATGCAGTGATGTACCATGTTACTACCATTGGAGGTCGACTCGTTTGTATAAGACTCAATCCTGCACCGACGTTGGAAATGATTTGCCGCGAGCATTGATCGAATTTTATCTAGCAGTGTTAGATTTCAAAATTCGCGTCGGGCTTTGGTGTGTACCTGTTGGCAAGCCCGTTTCACAAACAAAAAATTTATATCTCTCTTATAAATAAATAAAATCAATTATGCTTGCCATGGTCAAACGTTTGGTCGTGTCGTCGGTGATGCTCCTGTTGTTGGACTTCATCTACCTGAGTTTCAATCGACACGAACTGGAAATGCAAGTGGTCAACATCCAGCGGGTGGTGATGGAGATGAAAATGGTCCCAACGGTCTTGTGTTACCTGTTGTTGATCGGCGGTCTCAACTATTTCATTTTGAATCGCCAGCGCCCCATTCACGAAGCCGTCTTGTTGGGAATCGTCATTTATGGTGTGTATGATACAACAAGTTTGGCCATCTACAAGAAATACAAATGGAACATTGCCGTCATGGACACGCTGTGGGGAGGAGCCCTCTTAGGGCTGACCACGGCCACGGTGTACGCCCTCGTTTGAAACAAAACGGTCGGAAGCTGGTAACTAGGAGTCGGAATGTCGAAATGTCGGAAACGCCTTGTCGTAAAAGTTGTCGTAAAAGTTCTTCCGTGGAGTACGAGGAGGAGGATGCGAAGAGGAGGAAGACTCCTGAGGAAATGCAGAGCCATAGAAAGAATCACTCATAATTTCAGCCAAAGGTGTCTTCGCCGATTGGAATTTGAAACGTTCATTCAACAAGGGTTGTACAGAATGAGGAGTTTTCCGAACCACGTCTTCTTGTTTTAGCAACAAGTTCTTGAACATGTCCTTGAAAATGGGGTTTTGTCCTTCTTGTGCCAAGAGGTTTTTAAACAGATCAATTTCGATTTTGTTTTCATCGCCAAACGTTTTATTTTCAAATGCATCGTTCAATGTACGCAGGCGCTCCGCGACGGCCACAAACAATTGTTTGTTTGTGGGCGGAAATCTCAATTCCATCAAATTGGTAAAATTGAAGTATGCTTGTAACATCTCTTGCGGCAATTGCAATGTGAATTGTTTTTCAAAGTAAGTGACGAGTTTGATCATATTTTTATCATACTGAGGCTCTTTTATGTGGCGTTGGTTGAGACGGGACTGACCGTGCTCCAACACATATAACAGACGCATATCGATTCCATCAAAGTTATTGTTTTCCTCCCACGACGTCGTGTCATGCAACACTTGCAGGCGAAACTCCCCACGAAAAATTTCATCCAAAGTAGTTGTAAACTCAATCATGAGTCTCATCAGGTTGTCAACGTGACCGTGATGATTTTGATCATACCAAGACTTTTTTCGTGGTGCGCACGTTCGAAACCAATTTACCTGGACCCAGAAATGGGTTTTGAAATCTTTGCGCCCATCTTTCTGTTGAGGCACGATGGAAAAGTAAAGGCATCGTCGAATTTGGAAATTCTTGATACCCTTGAGGCCATCCACATAGACCTCGATGCAATCGATAAGCTCCTTTTGCCCATATGCATTAATGCATTCCTTCGAAACATATTCAATCGTGTGATCAAACTTGAGTTCGTCGAAACAGGTTTTCATCGTGGTGCTGATATCCGCCAGGTAAGTTTCCAATTCCGAAGGTTGTTTCGCAGTTGTCATTGTATGCAAAACGGGCTTTCCGACAGGTACACGCCAAAGCCCGTGCGATTTTTGCAAAACGGGCTTTCCGACAGGTACACGCCAAAGCCCGTGCGATTTTTGCAAAACGGGCTTCCCGACAGGTAACCAACAGGTAAGACAAAGCCCGTGCGATTTTTGTGTGGTGTGTTCAAGGGTGTGCTAGAATCGAGACGGTTATGTCCTTTGAAACTATAAACACAATTGTCTATCGCCACGTGAACCCTAAAAACTAAAGATTTGATTCACACACACACACACACACACACACAATCCTTGTTTATTGCCCTAAAAAACAAAGATTTGATTCACAATCCTTGTTTTCCTTTTCACAATTTACAAAAAATCGCTTTGGCGCGTTGCTTAGCGAGGTTCAACTCAACCACTCACTTGGTGTGCGTCTTTTTGGGACGTTTGGAAGGGTGCTGCTCGGTAGTCGATGAAACCACGCGCTTGCTCTTGGTCCCGGAATGGATTCCCTGATGTTTGGACACTGTGTAGGCATCGTACTCTCGTTCAAACGCGTCCAATTCTTGCAACCACATGGTCTCGAGCGTTGTTCCCAGTAACGCCAGCAGGTTTTGTTCGGCATCGGCCTTTTCCTTGAGGATGCGTTGGACGTGTTCGGCGGTGACGGAATCCATCGACATTTTCACCAAATATTTGAAATCGCCATCAATCGGGTCAAATCCGTGTTGGAGCAACAAGGTTTCGACTTCCACGGCGGATTTTTTGCGCAAATCAATGGTTCCCTCCAGAGTGGCCAAAATGAACTTGGCCTTGCCCGACAATTTCTTCAGACGATATTCCAGGTCAGCCACGAGAGCGGCTTTGCGTTTGGCATAGGTGGCCATGCGGACGGGAACAAAGGCCGCGATGATTTCTTGTACCGAGTCGTATTTGTGGAGTCGCTTGTCCTGGTCAAAGAGATGCATGTTGGTGTTGGACACCGTCGTCGAGAGTTTCAACAATTTTTCGACGCCATTGATGGCGTGGTTGCTGCCGTGGTTGCTGCCGTCCAACGAGACGGTGCTTCCCCCCACTACCCCTTCGAGTTCGGTCAATTTGCCCTTGGGGAAGACGACGGTAATGTCGACGACCAATTCGGTGCACATGGACGTGAAATCGCGAATGACGGGGGGAGACTTTTTGCCCGTTTTGGCATCGACAATGCCGTCCATGAGACTCTCCAAAAAGGCAATGTAGGGCATGGTCCAGGTGCCCACAGGCAGTTCCGTGATGCGAATCTTGTCCTCGCCCAAGACGACGTACTTGCCCTTGACCAAAAACTTTTTCTCGGCCACGCGTTGGACCGTGCCAGTGAAACCCTCGTAATAGGGCAAAAAGTCCTCTTCCTCCTGAGCAGGTTGCATCAATTTGTTGCGCAAGTAGCGGACGACTTGTTTTGGCGAATACGCGGGAATGTTGCAACTGAATCCCGTGCCGATGCCCGAGATGCCATTGAACAGGACAAAGGGCAAAATGGGCACGTAAAACTCGGGCTCCACGGGCGTGCCATCGTCGTCCAAATAGGTCAAGACTGCATCGTCGGCCTCGGGAAACAAATGCCGCGTCAGAGGATTCAACTGTGTGAAAATATAACGCTCGGATGCACTGTCGTCGCCGCCCTGCAAGCGGGTGCCGAATTGGCCGTTGGGTTCCAACAAGTTGACATTGTTGCTGCCGACAAACGTTTGTGCCATGTTGACAATGGCACCGTTCAACGACGCCTCGCCGTGATGGTAGGCGGAATGTTCCGACACGTACCCGGAAAACTGGGCCACCTTGATTTCCGTCGTCAGTTTGCGTTTAAATGCGCAAAACAGGATTTTGCGCAAGGACGTCTTGAGCCCGTCGACCATGTTGGGAATGGAACGTGCGCAATCGTAGATGGAAAAGTGGCGGAGTTCCTTGTTCATGAAACTGTCGTACGAGACGGCCGACAATGACGTGTCCAAAAAGGCCGTCTTGTCGTACTGTTCGAGCCACGTCTTGCGGTCATCGGCGCGCTTTTTGTTAAACACGCTGTCAATGGCTGCATCGCTCCCGTCGCCCTCGTGTTGGAAAAGCACGGATTTGCGGTCGCGCATGTACTCTTTGAATTCGGCCGAGGTGGACGTGCCGAGACCCTTGAAGTACTTGATAGTCCAGCCGGTGGCCGCGGAACCCACGAGCGAGTCCTTCCAACGCAGATACTCGCCGTCGTTGTAAAAGAGCAGCGTCTGTTGCCCCTTTTTGGCGCGGAGAATGGGCGTGTTCATAAAGGCCAAGAACCCGGGGATTTTGAGGAGCGAGGGCCACTCGACGTGAAACAAGTTGATGACGAGGCCCTTGATGTGGGAGCCGTCCAAATCCTGGTCGGTCATAATCAAGACTTTGCCGTAACGCAGGGCCTGTTGGACATCGGCGAGGGACTCGTACATCCGTCCCGCCTCGAGACCCAGCACCTTTTTAATGTCGGTAATCTCCTTGTTTTCCGACACCTTTTTCACGGATTCGCCGCGGACATTGAGCAACTTGCCCTTGAGGGGGTAAATGCCGACGGTGTTGCGGTCCTCGCTGGACAGACCAGAGACGATGCCCGACAAGGCCGAGAGCCCCTCGCACAGAATCAAGACGCAGTCCTTGGAATGGTCCTTGGTGCCGGACCAGTTGGCGTCGATGAGATTGGCAATGCCGCGAATGTTCTTGGTTTTGGTGCCGTCCGTCTTTTTGGCAAGACGCCCCTCCTTGGCCTCGCTCAAGGAGCAGGCCATGTCCATGATGCCCATTTTGGCCACCTTTTCGACAAAGGCGTCGGACACGACACAGGACGAACCAAAGCGGTTGGGCGCCGTCGACATGAAATCCTTGGTCTGGCTGTCAAACGTGGGATTTTCAATGTCGCACCGCAGAAAGAGAATGAGCTGCTCCTTGATGGAGGACGGCGACACCTTGATCTTCTTCTTCTTTTCAATGTAGTCGGCCAACTTGCGGGTGAGCTGTCCCAAAATGTAGTCGACGTGTTTGCCGCCCTTGAAGGTGCAAATGCCATTGACAAAGGAGACGTGCATAAACTCGCCCGAAGTGGACAAGGCCACGGCATACTCCCAGCGTTCGTCGGGACGTTCGTAGATGCGCTTGGTCTCGTCCTTGGCACCAACGTACAAATCGACGTAGTGCTGGAAACTTTTGACGGGCACGGGGGAAAAGGTGGTTTCGCCGGGACCCTTGAAGATGACCTTGACCTTTTTCACCGTTTGGTCCGTCAGAGCCGCAATGTCGCAGACGCGTTTTTTGAACAAGTCGACCATGTCGGCCGACAACTTGTTGGGAAGGCCGAGACGGGCATAGTCGGGCAAAAAAGTGACGCGGGTAAATGGTTTGGTCGTTTTGGGCACCGAGGTAATCTTGGGTACGCCAATGACGTCCAAATTGTTGCGAAACTCTTGTACATAGCGCAGGCCGCGCACCGCATCGACGGTTTCGATGCGGCCGTAGGTGGACCACACAAAGACGAGCTTGACCCCGAATCCGTTTTTGCCGCCGACAATCTTCTTTTCCGTCTTGTCGTAGTTGGTCGAGGTGCGCAAATGTCCAAAGACCATTTCGGGAATCCAGACGCCCGTTTCGGGATGTTTGGCCACATCGACGCCGCTGCCGTCGTTGGTCAAGGTCAAAGTCCCGTCGGCATCGATGGCCACGGAAATGGACGAGACAAACTGCTTGTCGGACAGCGGCGAATGGAGCATGCGGATGACGTGGTCGCGGCAGTTGACAATGGACTCGTCAAAGAGCTTGTACAAGGCTGGAACCCACTCCATGTCCTTGGGGACAATGTGCGACGATGACTCCTCAAAGACCCACATGACTTCGCGCGACACCTCGGTCGAGCCCACGTACGTGTCGGGATTGTCCAACACATGCTGCTTGTCCGTCTTGGACTGGTAATTGCGGGCCAAGGCTGCGTCGTCCATGGTGTGCAACCGGAGGTGTCAAACCCGAGAAGAAACTGCAAGCAATGAGCTTTTACGATTTTATTTTGTCCAGCTATAACAAAAACAAACACCTCGCAGATGCCGTGTCCGCGTTTGATTCCATCGCAGATACATGAAAAAATGGAAGCGTTGAAGCATATTGGAATTGATGTGTTGGACATGTTGGAACAGTGCCCTCCTCCTCTCCCGAAAGCGAGCCGGATGACCCGGCGTCGGGGTCGCCGCCACGGCGGCGCCATGCTCACAAGAGAACACGTGAAGACGGCCATTTATGTGCTGATTGTTGGTCTTGCGGGTCTGGCAATTTTTAGCGAAAATCCGAACAAAAGCATGGTGGTGGATGGTATTAAAGCCGTGTTGAATGGAAGTTGCAATTCATTGGTGTCCACCGTGTACCAGGCGTGGGGACTGGAAAATCCAGTGTGTACGCGTTGGAATGCCGTGTTGGCCGTGGTGAGAAAGGCGCTGCAGGGCGATGCCATTTCTTTGGGCATCTTGAGCGGCGTACTCTCTGCCCCGTATGTGTCGTACAAAGCGACGACCCGGGCAGTGAATCTGATTTCGGACAAGATTCTGGAGCAAATCGCGCACACAACTGAAGACGACGACGCCGCCGCGAGTCCTGTCCAACAACGTCGTTTGCAAAACGGGCTTTCCGACAGGTTGAGGATTACCAACCGCCGTACCGACACGCCAACGCCGCCGCCGTCACCTCCGACACCCCCACCGCCTTCAAATCCGAGTGTGCCCACTCTGTTCCAACACTTTGGCGACGAAGATAAATCGCGACGTAGCAAGAGAAGTCGTTCCTCGCGGAAAAAATAATGTAGTTGTATTAAAAAAAGAAACAGAATGTCGTCGGAGTATCCACTATTACATACGTTGACGTTTGATACAGACGTATGTGATGAATCGTGCATGAGTCCAGATGGAACCATGATATTATTATTTCCAGGAAGAGAAGAAAAACATTTCAAACTTTGCGATACGTCAAACTGGCGAATCACCACGATAGATACTTCATTGAACATTATCACAGGTTTGGAAAAAGAGTTTTACGATATAAAACAAAAAACTGAGGATAGAGCCGCTTGGAGTTTAGATAGTTCAAAGATTGCTTTTATGGATTCAAACGGAAAGGTTGTTCTATTTCACGTCAATACATCGAAATGGACAGTGATGGATGATAATAATTTCAAATTTACGAAAGAAATTCGCAAAACCCCGAATATGAAAATCATTTGGAATAACGAAAATATAATCGTGACCCAAGGCACTGAATATGAAAATCCGTATGAAATAAAAACAAAAATCATTCGCTTGTGGAGTGTGAAAGAAAAAAAATGCATACGAATGTTTGAAGAAAAAAAATCCTCATGGGAAACCAATGGAAATGTGTATTGCACCAGTAAGATGAAAGGATACAGAGGAAACGATAGAAATTACAGGCTGACGAATACATTTAATTTATCGACAGGTGAAGAATTATTTAAATTTGAAACTGAAAATAAAAATGTTTTTTGTAATAGTCCAGGTAAGAGTCTTTACGGTGAGAGTACTTACGGTGAGGTGTTGAGCCATCATGGAACAAATGTCTTGCTTGCGGATGGTACGGTACGTAATACCAAAACAGGTGAACTGCAATATACGGTTCAAAACAACAGCATTTTTAAAACATGGAGTCCCGATGAAACAGTGTTGGTTGTCTATATATGGTCATGGTCAGGGTCAGGGTCGGTTGACTCAGTAATTCGTTTCTTAAAGGAAGGCGTGAAAGTCGTTGATGTATTGTGTACCGACTTTAGTACTGAGTATTATGAAGACACTAATGATTATTTTCCGTTCAGCGAATTCAGCGAGATACAATTTGCGTGGAATAATAAAAGCGATAAAGTAGCCATTCAATGTGATACAAGTACGTATTATAAATGCGTTCACATCGTAGACCTGGTCACAGGTAAAACACATATTTTATTACGAGCAATAAATCAGTATTTCGTTCACGGCGGGAGTCCAAGAATGAGAACTACAAATGCAATCCAATGGTGCGATACTAAAATTTGTTATGGTTACCAATTAAAAAAAATAAATAATATCTACATTTGGGCACATCAACATGTATCGCCATCTCGTTCGCCATCTATGGAGCGGGACTTTGACGCGATTATGCAGGATGAATTGGAAGAGTTCAAGAAAAATCTAGAAGCAAAGTATGCGCATCAGTTGACGCGTGAGGATAAGAAGGAGTCGGTGCGACAAGCGCGTGGTCGTCCACCCGACCCCGACAACCCGGAGGACCGAGGTGGTCCAGCGTATCCCTGGCATGCGCAAGAAGCATTTGACCGCGCGTATCACGCCAGCAAGAAGCGGCGTCCAAGGTCAAGGTCGCCATCGTCGACGAGAAAAACCAGGTCCAAATCCAGGTCCAAATCGAGGCAACGCAAGTAAAACGCATAAATTGTTGTGTATTTCCAGACAACAAGTTATCAATGCAATTCGGACAAGATGGGTGCAATGAATTGCCCGAAAAAAGTGTCGTCGCATGCACCGCGCGTCGTTCCTTCGGCGTCCCAAGTTTCCAACACGCGACGTGCTTCGTCCGTCTTTTCCCAAAGCAACAGGAATTTCGTGTGCATGGTCATGTTTCCGAAATTGTCTCGTTCGTCAAACAAGGTTTTGGACACATCCTTGTTTTCAATGGTGCACACGATGACGCATCGTCCAAAGATGAACCCCTGGCACGAAATTTGAGCAACGAGGACATGGACGGCCTTGTGTTCCGTGAACAATCGGAAGCGGGGGAAATCGTGTTGCACACGATCGGGAAACAAGGTCTGGTAGAGATCAGGTCCGAATTCGGTGCCGAGACACTGTCGCAAAAAGTAGTGAATACTGTCTTCCAACTGCACGTTGGGAGCAAAGCCGTGGGCCGAGGGTTCCATGAGGTCGAGACCGTCGATGGTCACGTAGGGGTAAAAGAAGGAAAAGTATTCGTGTTTCCGAAAGAGCCCGGTGATGCCGGGACTTTCCGCGTACATGAACATTTGGCAAATGTCGGCGATGCGTTCCTTGTCTTGTTCTTTCCTGTCCCTATGCCTTCCACGGTCGTCGTGGAAAAAGGCGTGGAAAAAGTGGGCAAAGTTTCGACTCGCATGCTCCGGATCCACGGGAACGGACGAAGCCTGTATCCCGCGACCCTTCATGAGAAACGTCGGATAGTTGCGTGCAAAGGTTTCGCTTTTCATGACCTTGAACTTTTCGTCGCGCGTGAAATGTTTCCGTTTTCCGCTGCTGCTGTTCTTGACCGTGCAAGAACGGACATAGGCATCTGTAAAATCGTGAAGGACGTCATACGTGACATCCCAGGATGTATTATCTTTGAAATAACGCGGATGACTGTAATCAAAGACCTGAACATTTTCAACCAGCATGTGGTCAGAGTAGGAATGATTTTTCCGAACTTGGAGAGCATGCTGATTTTGCAAAACCTCCAACAAATGCGACGGTTGTCGCAGAGTCCACAACTCTTTGTTTGCCTGGTAAATCCATCCATTGGCGGAATCTTCTTCGGCCGAGACAAATTTTTTTAAAATGTCGTCGTACCACTTCGGGTCCAAGGTTCGCAAATAATGCTGTAATTTGTTTTTTTGACGAAACAAGACGTAACTTTGGAGTGCATCTGCCACGAGTGTAGTGTCATTTTTGGGACTCCGTTTCAGCGTTTTTCGCACCATGGTTTTGAGAGTGCCTAGAAATCCACCTCCGGCACGTAAAGCCTCCCTTCTCCATGTTTTTTTCCCCCGATGTGTCGTGTGTCTCATTCTCTGGAATGACGCGAGATATTTGTTTTCAGGGATTTGGACAGTAAAAGATTTGCTTCAATGAATCGTAATTTCAATACCCAAGCCTTCGATGTAGTGACTTGAATCGATGATATTCTGGAAAACGCGAGGGAAAATCTTCGGAAAATCGTCACAGTAAAACTCGTGAAGCGGCGTATGAACGTCGTTGTCGGTGCTTACGATGCATAGTCGAACTTTGCCGGAAACCAACAT
>Ga0070374_10000754_pt1 | contig 13545 bp, 14 predicted proteins | sample LauGreSuBDMM15SN_2_FD_66374 | JGI IMG/M metagenome (GOLD analysis project Ga0070374, IMG submission 66374) | Freshwater lake microbial communities from Lake Michigan, USA - Su13.BD.MM15.SN (version 4) (version 4) | ecosystem: Environmental > Aquatic > Freshwater > Lake | place: Lake Michigan...
TAAGAACGCGTATGTTGGACCTTTGCCACCTCTTATCGAGCGGCGAAATAAAACGTTGGTTCCTATCTCTCCAGACAAAGCCCTATCATACTTTCTAAACACATATTCCATTGAATCAAATGGAATTGACTGTTTGTTCAAGTGCCTTGGTTTGGTGATAATTCCTATTGAGTGCAAATACAAAACAGGTAATGTTGCTGCAGCAAATGCGCAAATCGTTGACATGCCAAATGCAACATTTCCCTTTGTTATCCCTGCTCAACCAAATATGACGGCGATGTTTATGAGTAAAGAATCTGTCGAGAGTTATTCTCCAATTGTAATAAATGAGAGCATCATTTTCAATCCAGAAACTTTTGTGGTGCCTTTCCCGCTTTTGTTTTTGATATTTGGGTATGACATGAAAATGAGAAATAACATGCAAACAAAAAGAAGCGATATAAGAAATATGTTTTTACCGAAGCTACAAGTATTAAATAGTGCCTACAAGAAATTACAAAAACAAACAACACAGTTCAAAGATAAGTTCAACAGTTATTTTGGCATTGACATTGTCAATCAAAGAGGAGGTTTAACCACTGAAGAATGGGAATCGGAAATAACAAGGAACCTTCAACAGCTAAGGAGACAATGGCATGATATCGAGAAAGAAAAACAAAAGTTAAAAAAAGTAACTCAAAAACGACCCTATAATATTAGACAAGGAGAAATTGTAAACGAAATTGAAAAGAATGAAAAGTTATTAAAAGATATACTCTTGGAGAAAGAACAAGAAAAATACAGAAATGAACAAACTGCTGCTTTGAGATTCTATGAAAATAACCCAAATAAAAATCAACAAAGTCGCGCTCTTGAACTAGAGCAACTGAATAAACAGTTTTTATATTTTTTGGCACATTATCCACATTCTCGGGAACAAGACAAGCAGTACCAAGAGTTTATCTGGACCATGCAGAGAGAAAAAATGAAACAACAAGCAATAGCGGAGTGGGAAAGTTATTTGCCGCAAATGGATAACCATCAGCAGCAATTTGTTCAGTTCCTCAAACAACATCCTTTCAAAGGTTCGCAGCAATTGATGGAGGATCAAGTGCGTGAGTTCAACTTCACCCTATCTCAGCAAAGAAAAATAATACAAAATTTTCTAAACAACGATTACGTGCCAACCTATGACCCAATGGTTGATTATCAAGGGATGAATGAGTTGTTAAATGGACTTCGAAGAGAATACAACAATGCATTGGTGGAATTTGAAGTAAGAGCCATTGAAGGATACGACTCAGAGGCAGATGAACGTAGCGAACGTGAAGCATTGGAAAGTGAGCAAGCTCATTATGCAGAAACAGCAAATTGGTGGAATCAACAAAGCCTCCAAAACCCATACCAGCCGCAAAATGAAGCAAATTTTAATATGCAAAATAGCTTACGAAATGCCCAGCAAGCAAGACAAAGAAGGGAAAACTGGCAAAATGAGGCATACAAGCAACAGTTCATGAGGCAACAAGCACAGTTGCAACAGCAGGGTGACAAGTGGGAAGATGATATTGCCGAGAACCAGAAAGCACTGCAACAACAGGACAAATATCAAAGACTGGCACAGCTGCAACACTCTTTACAAAACTACGGACTTTATCCGACAAACCAGTCTTCTTATCCGACAAACCAGTCTTCTTATCCGACAAACCAGTCTTCTTATCCGACAAACCAGTCTTCTTATCCGACAAACCAGTCTTCTTATCCGACAAACCAGTCTTCTTATCCCATGTCAATTGATGGTCAACACCAAATTGATGGTCCACAACAAATTAATGGTCTACAACAAATTGATGGTCCACAACAAATTGATGGTCAAACGAGAGTGGGGTCTCCTTATCCCATGTCAATTGAGGGTAAAATCAATGAGGGCAATTCACCAACTACAGCTCCTTCTTCAAAAACTAATGTTCCTGTTCCTGTCTATCATACAATGTCTTTGAGACAGACGTTGAAAAACAACCCAGTCCAGGGACCAGCCGCTCCTGGAGCAGCAAGACCTGGTTCGGCAGTACCTGGTTCGGCAGTATCTGGTTCGGCAGTATCTGGTTTGGCAGTACCTGGAGCAGCACCAAAGGGTATTTTGAAATCAGCGTCATCTTATATTGCCCGTCCAGCAACACCTTATAACCGTGTGAATACACCACCTCCACCAGGGGCAGCTCCTGCGGGGGTACCTGCCCCTGCAGAACCTTTACCTGCAATGCCGTCTTTGACCTCAGCTGCTTATGCCATCAATATTGAATTGCAGTTGCGTGGAGTAGGTGGACCACAGAGTTCATCAGAAGATGCATCCAATGCGCGATGCAAAGAAATTTCCGATGCAATGTGGCGGTCGCTCTCTGACCTTACTGGCATGCCCCAATTAATGCCACCTGCAAAGGTACCAGCTGCAAAAACAGCAAAAAAAGTCCGTGGTGGGAGAAACGTCCACAAAAAGTGCGAGTACAAAACACGAAGAAAACATTCTCATTCTTCTGGCAAAAAACGAGGAACACGAAAGCACGTGAAGGTCTTGCCACCCAGAATACCCCGAAAGACACGAAGAAGACAGGCGGAATAAATCAGTCTTCACTTACAACTAACATATCATATATGCAATATCATGCGTTAAATTATATATGATATAAATACACCAATCTATATGATGTATATGATGTTATTGACCTAGACTGAATCGTTCAAAATCAAACTTGGTAAAGGTCTCCTTCTGCATTTTGCGCTGTTGTTCTCTTTTCGCTTTTTCTAACACAGCCAACGCCGCAGCCAATTCCGTGTCGGACACCGCACCATCTTCGTTCGTATCAATGAGTTTGTGTAAGACGCGGTACTGGTATGGAACAATACACAATGAACTCTCTTCGTTGAAGACGTAATCTGAAAGAATAGTGAATACGGCTGTTAGACCCAATGATGTGTAAATGTCACGTGTACCCATCCACGCCATCGAGAACACGAGGATTTGTTTGGTGACGGAATATTTGAGATACTCCTCCGTAGATTTGCTAAATTGAATTTGAATGAATTTCGAGCCAATGTTCAAGAGTATCATGACAACACCTGCAAAGAACTTGCTGTTGTTCAAATACATGATGTGATGGTTCGCATACGCAATGCCATTAAAGAGAGGTGTAAACAAGGTGGTGTTTCGTGCCCCCGCGGATTGCGCCGACGACAGAGTCCCATTCGCAGGTTGTAATGATGGTTGTGGTGGTGGTGGCAAGGACATCTACTAAAGTAACATGTGATTTTATTTTTTTTTATTTTTTATCACAAAATACTTAATTGGCGGAGGAACCTTGATAAACCATTGACGCTTCGGTTATAGAACCCTTCACAGGTTTGACGAACGTTTCTCTCCATCGGTCGGTACATTTCTTTGATTTTACGTGGCATAAATCCTTCTTGAGATTTATAGGTGGAGAGTAGTAGTATTCCTGTGAGTATTATTATTATTATTATTAGCAACAACAATGCCATAATCCACCGGCCTTGCATTAGTGGTTTCATATATAAAGCAGATATATAAAAAAAAATTATACAACAAGGTCTTTCATTTATACTGAGGCATAATCACTTGTGAAGAACGATTTGCTGGAAGGACTCACGTCGTCATGCTGTTCTCTCGACACCTCTGGAACAGGAACAGAATTGGATTGCTTACCTCTCAGCATATTGGACTCCTTGTCGGACAAACAGAACCCCTCTTTGGCTTCACTGGGTTCTTTGTCTTCTTTTTTGTGGTCTTCTTTATTGGGTCCTTCTTTTTTGTGGTCTTCTTTATTGGGTCCTTCTTTTTTGGGGTCTTCTCCATTGGATCCTTCTTTCTTGGGTTCCTTCTTCTCTCCTTGTACTTCAAAACCTTCATAAAAGTTGTAGCTGTGTACACTGTATGCATGTCGTTGGTAGGCAACCATGACCACCAACACTCCTACGAGTCCTGCTATTTTGTGAAGAGAGGCAAGGAACACCACAAAGGAGAGAAGGACGAGTCTTCCTAAAGCGGTTTCGGTTAACATGTCGAAAAGACGAGCTTGACTAAGAACGACGACCAAGGCAACAATAGCCGCTATCACGACCATATTCTGTTTCTTTCCCAACCGAAAGTTCATTGGATAATCTATACATTTCCTATATATAATTTTTTTTCGAATCCCCTTTTCCTTCTTCTTCTATGCCAAACAAAAAAAAATTGAAGTAAGAATCCACCAATTATATTCGTATAGTATACCAGAATTTTCCTTTCCTATTATGAAAACCAAAAACAAACCGTCCTCATCGGATGCCTCCACGGAACAAACAGATAGTTCACACACATATACATTAGTTAAAAATTTGGATACAAAGTGGGTACCTGTCCCTAAACCGATATTGAAATGGGTCGGTGGCAAGACACAAATACTTGAGAAAGTGATGCACGAGTTCCCCACAGACATCCACAACTACCGCGAACCATTTTTAGGAGGAGGCAGTGTTCTCTTTGCGCTCTTGGCGTTCGTGAAAGCTGGACTCATTCGTGTCCGGGGACGCGTGTATGCATATGACGTCAATGCTCCACTGATTCACGTCTACAAAAACATTCAGTGTGCACATGAGGCATTGTTCAACGAAATCCAAAAGCTCTTAGAGGCGTTTCGTGGATGCGGTGGGAACGGAGTGATTAACCGCAACCCTTGTTCCTTAGAGGAAGCCACCGCGTCGAGAGAAAATTATTATTATTGGACAAGGACTCGGTACAATCAGTTGAGTGCAGAAGAGAAATTGTCAGTGGTTGGGTCAGCCATGTTCATCTTCTTGAACAAAACATGCTTCCGAGGGGTGTTCCGTGTGGGTCCGCATGGATTCAATGTGCCGTACGGTCACTACGCTCAGCCAGAGATTATCAACCGGGACCATCTTGAGGAAATTCACCTCCTGATTCAACCGGTGGTGTTTGCATGCAGTGACTTCAGTACAGCATTGGACATCGTCGAGTCAGACGATTATGTGTACTTGGACCCCCCTTATGCACCTGAAACGGTGACATCCTTCGTTGGTTACACGGAGAACGGGTTCAACCTTGACCAACACCGCAATTTGTTCCGATGTGTTCACGGGTTAACCCAGGACGAAAGAAAAGTTCTGTTGAGCAATGCAGATGTGACACTCGTACGAGAGGCCTTTGCAAGTGGTGCGTATGAGGTTACGTCCATTTTGTGCAAGCGTTCTATTCATTCAAAAAATCCAGAATCGAAAGCAAAAGAAGTATTGATTAAAAATTATTGAAAGGAAAGAATATGAATACATTATGTGAATAATTGAAATAATGTGAATAAATTTGGATTCATAATAGCCACTGGTCAAAGCGCTCAAAGTAATTGCTCTCATCACCAAACAACACGGAGATATGATGCTCAGCAAAGATAGTGTTCAAAATAATGTATTTTTTTTGGGGGGACACCAGTTTCTTTTGGAGAAATGAGCTCACACAGAAACCATAGTGAACCTCAAATTCGTTGCCGAGCACCAGTTCATATTCCCTCTTCAAAGATGGACCACTCCATAGTTTGGTCTCCACCGACCCAAACCTGTTTTGCTCTTTCTTTTCCAAAATCTTCACAATTTTCTTTCCATTGGTGTAGGTAATGACGTAGGCCTCGTCCGGGCAGCGAAAGATGTCGATGTTGTAGGTATGTTGCATGTACGTTTTAAATCCATTTTGCATAGCGAATACAATGGTTCTGTCCTCGCATTTTTTTTCTAGGTAGTAGCCAAAGTCGGCTTTCTTGGAGAGTACATGCTTCACATATCCCGCTTCTAATAACCTGGTCTGGTTGTTGGTCTTTTCTTCAAATTTTTTACCAAAATAGTTTGTATTGGCCCCGCCTGCCCCTGTACCTTTGTTTATCACAACTTTCTCTCCAACAACGTTCTCCACAAGTTTCTCTTCCACTTCCACATTGTCTATCAATTTCTTCACAACGTTCTCTACAACGTTCGACACGATGCTGTCTACGAGGTTCTCTTTCTTTGACCGAGGTTTGCGCCCAGGAGCTTTCTTGGCTTTGGCTGCATGAGGCAGAGGGGGGTCAAGTACAGCGTCTTCCATATGAATAGGGATATAGAATATGGGTATGGATATGGATATGAATGGATTGCGAAAGAAATTCTGTGCACGACTTTCAATTTTTTTTTTGGGAAAGGACAAGGGACGCAGCAGAGAGAAAGTCCAGGATTTATTTCCGTTTGTTTAACAAAATATTATCTTGATTTTTAATAAGAAGAATGTCTTTAGCAATGTTTGCCGCCCCATTTGATGATAATTCGAATATAACGTTGCCGTCGGATTCGGAGAGTACAGATGCCCTGAATCAGAAGCGTCACAAACGAACACAAAGAAAGTATCCCAAAATCGAAAATTTTGACAACAACAAGGTGAATTCGGTGCTGCAGAAGTTGCACGAAAGTACACACGACGAGGACGACGAGGACAACGACATGAACAAAATAGAGTTTAACCCTCCTCCAAAGCCTGAATCCGCGGGGGTGCAGAAAACCATTCCGAAAACGGATAGCTTCGTAGGGATGACATTTGGGAAGGCTCCTATGCCCACTTATGGTGGGAGTGACAATTTAGACCTCAATGACTACAAGAATTATGGTGATGCAAAGACCAACGAGGAGTATTATAAACGCGTGATTCCAGGATTCAATCCACAACAACAACACGTTGGGCGCCCGTCATTTGATAGTTCTTCCTCCTCAGATGTCTTGATGCAAAAGTTGAATTATATGATTTCTCTCCTCGAGGACCAACAAGACGAGAGAACTAGCAATGTGACCGAAGAAGTCATCTTGTATTCCTTTTTAGGCATTTTCATTATTTTCATTGCCGACACCTTTGTACGTGCGGGCAAGTATGTGCGGTAAATAAAAGTAAAAAAACAAAGATAAAGATATAAGTATTATAATATAATTTGAGTATATTATATTACACATAATGGGTTACGATTATTATATACTAAAGGTATTGCACATTTATTGCAATGACCAAGACCTGTTTCAAATTGAACTGGAGAGACAAGGATGTAACTACCGTCTTCCATATAAGAAAGCCGATCACCATGACAATTATGGCGATGTTCTGGCTGCGTATAAAAAGCAAGCGCCAATGTCTCCTATGACAATATACACCAACCATCGTTTCAGTAACTTGAATTTGGAAACGAAATATAGAACGCTCATAGAGTATGCGTTGCATCAATACGACAAGAGCTGGAGAGACATCACCTGTGTAATGAAGGTGGAAGAACGACTGGAGACATAAAGATATTTATTGTAACTATCATTTTCTGGAAAATCAAAATATTTAATAAAAACCATTTAAACCAAACACGGTATAGTAGAATAACAATGATTAATTATCTGATTATCCACAACAAACACGAAGGTTGCTACGACTTTCACTGCTACCAAGACGAGGCAGCACGTATTCGTCTGACCTCCATTACGATTAACCCGCCTAAAATCTACATGTTCAAGACCCGTGATGAAGCCCAAGATTTCTTCGAGGAATACATCAACGACGTGGACTGCATCGACATTCGATGCAAACGTGGCGACGACGTAGAACACATTGATTACTGCACATGCGGTGTCATTGAGTTAGACGACAAGGGTGAACCGATTCTCTTTTACAACAAGAAGAACCAGATTTTTCTGTTAGAGCAGAGCCCGCAACTCTTCATGCCCAACCAAGACGTGAAGAACGACATCCGCAACTTGAACTTGACCAACCGGTTGATTCGCAAATGCAAAAGCTTGGGACGTGAGCAGCGAAAACGCTACATTGAGCTTGGCAAGTACTGTGAGGAATGTAACCTTGGTGGCGGCGGAGATTTGGCGTCTGATTCGAGTGACGACGATGAATCCGACAAACCAACAAAGAAACAACGCGATACATCGTCGGGGGAGAATGTGGTGCTTTCCGGTCCCATTCCGATACCCATGACCTTGCCTCCCGTCCCTACCAATCCCATTCACCTCCCTCCTGCTCCCGCTTCGTATTCCTCGGTTCACGTGATGTCTTCTTCTAAGCCAGCAACAGCAACAGCAACTGAGGAAGAGCAGAAACCCAAAGCAGGACGCAAGAAGAAACAGGTTGACCCGGATGCCCCCAAAACACCCAAAGCTCCTCGCAAAAAGAAGGGTGAAACACCAACCAACTAATTAATCATCAAGACCTTATTTGATGCAAATGTCGGATACGCAAAATTATAAAAAAAGTAGGCGGTGGGGCTTCTCACCAGCGGCTCTGTTTTCTGCATGATGTTGCTGACTATTTGGTTGTTATGCGACACGTCTTCAACAGCCGCAAAGCCGAAATAGTTTTCTGCAGCAATTTTCCAAAAACTTATTTTGAAACCCTGGACAAAGAGGTTTGCGTCGCAATCACAAATGGATGCAAAGCAACTAAGTACCTCCATTCCTTTCTCCACCTGCACGCAAGACTTTCGAAAGAAATAGCAGGCGACAATGGTGTCATCGCAAAGGATGGCATACACAAAGACATTCTTGGTTTTCATGAGTTCCTGCACATTCTGCATGGCCACGCTAATAACAATATCAAATTTATTGCTATTAACGCTCACAAAGTCGTATAAGAAACGAAAATTCTGTTGGTTGACTTCCAACAGCTTGAACGGTGGGGACAAGTCAGGAGGTTTGGTCCATGTATCGACCGGAAACCCATAGGTCGTGTACACACACAATGGTACGATTCCGGTCAATTCCTCTTCTCTCTTGAAGAGGGAAACAACAATGTTTTTATTGATGTGTCGTTGGTTGTAATGATGTGTTTGAATCAATTGAGGGGCAATTCCTTGTTTACGATGTTGTTTGCTCACACACAAGTAGTCGACATAATAGGCTCTCATGTGCTGGGGTTTCGGCTCGCAATGGATAACAATGTCCAAGGGGCGAGACGTAATCAATCCGATGCAAGTACGGTCATCAATGGTAGTGCCTTTTTTTAAGTTGAGCATAAGGGTGTGATGGTAATAGAATGTTGCAAACGATTTGTCGTTGTGACCGATGAAGTAGGGAAGGATGTGTTCTGACCGAGGAACAAAGATGTTGTCTTTGTTTTGCAAGTAATGCACACGAATGAATTGTGTGAGCCGTTGTTGCTGCCAAGGCGTCAACTTGGAGAAAACGATGGTCTCGATGTCTTTGAAATTAGTGTATTTATTGGATTGAGGGAGAGAATCGTCGATGATGCCAGGGGGGCGAATCATGTAGCCAAGGTCGTATACGTGAAACACCGGTTGTTTTACCCAGAAGCCATATTTCAGACGGATATAGATGTACACTACCAAGGAAATAAGCATTCCAAAGCATAAAACGTAAGATAGGTATTCGAACATGAGTGAAACAATTCAATCAATGCAATATGTATCTTACTGATAAACTTTTATGGTCGTCTTCAACGAACACACATTTTATGAGCGGAGAGGTCGAAAGTAGTTGGTGATTTTATTGCTCTGCACTGCGCGCTTCCTTAGAGCGCATCTCTCCTCTGCTTCCGCCAAAATCCGCAAGGCCGCCGATTTGTCTCCGTAAATGCCAATGCGTACCATTTTGTTCTCTAAATCCTTGTAATGTTGGAAGAAATAACGCACGCGTTTGAGGAGATGGCTATTTGTCAAATCGAACACGTCTTGGACGGCAGCCATAGTAGGGTCAATTTGTTCGACGGGACAGGCTAGCAATTTAGGGTCGTTACCAGCGTCGTCTTCTGTCTCCAAATAGCCTACCAACCGGCACTTCACTGAGGAACCTGGGAGCAAAGCATCGTCCATCAGGACCACAACGTCCACTGGGTCCCCATCCTCGCTCAGCGTGTTGGGTATGAAGCCATAATTGAAAGGGTATTTCATGGGCGTGTGCAAGACACGGTCGCAGACCAACCTATGTCGTTCCTTGTCGTATTCATATTTGATGTGACTTCCTTTGCTGATTTCAATGATAACTTCAATGGACATGATGAAGATATTATTGTGCAATGTTTAAATGGTTTTTTGTATTTTTCTCTCTGTCTTTCGTACCCTGCGGATTCCTTCCTTCCTTCCTTCCTTCCTTCCTTCCTTCCTTCCTTCCTAATAAGGTTTGGTGAACACATATAGGTATTGGTATTCGTAGGCACATTTCACCATGTCAATCTTGGCATGCAACACAAACCCAGCATCTTGTGCCATGGCAACAATGGTGGGCAAGTCCTCCATGTACATCTTCTGCTCTTGTTTGCGTACACGTCCATCGTGGAATTTGAATTTCTCGTCGAACATCGCAAGGTCATTCGATTCTTCCAGCTTAAAGTCCGCGTTGTAGACGAAATCGTTGAAGGTGACCTTGGTGTTCGTGATTCTATCCTTGGCATACCTTTGAGGAGAGACAATGTACAAGGGATTCCCTGGTGGCAAGATGGGGTCGAACTTGTACCGGTCGACCAAATGCACCACCAAATATCCACCAGGCATCAACCAGTTCATGCAATTGGTGAAGAAGCGCATCTTGTCCTTGAAGTAGTAGATGGTAAAGTACATGCACAGAATATGGGTCACGGAATTGGCAGCGAACAAATAGCCGTCCAATCCATCTGCGACCATGAACTTGTCCCGCAGGTTGGGGTAATGTTCTCTCGCTTTCTCAATCATAGCGGGAGAGATATCCACTCCCACTGCATCCAAATGCCGATTCTGCAATGCATTCACGTGATGACCCGTCCCACATCCAATGTCCACAATGACACTCTTTTCTGTCGGATTGGAGCTATTCAATATGCTACCCACTTCATACTCGTTCTTGGTGACGTTGTATACCAAGTAATCATAAATATCTGCATAGAAGCTGTCATAAACTTCTTCCCCCTGCTTGAACTCGAAGCTTTTGGATTGCGTGAATCCCTCCTTCGGCGGCATGACCCTCCGGAAAAACACCACGACTATCAGCAAGAGCGCAATAAAGACCAATATCTTTCCACAATTGGAGAGCTTTTTGTAACAGTTCGTAAGGGATTTAGCGAGTTTCATTCTTTTTTTCTCTCTTTCTATATGTATTGTTGCTATTTTTTTTGTGTAAAATTTAATTATAATGTCCTCCGCCACGACCGATTTTGACATCAATGACATTCGAGGAGTTGGCGACTTTAGAGGTCTGTCCTTCTCCAAATTCAAAAAGACGGAAGTGAAGAAGGAATTGCTAAATAGTTTCTTGCATGCCAAGGTGGAACCTGCTTGCTATTGGAGTGCCGAGCTCATTTGTGCGGGGCATTGTGCCGATGTATGGGAAATCATTTTGCTCTTTTTTGGTAAGTATGTGCACCTCGGCAATTCTAATATCGGTATCTATCTGGAAATGCGTATCAATGATTTCAAAACAATCCTCAGCAATGGATACGAAGACAACCCCTTACGCTTGCGCAACAACGAGAGAGTCCGCAAACTGTTCGCCGAAGTGATGTGTGTGCTCTGCGACGCAAAACGTCGTCACAGTTTCGACAACGTGAAAATCAAACCAGACGATATGAACATGCTGACCATTAAGGACAAGTTCAAAGCCCCCTCTGCAGAATACGGTGAGGAAGTGTTCACGAGCGAGGACCCCAAGGAACTGTTTCCGTTCGTAAATGAGTTGGCCTACAGTGTGACGGAATCTGGTGACAACCAAATGAATGCCTGTTATTGGATTGAATGGATATTCGAGTACGAAAGTCGTTGCAAAGCACTCAAAGAGAAATTGCATTGTGAGAGAAGAGCATTTGCAAAAGTGGAAACGAAATGCCAAAAGGACATTGTCTGGATAATCTGGGACGTGTTTCTCAAAGAATCTGTCAAACGTGCGAAAATCATATCCAAGTTGATGAATGCCTTTCTAAGTTTGTTTTGCTTGAAGTATACTGCTGGTTGCCACAAGAAGCGTAAGAATCTGCTCTACCTGGCTGTTTCTCTCCTCTGTGAGGCATTTGTACCTGAAAAAGAAATCATTCGTCATTCCCAACTCGAGCTGGTCAACACCATCAAGCAAAAGATTGATTTGGTATATGGTCAAATCAAGAAAAACGAAGAGTCCACAGGCACCGAATATTTGTTTGTGGGATTGAACTCATCCAATTTAGAAAATACCATCAAAAAACTAGAAGCTATGAATTCGTTTGGAGAGAACTTCGTTCCTCGGTTATAATTCGTTTGTCCCTTTTACAAATCATGGTTACAACCCAATCATGTTATAAATAATATTATTATCTTGTGTAATATTATTATTGGTAGTACTATGCAGCAGACAACCAAACGGTTGAGACAAAACAGAGGCACGCGTAAGCACCATAGCAACGGTTTCGCCGCGTTTCAACGCCAAATCACAGTCAAGTTTTTGGAAATGATTATGATGGTTAAACTGTTTCACTGGAAAACGCACAGTTATGCCACCCACAAAGCCACCGACGAGCTCTATAGTAAGCTAAATGAACATGTCGACCAATTTATTGAAGTACTTCTTGGCAAGTCTGGTTCGAGAATCGACTTGATGAAACGTCACAATATCCGGCTGATGGACTTGCAATCCCCTGAGCGACTGAAAAGGGAAATTCAATCGTTTAAATCATACCTGGTGGGATTGGACAGAGAGAAAGCATTGCAAACGATGAGCAACTCGGATTTGTACAATATTCGCGACGAGATTTTAGGTGATTTGAACCAGTTCCTCTATTTGCTCACCTTCAAATGAATTATTGACGGATTGGATGCGAATTTTCTATTAAAAAATTAATATTGGTTTTTAATATAAATACATAGCATGAGCAACTTTTCGGATTCGACTTCCTTCTTCAATGACAATGACAATGACAATGACATCGGCAATGGCATAGATGTAAATGCATCAACCTCTTCACCGTCCATCTTCAGCAGGTTGTGGGTTGCGCTAACAAGCATTAACGCAGTGACATGGGCTATCATCGTGTTGTTGTTGGCATTCCTGGGATTCAATGTGTTTACCTATTTAGCAAAAGGAACGCAAGACCTCTCGACGCTGTTTGGTGGTATACTGGGCTCTACAGTAGAAGTCTCGGCCATTGGGTCCAAGGCCATTGTAAACAAAACCGCCAGTGTATTGGACACCGGGCTCACTGCTGTGCAGGACGTGGCAGCGAAGCAGACCGGAGCACCGATTGACCAACAGACACCATCGTCTCCACCTGACAACAGTCTCCAACAGGCACTCAACTCGACAAAAGGACGTCAGCAAGAAAAAGAGACACAGGAGTTTGAGGCGGATGCAGCCAACAGTTCTATACAAGGAGGAGGCAAAGCGGGATGGTGTTACATCGGAGAAGACAGAGGGTTCCGTAGTTGCGCACAAGTGGGTGTGAATGATACCTGCATGTCTGGAGAAATATTTCCCAGTCAAGAAATTTGCATGCATCCCAATCTGCGTGCGTAAAATCTATACATATCTATATTATATAGATATCTATAG
>Ga0070374_10000755_pt1 | contig 13541 bp, 11 predicted proteins | sample LauGreSuBDMM15SN_2_FD_66374 | JGI IMG/M metagenome (GOLD analysis project Ga0070374, IMG submission 66374) | Freshwater lake microbial communities from Lake Michigan, USA - Su13.BD.MM15.SN (version 4) (version 4) | ecosystem: Environmental > Aquatic > Freshwater > Lake | place: Lake Michigan...
TTGATTTTGCTCAGTCTGCATCACCTGAATCAGTCCCGCTTTTTTCAAAATCTCAATGCGCCGGTGGATGGTGGCTGGACTGGCAATGTCACTCAACTCCATGGTTTGCGTGACGACCAAAGGTTGTCCTTGTGCACTTTTAATGGCGATGGTCTCGAGTAATTTTTTGCCAATATCGTCGATCTCTGAAAGATCAATATTCGATTTGCGCAAAGTTTCTGCCAACACCAAATAGCGCAAGTAAATTTGTTTCATGATGAACAGTTTGATGAGGGATTGAAATTTAAAAATTTTGTCGATCTACTGAAGGGCCGGGGGGTCTTTGAACCAAGAACTTGAAGGCCATCAAGACCAACAAGGTTCCCGCCCAATTGCTCAATGCCATGACACAAAAACTAGATGGCAAGCTTTCAGTTAGCCCCAAAGCGTAGAACCAAATTTGATGCAGCAATGCACTGAGCGTAGCGAAAAGCAGTGAAGTCTTCATCAAGGTCATTGGGGAGACCACTTTAAATTCACGGTCTAAACCCAAAAAAATAACGCTGATTTGGCGAGCCAGCAAAGGCGAGAGCCCTGCAAGACAGCCCGTGATCAAAGCAAAATGGAGGCCCAAATCGGGGTGATCTTGATAGATCCAAAGAATACCGCCCAATGCAATACCCAAAGCCCCTGATTCCAGCGCCAAGAGAACCAGAACAAACCTGATGCCGCTCGGGAAAAAAACCCAGTGCACATCAAAGGAAAAGCCGGGGTCGCCCCAGATCCACTCATTGATGAGCAAAGACAGGTAGTAAATACATGCCGAAACACCAACAACCACGCATTTTTTGATCAATTTCATAAAAGTTGGATGGTGGTTTTCACAAAGTGCTTTCAGAAAAAGTTGGCCCATTGCATCTTAATTTGCTTGACAATGTCGATTGGCGAAACGCCCTAATTTCCCACTTCAATTTCAAGGAAGTTTCATCATGTCAGAAATTCGACCCGCCAACAATCGCCCCGACACCTCTCGGGTGCAACAAGAACGCCCTGTTCAAACAGAGCAGAAAAAAGAAACGCCACCCCCCAGGACGGAGGCTCAGCGAGAAGTGCCCAAACAGGAGGCCAAACCAAATGGCCAGGCCAAGGGCGGCAACGTCGATATCACAGTGTAAGTTTTGGAAGCGTGATTTTTAGGTGCGTGAGGCATGTCTTTAAATCACGGATATACACCGTCACAGAGAAAGTACTCCCCATGGGCGCGCAGTGGAAAGCAAAAGGCAAGGCGCAAGCCGCAGACGCTAGAGGCAAACTCTTTGGTCGTCTGGCCAAAGATATCATGATGGCCGCCAAAAGTGGGCCCGACCCTGCTGCCAATTCTCGGCTCCGACTGGTGGTCGAGCAAGCTCGAAAAGTGTCTATGCCCAAAGACACGCTTGAACGTGCCATCAAAAAAGGCGCAGGCCTTTTGGGTGACCCTGTTAATTTTGAGCGTGTCATCTATGAAGGATTTGCACCACATCAAGTTCCTGTGATGGTCGAAGCACTTACCGACAACCTCAACCGCACAGCATCTGAAGTTCGTGTTTTGTTTCGAAAAGGTCAGCTTGGCACCTCTGGCTCGGTCTCTTGGGATTTTGATCACGTCGGACTGATTGAAGCAGAAGCTGCGCAAGCCAATGCAGATGCAGAAGTGGCTGCCATTGAAGCTGGCGCTCAAGACTTTGAAGTGGCCGATGAAGACGGCGTAACTGTGTTCATCACAGATCCAACAGATTTAGATCTGGTCAGCAAAGCTTTGCCAGATCATGGCTTCACAGTTCTGTCCAACAAATTGGGGTACAAGCCCAAAAATCCGGTCGATCCCGCCAATCTTTCGGCAGAGCAACTTGAAGAAGTTGAGAACTTCTTGGCCGCCATTGACGGCAACGACGATGTACAAAACGTTTTTGTGGGTTTGGTAAGTTAATAACGATTTTCGGATCGATTGAGTCGTGAAGGTAGGCATCACAATGACATCTATTTCACGCCAATTTACCCCCTTACAAGATTGCCTTGAAAGCGTTTTCATGCTAAGTTCTAATTGAAACTTACATAACTTATGAAAAACAAGCGCGCTGAAAATACCAAGTCTGGCCCCGTCACCCTTGAACGTGTTGCCAAGTTGGCTGGTGTTTCCCCGAGCACTGTTTCTCGAATCCTAAACGGCACTGCCGTAGTCAGTGATGAAAAGAAAAAAGCCATTGACGAAGCTATTGCGGAATTAGGTTTTGTTCCCAACCCTGTCGCAAGAGGACTTGCTGGCGGCCGTACATTGAGTATTGGCGTTGTGACACAGGCGATAGACAGTCCTTTTTATGGCCCAGCTCTGCGCGGCATTGAAGATGAGCTCGACAGTGCTGGCTTTAGCCCTCTGTTTGTGAGCGCCCATTGGAATCCAGTGACTGAAGGCCGTTGCATTGACGTCCTTAGGTCACGCCGTGTTGATGGCTTGATCGTTTTAAACGGCCGCTTGAGTGACCAAGCACTCAAAAACACTGCCAAACATTTGCCAATCGTTGTCACTGGTCGAAGCATCAAGGGGGCTGGCTTATTTGCACTTAACTTCGACAACTTCGCGGGGGGTGTTCTAGCGACCGAGCATTTGATTTCTTTGGGCCACCGCAAAATAGCTTTTATATCGGGCGATGCCGCCCATCCAGACGCCAATGAACGACTTCGTGGTTACACCACTGCGCTTAAAAATGCAGGTATTCCATTTGACGCACAGTTGGTTGTGTCGGGCGACTACCAAGTCGATAGCGGCCTCAAGGCCACCGATCATCTACTTGCAAGCCGGCGTAAATTTACAGCGCTCTTCACGGCCAACGACCAAATGGCTTACGGCGCAGCACTTAGCTTGCATCGCAAAGGTCTGAAAATCCCTGGAGATGTTTCTCTGATCGGCTTCGATGATCTTTACCACTCGATTTACGTGGCACCGCCCCTTAGTACCATCCATCAACCAGCCTATGAGCTAGGTCGCCTTACCGCTTCTTCTATTTTGCAAATGTTGGCAGGCACTAAACCCACTGCGGTCATGCCGGCACCCGAATTGATCGTTCGGGAATCGACTTCCAAGCCTTAATTGATCTCTCAGCAAAGGGCTAGGGATAACCCTTTGCTCCACTTTTACCTGACTCACTATAATTCATGAAAGCGCTTTCATGAATTGCTTTCAACGCATCACATTGGCCAATTACTGCCCAATTTTCGTCTTATCAACATGTTTGCAAATATAAGATTTGTTGTCATAGCAATATTGCTAAACCAATCCATACCCTGTGCGCAAGCTCAGAAAGTGTTAACCGTGGCCGCCTATCCTGCGGTTGATAGCATTATCAAAGCAGCACTGCCAGCTTGGGAGAGAAAACACCCAGGCGTTCAAGTCAAGCTGATCAGCCGAGCCTATGCTGATCATCACACCGCAATGACGACCGCATTATCTACTTCGTCCAAACCACCCGATGTCATGGTGCTTGAGTCTAGCTATGTGGCCCGCTTTGCAACCGGGGGAGGACTTGAAGATCTAGGAGGGCCGCCCTACCGCTTGAATGACTCGAAGCATTTGTTTTCAGCATTTTCTATTGATCAAGCCAAATCTTCAAAAGGTCAGTTGGTGGCAATACCCACCGACATTGGTCCTGGTACCTTACTTTATAGAATTGATTTATTGGTGAAATCCGGACTTCAAGAAACCGACTTAACCAATAGCTGGGACAGTTACATCAAGGCTGGGATTGTCATCAAAAAAACAACCGGAGCTTACCTCGTTGCCCATGCGCGTGATGTGAAAGATTTAGTTATTCGCGGCGGAGTCAAATCCGGCGAAGGATTGTATTTTGATGAAGCAGGTCGTTCACTTGTTACAACCGACAGATTTGTGAAGGCGTTTGAGTTGGCTAAACGAATTCGGGAAAACAAGTTAGACGGAAAAATCAGTGCTTGGTCAAACGAATGGGCTGAAGGCTTTCGACGGGGCCGTGTTGCCACGCAAATGTCAGGGGCATGGATTGCGGGTCATCTCAACAACTGGCTTGCTCCTGAAACAAGAGGTCTTTGGCGTGCATCACAGCTTCCAGAAAATACTTGGGCAGCGTGGGGCGGTAGCTTTTATGCCATCCCGAAAGCTGCAACACAAAAAGAGCTCGCCTGGGATTTGATTCAAATGATGACGCTTAATCCTGAACAGCAGTTGCAAGCCTTCAAGTCACAAGATGCTTTTCCTGCTCTGATCAGTGTTCATAACGATGTGTTTTTCAACGAGCCCATTGCATTTTTAGGACAACAAAAGGCCCGAGTTTTATGGCGTGAGGCCACGCAAAATATTCAAGCAGCCAAAGTACATCGACTCGACACTTTTGCGGATGAAGTTGTGAACACTGAACTCGACAAAGTGTTGGATCAGGGCAAGGATATTCAATTGGCATTGCAAGATGCCAGCCGTTTGCTGGAGCGCCGTGCGCGGCGTTGACTCAATGTCACCAAACACCTCATCCTTGCAGCGCCGTCGACCTTGGAGACTCAAACCGCAGCTCGTGCCGTATGTTTTACTGGCACCCTTTGTTCTTTTATTTTTAATATTTGGTCTTTTCCCGCTGATGTTTTCTTTGTTTCTAGCGTTTCAAAGTTGGGAGCCCACATCGGGATTGGCAAACATGACTTATGTGGGTCTAGACAATTTTATTTTCACCTTAGAAGATGAATGGTTCTGGAAGTCAATCAAAAACACTTTTTGGTTGGCTGCAGTCTCTGGAATTCCGCAGCATCTAATAGCAATCCCGCTAGCATGCGTCATACATGCGCAGTTTAAGCGGACACGCAATGCCACCGTGGGAGCTTATTTTTTACCTTACATCACGTCCACCGTTGCCATTGCCATGATGTTTAGCACCTTGTTTTCAACTGACTACGGACTGATCAATCAGGTGATTGCAAGAGCGGCAGAATTGCCTTTATTAGGTGGCTTTTTTCCGCAGCAACCCATTGATTGGCTAGGCGAGTCTCAGTTCATTAAACCAGCTATCTCTTTCGTGGTGTTTTGGAAATATGTTGGATTCAATACTGTCTTGTACTTGGCAGCCCTTCAAACAATTCCAAAGGATATGTATGAAGCGGCGACCATGGACGGTGCCAATCAATGGAAACAGTTTTGGTACATCACGCTGCCGAGCCTCAAACCAATGATTTTTTTTGGCGTGACACTCACCCTGATTGGTGGATTGCAATTGTTTGAAGAGCCTTTCATTTTGACAGGTGGCAGGGGAGGTAGCGATCAAGCGGGAATGACCACTGCAATGTACATGTACCGCACTGCATTTGATTTCAATGATTTTGGAACTGCCAGCGCTTTGTCTTGGATCCTTTTTGTTTTTGTGGCAATTCTGACTTGGCTGACCAATTTGACATTTAAGCCCAGGGGTGGGGAGGCATGATGTCAGAAAAAAGGCACTTGTCCGAAAATCAAGCTACCAGTGTATTCACTGCCTACCTCATGGTTGGTTTGGGTGCCCTGATCATGCTGGCACCTTTTTATTTCATGTTTGTATTTGCCACACACAGCAAATCTGAAATTTTCACACTGCCACCCCCTTTATGGCCAGGCACAGCTTTTATTGACAACCTCAGAATTTTGACTGAAAAAATTCACTTTTGGAGTAGCCTAGGCTGGAGCCTTTACATTGCTTTGGCATCTACTGCTTTGACCCTGATATTTTGCTCCATGGGTGGATATGCATTTGCCATGTTTGAGTTCAAATTTAAAAAGCCGTTGTTTCTGCTGGTCATGGGGACTATGCTAATCCCTTCTTTTTTGGGAATGATTCCAACATTCATGATCATGGATGTGTTGGGTTGGATAGATCAACCTCATGCCCTTTACATTCCAGGTGCAGCCAGCGCGTTTGGTATTTTTCTAATGCGTCAATTCGTTTTGACATCTATTCCTAGAGACCTGATTGAAGCAGCACGCATGGACGGTTGCTCTGAATTAGGAATTTATGCGCGCATTGTTCTGCCGCTGTTGCAACCCGCTTTAGGAACACTTGGGCTCATTACTTTCATTGCTTCGTGGAATAACTTTATAGGGCCATTGGTTGTCATGCGCTCACCAGAAATGTACACGTTGCCACTGGCACTCAGGAGTATGCAAAGCCCAGTAGACACCGAGTGGGGCGCTCTGATGGCAGGCTCTGCAATTGCGACCCTTCCTTTATTGATCCTGTTTGCATTTTCGTCAAAGCGATTGATTGAGGGCCTGACATCAGGCGCTGTCAAGTAAGGCAATTTCTTTTTACACCATTTAAATACCATGCAAATGTCTGATTTAACTAACGCAAAGCTGAAGAAAAAGTTTCCAAATGATTTTATTTGGGGCGTTGCAACGGCTGCATTTCAAATTGAAGGTGGCGGCCAATCAGATGGCAAAGGTCCTTCTATTTGGGACCGCTTTTGCGAGCAGCCAGGTGCTATCGCAGATAAGAGCAATGGATTAATTGCCTGTAACCATTACAACCATTGGCATGACGATGTTCAAATGATTTCAGATTTGGGTGTCAATGCGTATCGATTGTCTATTTCGTGGCCACGCGTTCAACCTGCAGGTCAGGGTGAATGGAATTCAAAAGGATTGGATTTTTACGATCGCATTATTGATGCACTTTACGAAAAAAATATAGCAGCTTCTGTCACATTCAACCATTGGGATCTGCCAGATGCACTCCAGCAAATGGGTGGCTGGGCTAACCGCGATACCGTCCATCGCTTTGTAGACTATGCCCAAACTGTGGCTAGACGTTTGGGTGATCGCGTTCATTCATTCACAACACACAATGAGCCATGGGTGATTGCACAGCTCGGTCATGAAACAGGGATTTTTGCACCTGGCATCAAGCACAGAGGGGTTGCTGCACAAGTTTCCCATCATCTACTTCTTAGTCATGGCCTCACTTTGCAAGCACTGCGCGCCGAGCGTCAAACCGCAAAATTAGGAATCGTACTGAATTTAGCACCGATGCACTCAGCCAGTGAGTCTTTAGAAGATACAGCAAAAACAAGATTAGAAGATGGTCGATTGTTGCGCTGGTATATGGATCCACTTTTCAAAGGTCACTATCCCGCTGATGTTTTGGAATTCTTGGGAAGAGATGCGCCACAAATTGAGTCACAAGATATGGCCCACATTCAACAACCCTTGGATTTCTTGGGAGTTAACTATTACTCACGCTCAGTGGTCAGCGCTTCGGATACGTGGGACGTGCAAAAGAGCGGTTTACCCCTAACAGACATGCAGTGGGAAATCTATCCAGAGGGATTGACAGAATTACTGCTTAGGATGCATCGTGACTACGCTCTTCCTGCCGTATACATCACAGAAAATGGCGCTGCCTTTAAGGATCAATTGGTCAACGGTGGTGTTTGCGACATCAATAGAGTTGACTACTTGCAGCAACACATTGAAGCAGTTTCAAATGCCATGGATCAAGGCGTACCCGTAGAAGCTTACATGGTGTGGAGTTTGATGGACAATTTTGAATGGGCCAGTGGCTATGAAAAAAGATTTGGCATTGTTCACATCGATTACGTGACCCAAAAACGCACACTCAAAGACAGCGCTATTTGGTACACGAAGTTTTTAAAGGCAGTACCTCATGTAGCTGCCATGGCTGACGACAAAAGCAACGAACCAGTTGTGATCGAACAGGGAAGTTAAGCACATGGGGCACGTTGTACTTAAAAAACTGCACAAATCATATGGCCAAAATGAAGTTATAAAAGGCATTGATTTAGAAGTTCATGATGGCGAGTTTTTGGTCTTTGTCGGACCCTCTGGATGCGGAAAGTCAACGACATTGCGCATGATTGCTGGACTAGAAGAAATTAGTTCTGGTGAATTGACCATAGACGGCGTGCAAGCAACGCACACGCACCCTGCAGATCGTGGCGTTGCAATGGTGTTTCAAAGTTACGCACTTTACCCTCACATGACCGTTGAAGAAAACATGGGTTTTTCTCTCAAAATGTCTGGTATCAAAGACAAAGATCGACAAGTTCAGGTTCGCCAAGCTGCAGAGGTTTTACGGATTGATCATTTGCTCAAAAAATATCCAAAAGAACTATCGGGTGGCGAGCGTCAACGCGTCGCAATTGGCAGAGCAATTGTTCGCAAACCAAAAGTATTTCTCTTTGATGAACCCCTTTCCAATCTTGACGCCTCATTGCGTGTCAACATGCGCATAGAGCTTTCCAGATTGCACAAAGAGTTGGGAACTACCATGATCTATGTCACCCATGATCAAGTAGAAGCAATGACCATGGGCGATCGAATCGCGGTTTTTAACAACGGCAACATCGAACAACTAGGCTCGCCATTGTCACTTTACGAGCAGCCTTGTAATCAATTTGTAGCCAGCTTTTTAGGTTCACCGCGCATTAACTTGATTGACAAACCTGATTTCAATTTGTCCGCCGAATGGTTAAAGTCTTGGTGGGATTTATATTCTTCAAATTTTGCGTTGCAGCCGCATTGCATTGGCATTCGACCCGAGCACATTGAAATTGTTGAAGCCAGTCAAGGGCTGCCTGCCAAAGTGATTCTGGCTGAACACTTAGGTGATTCTTCTATTTTCCACTGTCAGGTTGATGGTTTTACAAACTTGCTCAATGTCAAAATGAGCGCAGACAAAAAAATCAAACATGATGATTTGATAGGTTTGATTTTTAACAAGCATCGTGTTTTGGGTTTTGACTCAAAGGGTCATCGAATTAATTAATCCATTGATTAAAAAAAAGCCCTGAGAATGTCTTGGCAATCTCAGGGCTTTTGACTATCAACTTAACTTTTACTTTGACCAATAGACATTATCAATGTAGATCTTTGTTCTGTCATTCGTGTTATTGGACTTTCCCGTTTTTTCATATCGATCGGCAATCACCAATGGGTTTGTCACTTTGGTTAGATCAAGTTTTGATTTATTGGAATCGGTCATGCCATAAGCCATGGCACCACGGGGGGTAATGGCGCTAATGGGTATTGAAACATTGCGCCAAGTTCCATCATTGACATAGCCGTAAGAATTATTAGCAGGATCAACTGTGAGGTAAACATCGTATGCGCTACCGGCAGTTGTAGTTCCTGTTAAAAATCCAAATTCAATTTTTCCAGGATAACTGGTCTTGATGCTGAAATTCAAAGTACCCGTTGCAGCAAATCGTGATAGGTCATCTGAAGTGGTTTGCAACGCAGCGATCATGCCCCAACCCCAACTAGTAGGCGCAGGTGTTATTTCCAATGAGTTGGGTCCATCGCCAGATACAAAGCTAATTGAACTGCTCCCCGCATAAGCAGTTGCGGGATTGTCCCAGCCTACCCACAAAATCGACTCTGATGGCCTGACTTCACCTACAGTGGTGTTGTCCGCAAAAAGTGTATATCGATTTGCACTCACAGTGCCATTACTCTGTGTAGGAATAAAGTAAACGGCATCTGTAGATGTGTATGTACCAGACTCCCACATGCTATTGGGGTAAAGAGACTGCACGACATAACGTGCTTTTCTGTCGACATTGAAAAGCCCCCATTTGTCGTCAGCTTTTTTCCATGGCTCATCAAATGCCTCAAAATAAAAAATGCTTTTAGGTTTTGCAGCAGCACTGGAGTTCATCCAAGCTGTCAATCGATCAAAGTACATTTTCTGGTTAACCGGGTGTGCTCTGTAATTTTCGCCACCAGACGCTACGGCTTTCCATCCTGTTTCGCCAATCACAATGGGTGTATTGCTTAACCCTAAGCTGTCCATGTAAGCTCTAACCGCATTGAAATCACTTTTAGCAGCAGCAACGGCTGCGTCCATCATGGCTTCTGCGCGCAAGTTTGCCGCTTTATCGGTTTGCTGCCAGTTCCATTTGTTTGCATCATGAACTGAGTCTGCCAGCGGGTAGGTATGCATTGCCACAAAATCAACTACATTCAATACAGCCTTGGACTCTTGGTTGCTGCTTGCTTTAGCAAAAAATGCCCAGTTGTCATCGGTGGTCACTGGCTGAGTGACTTGACTCCGCACCGCATTGATGTATTTCACCATGTCAGCCACAGAAACCGCGTTGAACGACCAATTGACCATGGTTTCGTTACCAACACTTAATGCCAATACGATGCTTTTGTAATTGTTGGCCAGCGCAACTGCTCTGGCAATTTCTGCTTCATTGATGGCCCCTGGGTTTCCAGATTGAATCCATACGCCCAGCATCACTTTGATGTCAAGATTATTATTCTTGATGGTCTCTAAAATAACCTTTGCCATTGCATCACTGCTGTTGAATAGCCGAATGAGTGTGAATCCACCTTCTTGCAGCAAACGTAAATCTTGCAGGACATTGGCAGTTGTCACCACTTCATTTTGAAAATTATTTCCGTCGGTGCTGGTACTGCGATAAGGAGAATAAGAAACAGCTTTTCGAGTGCCAAAATCTGCACTTAAAGCTCTTACTTGTACGCCATTGGAAGGGACGACTCCTCCCCCGCCACAACCAATCAATACCAAAGCCATACTCGCAGCCATCAATAAGGATAGGTAGCTTTTGATCAAATTCTTCATGTTCAATTTTTCAAAGTTATTCATGCTTGTGTCCCTTCAATTTAGAACACGTAAACTGCGCCTAAACCCGCCCAATTGCCTGTGCGAGTAACTCGCGAATCGACGTCGGTGAATGCAGTGTTAGAGGGCATTGACATTGGAGCCAAGCCAATTCGTGCATAGTTAACGATGCCAACAAAGCCATAAACTTGGAAGCCTTGACGAACTTCATAACCCAGACCCAATGTATTGATCAGAGCAGCATTGCTTTGTCCTCGCTCACTGGGATTTGAAGTATTGGCTTTGCCTAGATATGTCAGGCCGGTATGTGCGGTCCATTGCCCCATTCTGTACCGAGCGCCAAGCATGGTGTCTACTGTTCTTGCGGCATAACCAGGATTGGGGACGCCATTGAGTTGGCCGTTCCAATCGACATTGAACATGTTATTCCACTGAGCTTGTGCACCAGGAACTGTGATAACTGCATATGCACCACTCCAGCGATTGATGCGAATGCCACCAGAAAGTTCAATTCGAGAATCAAGTTGATAGCGGCCCATGACCATGGCGATCGATTGTCCAGAACCGCCCAGCTTGGGATCGTCGGCTACATTTGGAGTCAGGCTTGTGAAGGGTCCTTGACTCCAAGCTTGAGGATTGCCATTTCGGGTGTCCTGGAACATGGCGTCAATGACCAAATCGCCTTTGTAATACTGCGCATAAAGTTCAAGAAACTTTGGCTTGTTAATTTTGAAATCACGATTTCCTTGGTCGTAACTGGCCTCAACAACCAAATCTCCTTGCGCGACATCAAATTTTCTTGATGTATATCTGACCGCCTTTGTCAGCAAGCCGTATCCTGCGCCACTTGATCCCCATACACTGGCCACGCCAATGTTGGTGCCATAAGGATAGTCCGCGATGCTCCATGTTCGGGTGGTCATGGCACCGACTCTCAAACTTCCATAGTCGTCATGACTTATCGCTATATTTTTTTCATACCAGAAGCCAGGAATGTCATGTTTTCCGTCGCGCCATCTCTGGCTGACCAAGCCATTGAATTTGTAACCCTGACCTAGGTCATATTTCACGCCCAACCATGGCTGAAACAGTGTGACATCTGAATTGCTTGTGCCATAAGGCTTGCCTACGACCAAATCATCGGCCCAAATTCTTTGTTTGTTCTCGAGTGGATAAAGTTGGCATTCATTGCAATTGTTACTGCCTCTTCGAACTTCTGATTTCGCAAATCCAGTGAGGCTAAACATTCCCTCTGGCCCAAAGTCAATGGCATAACTTGAAGCACCCGAGAAAAGCACAATGGCTAATGCGATGGATCGGAACCGCGTACTTTGGCGTGCGATATTTGGCAAGATTGGATGTGTCATAGTTTCACTAATTTGAAAGCGCTTTCATAATCTTAAATTGTGAGAGATTGACCGTCAATGATCATTCACCCTCGTTTACCCTTAAATTTCAAAAAAACGCCATTTTCCATGGACTTTTCTGGCTTTTTGAAAGCGCTTTCATTATGATTCAGATGCTTCAAGATAGATTGACAAAATAGGTAGGAACATGACCCTCACACGTTACTTGGCCTTAAGCACATTGACTGCATTTGGTTTGTTTGGCTTTTTATTACCCCTTTCGGCGCACTCCCAAAATGTCAGTATTGGCGCTGCGAGTTATGTCCTTAATCCAAAAGGGCAAGATCCGCGCCCCCCTGCCGCACCCCATAGAACCCCAGATTTATTGACCAAGGCAGCGCCTACCAACCAATGGTATTCAACTCTCATTTTTCATGACAAACCTGAGGCAATCTTTGCTCATCCTTTGAGTGTCAAGCCAACGGAGGCTGGCATCGAAGTATCTTTGCCAAGACAAGAGGTTGTGCCAACTGAGAGGCAAGACGTCGAAATACATTACGCTCACAAAAATCCTCTTCGAATTTCAAGTTCAACCTTGTCACTTGGCAAGGCCAAACTTGCTCGCACCAGCGATTGGTCAATTGATATCAGCCAATCTCAGGGGCAAGATCAACTTTTAGCCACCGTTACCCATGGCAGTCCTTATGTTTACTTTCAAGTCAGTCGTGGCAATCTTCGGATCGACTTACCCGCGGAAGGTAAAAAAATAGAGAGTCTTTCTGGGCAACCATTGGCACTCAAAGCACACCATTTGGTCTTAGAAGTGAACGGTCAATTTTTTGCACTTTTTGCCCCTACAGGTGCAAAGTGGGAGGTCATGAATGATCGCTCTTGGGCCTTGTCAATGCCCGAGGGAAAAGGCTATCTGTCTTTGGCTGCGTTACCCGACTCTTCAATTGCTGCATTCAAATTGCTCCAAGAGCATGCATACGCTTTCGTTTCTGACACCAAAGTAAGTTGGGAGTTCGATTCTGCCAAAAGCCAAGTCAAAACCCAATTTGATGTGAGCAGCAAAATGATGGAGGGCTTACAGAGAAGCCCACTTCTAGGACTTTACCCACATCATTGGCATCAAAACGCCACTGTCACTGACAAATTGGGACCTGCGTATGACACCATCAGGGGGCCCATTAAATTGCTGGCAAGCAATTCATTTGCAACTCAATTCACTTACAACGGATTTGTGCCCTTTTGGCCAGGCGTGAAAAATCCTCTGCAGGCTAAAGAACTGAGTGAGGTCACTAAAACAGACGTGAGAAACGCCAGGCGCATGATGCTTGAAATTGGCGTTGGGCCTTATTGGCAAGGTAAGGGATTGCAGCGAATAGCCAAGCTCATGGATGTCGTTGAGCAGCAAGGCGACTTGGCAGCACGCGATCAATTGTTGGCAACCTTGAAGACCCGAATTGAGAAGTGGTTCTCGGGCAAAGACAACAAAACTTATTTTCATTTGGACAAGTCTCTTGGTGCCGTCATTGCCTATCCTGAAGAATATTTCAGCATTTCACAAATGAATGACCAT
>Ga0070374_10000756_pt1 | contig 13540 bp, 12 predicted proteins | sample LauGreSuBDMM15SN_2_FD_66374 | JGI IMG/M metagenome (GOLD analysis project Ga0070374, IMG submission 66374) | Freshwater lake microbial communities from Lake Michigan, USA - Su13.BD.MM15.SN (version 4) (version 4) | ecosystem: Environmental > Aquatic > Freshwater > Lake | place: Lake Michigan...
GAGGTTTGCAGTTTCTCAACCACGTCACCCTCTTGAATCAGGTCGTGCTTAACGGTAATGCCGGTGATTTCAGTGAAAGCCTTGGCCAAGGTTTTGGACTCGTATTCATGGGTGGTAATGGTCTCCGACACCACGGAAATTTCTTTCACGCCCTTGGCTTGCAGTTTTTTAGCGGCTTCGATGAACCATTTCATCTCGGCCATTTGTTTGTCTTTGGACAAGGTTGAGGGTTGGAACTCGTTGTCCACCCATTTTTTGGCCTCAGCCTCTCCAGCCCACGCGCTGTGACCCAGCACCAAGGCTGCAGCTGCGAAGGCAATCGCACGGTATTTCAATTTCATGCCAGTCTCCTAAAAGTTTCCCCTTACTCAGAAAAACACGTGTCTTGGGGAAGTTGCAGACCGTGTCATGGGTTGGTGTGGCTAGCCTTTGCGCATGACAAAAACCAACCAAACCGCACTCGTTGCGGTCGCCCACCAAATCGAGGGCTCCTCGCTCAATTCAAACCAAATCAACAGTTGACCTGCCAAGCCCACGAACATCAGGTGCAGGTAGGCGCAACCCAAAAGGCCGATGAACAAGCGGTCACCTCGGGTGGTGACCAAGGGCAAAAATCCTTTTCGCGCCAACGTGGGAGAGCGCCGCTCCCAGACCGTCATGCCGATCAACATGAGCACGATGCAGGTGAAAAAAACCGCCACCGGGGTGGTCCAAGCCATCCACTCAAGCATGGGGTTGTCTCCTGTGGTGTGTCATACGCGTCCCATGGCAAAGCCTTTGGCGATGTAATGCCGCACAAACCAGATGACGATGGCACCCGGCACGATGGTCAGCACACCGGCCGCGGCCAAGGTGGCCCAGTCCATGCCCGAGGCGCTCACCGTGCGGGTCATGGTGGCCACAATCGGTTTGGCGTTGACGCTGGTGAGGGTGCGTGCCAACAGCAATTCCACCCAGCTGAACATGAAGCAAAAGAAAGCGGTCACGCCGACGCCTGCCTTGATGAGCGGTAAAAACACTTTGACGAAAAACGCCGGAAAGCTGTAGCCATCGATGTACGCGGTTTCATCGATCTCACGTGGAATGCCACTCATAAAGCCTTCCAAAATCCAGACCGCCAGCGGCACGTTGAAGAGCAAATGCGCCATCGCTACCGCGATATGGGTGTCCATCAAACCCACCGTGCTGTAGAGCTGGAAAAACGGCAGCAAAAACACCGCAGGCGGCGTCATGCGGTTGGTGAGCAACCAGAAAAACACATGCTTGTCACCCAGAAAGCTGTAGCGCGAAAACGCATAAGCAGCAGGCAAAGCTACGGCAACCGAGATGACGGTATTGATGGCCACGTAAATGAGGCTGTTGATATACCCCGAGTACCACGACACATCGGTGAAGATGGTGGCGTAGTTGTCCCAAGTCGGGTTGGCCGGAAACAGGCTGAAGCTGGATAAGATTTCCTGGTTGGTGCGCAAACTCATGTTCACCATCCAATAGATGGGCAGCAAAGCGAACACGATGTAGAGCAGCAAAAAGACAGTGCGTTTTTTGAAACGGCGCTCATCCATGGTGGCTCTCCTTGGCTTGGGTGCCCACGCTTTGCATCCAGTTGTAGAGGATGAAACACAGCAACAAAATAATGAGGAAATAAATCAAGGAGAAGGCGGCGGCTGGCCCCAAGTCGAATTGGCCCACGGCTTTTTGTGTCAAGTATTGGCTAAGGAAAGTCGTGGAGTTACCTGGTCCTCCGCCGGTGAGCACAAAGGGTTCGGTGTAAATCATGAAGCTGTCCATGAAGCGCAGCAGCACCGCGATCATGAGGACGCCTCGCAACTTGGGCAACTGGATGAAGCGAAACACCGCGAACTTGGAAGCGCCATCGATTTGCGCAGCTTGGTAATAAGCGTCCGGAATGCTGCGCAAACCGGCATAACCCAGCAAGGCCACCAAGGGTGTCCAGTGCCAAATGTCCATCACCAACACGGTGAGCCAGGCGTCCCGCGCATTGCCGGTGTAGTTGTAGTCAATGCCCATGGCTTGCAAAGCAGCGCCCAGCAAGCCAATGTCAGCGCGGCCGTAAATTTGCCAAATCGTGCCCACCACATTCCACGGGATCAGCAAGGACAAAGCCACCAACACCAAAGTTATCGAGGCCTGCCAGCCTTTGGCGGGCATGGACAGCGCCAGCGCAATACCCAAGGGAATTTCCACCACCAACACCGCCAATGAAAACACCATTTGTCGCCACAGCGCTTCGTGCAGGTCTTGGTCGCGCATCACAGCGGCAAACCACTCGGTGCCGACAAACACTCGCCGCTCGGGGGAGATGATGTCTTGCACCGAATAATTGACCACGGTCATGAGAGGCACGATGGCCGAAAAGGCCACGCACAAGAGCACCGGCAAGATGAGAAACCAAGCTTTTTGGTTGACGGGCTTCATGCGATCAAGGCCTCCTGCTCATAAAAGCATGTGTGAATGCTTAGCACCTGCAAATAGACGGTTTGACCCACCGCAGGTGCCTCGCTGTGGTTGGCCAAACGCACCCGCACCACCTCACCCGCACACTGGGTGGTGAGCAAGCCGCTGGTGCCTAAGTCTTGCCAGCGCAGCACCTGAGCGGGCAAGCAACCCTCGGCGGGTGCGCTGTGCACAGCAATGTACTCAGGACGTATGCCCAACTTGAGCGACTCGGTACCGGCCAGGCCGTGGTGGAGTTGATCCCCCAAAGGCAAGCGGTGCTCACCCATCAGCAGATGCCCTGCCTGCACTGCGGCGGGCAAAAAGTTCATGCCCGGCGAGCCGATGAAGTGGCCCACAAAGGTGTGGGCGGGTCGCTCGAACAAAGCCTCGGCGCTACCCACCTGCACCGCACGACCACGGGTCATGACCACCACCTCTTGGGCAAAAGTCAGCGCTTCGACTTGGTCGTGGGTAACGTAAATCAGGGTGTGTTTGAACTCTTGATGCACTTGTTTGAGCTTGCGGCGCAGTTGCCACTTCAGGTGCGGGTCGATGACGGTGAGCGGTTCATCAAACAAAATCGCCGCTACATCGGGGCGGACCAAGCCACGTCCGAGCGAGATTTTTTGTTTGGCGTCAGCCGATAAACCGGCGGCACGCTGGTTGAGTTGGCCGCTGAGTTCCAGCATTTCAGCGATTTGACCCACGCGCTGGCGAATTTGTGCCTCGGGCATGCGTCGGTTGCGCAGCGGAAACGCCAAGTTGTCGGCCACGGTCATGGTGTCGTAGATGACCGGGAACTGAAACACCTGGGCAATGTTGCGCTCTTGGGGTGTTTTGTCGTTGACGATATCGCCATTGAAACGCACCCCGCCTTGCGAGGGTTTGACCAAGCCCGAAATGATGTTGAGCATCGTGGTTTTGCCACATCCAGATGGGCCGAGCAAAGCATACGCACCGCCTGCTTGAAAGCTCATTTTCATGGGCAGCAAGGCGTAGTCGCTGTCTTGCTGGGGGTTGGGGCCATAGGCGTGGGCCAAGTCCAGATCGATACGCGCCACCATCTCAGCGCCCCCCTTGGTGCAAATGCGCAGGGGCGCTCAGCAAAGCGCCGCCCGCATCAAACACATAAGCGTCTTGTGGGTGGACATAGACCGCCAAGCTTGAACCAATGTCAAACACATGCACACCGGTTTTTTGCATGACCAGATCCAAGCCGGCGCAGTCTAAATGCACAAAGGTATCTGTACCTGAAATTTCGGCCAACTGCACCCGCCCCACCAAACCCACATCACCGTCACGCTGCTCGGTGCGCAGCGCTGAGGCACGCACACCCAGCTGCACACGGCCATGGCTGGCATCGATTTGCGGCAAAAGAATGGGGCGCACGTTGTCGAGCATCCAACCGGCGGCCTGTTTGTGGGCGTTCAGCACATTGATGGGCGGGTCGCTGAAAGCGCGGGCCACGTCCAGCGACTGCGGCTGGCGAAACACCTCTAACGTGGGACCGTATTGCAGCACTCGCCCTTCTTTGAGAACCGCGGTATGGCCCCCTAAGAGCAAGGCCTCACTGGGTTCGGTGGTGGCATAGACCACGGTGCCTTCGCCCGCCTCAAACAACTGGGTGAGGTCCTCGCGCAGTTCTTCTCGGAGCTTGTAGTCCAAATTGACCAAAGGCTCGTCCAAAAACATGAAAGGGGCACGTTTGGCCAAAGCCCTCGCCAAGGCCACGCGCTGTTGCTGGCCGCCCGAGAGTTCGGCGGGCAATCGCTTTAAAAAGGGGTCAATACGCAGTCGCTTGGCCAAGGCCTGCACCTTCGCGTCAAAGTCTTTGTCGTTACTCAAGCGCAGGGGCGAGGCGATGTTGTCGTACACCGTCATGGAAGGGTAATTGATGAACTGTTGGTAGACCATGGCGACATTGCGATCGCGCACCGGCACACCGGTGATATCTTGGCCATCGACCCACACCCGCCCTGTGGTGGGCTGGTCTAAGCCAGCCATGAGGCGCATGAGACTGGTTTTGCCCGCTTGGGTAGCGCCCAAAAGCACCGTGACTGCGTTGGGCACCAAGACCATGTCCAAGGCGTGCAAATGCATCTGTCCGCCGACAATTTGGCTGATCTGGTCAAGTTTCAAGGTCATGGGTGATGTTCTTTTCTTTTCGGATTTTTGTTCGTATTTGTTTTTATTGATTCGGTATTTTCCCTATGTTGGTGCCTTATGAACATGGTTTATGGTTGCTATAAAGCTATTTCACACTCTCAATGAACCCAAATCCGCGTCAAACCCAGTTGCTGGAGTTGGTCCAAGCCCAAGGCTCGGCGTCGATTGAGTTTTTAGCCGAAACCTTCTCCGTTACCCTGCAAACTGTGCGCCGCGATGTGCAGCGCCTGGCAGAGGCCGGACTGTTGTCGCGCTTTCATGGCGGCGTACGCATGCCCGGTTCAACCACCGAAAACATCGCATACCGCCAGCGCCAAGCCTTGTCACTCGACGGCAAAACCCGCATTGCCAAAGCGATTGCGGCAGCGGTTCCGCATGGCTGCTCGCTCATCATGAACATTGGCACCACCATGGAAACCGTGGCGCGGGAATTGCGCCAGCACCGCGGTTTACGCGTTATCACCAACAACCTGAACGTGGCGCAAATCTTGAGCGATAACCCCGACTGCGAGGTTATTGTCACCGGTGGCGTGGTGCGTGGGGTGGACCGAGGCATTGTGGGCGAAGCCACGGTGGACTTCATTCGCCAGTTCAAGGTAGACATTGGCCTGATTGGCATCAGCGGCATCGAGGCGGATGGCACCATGCGCGACTTTGACTACCGCGAGGTGAAGGTGGCCAAGGCCATCATCGAGCACTCGCGCCAAGTGTGGCTGGCCGCCGACCACACCAAATTCAACCGACCCGCCATGGTCGAGTTGGCGCATTTGTCGCACATTGACCGCCTGTTCACAGATGAACCGCCACCCGACAGTTTTGCGCAGTTGCTTGAACACTCAGGTGTGGAGTGCAGCGTTGCGCAAGATGCCCCCGCTTTTGAAACAACGCTCACTTTGGTGAGCTGAGTTTTTTCTCAACACTGGCCCGACCATGTCCTATTTACTCGCCCTCGACCAAGGCACTTCCAGCTCACGCAGCATTGTTTTTAAAGAAGACGGCAGTGTTTTGGCGTCAGTCCAACAAGAGTTTCGCCAAATCTACCCCCAGCCGGGTTGGGTCGAGCACGACCCCGAAGAAATCTGGTCCAGCCAGCTAGCTACCGCACGGCAAGTCTTGCAACAAGCGGGGCTCAGTGCCAGCCAAATCGCCGCCATGGGTATCACCAACCAACGTGAAACCACGCTGGTGTGGCGGCGCGACACCGGCCAGGCCATCTACAACGCCATTGTTTGGCAAGACCGGCGAGCCGAACCCGAGTGCTTGCGCTTGCGCGAGGCGGGTTTTGCGCCCATGGTGCAGGAAAAAACCGGCTTGCTGATCGACGCCTATTTTTCGGCCACCAAATTGCAATGGATTTTGGACAACGTGAGCGGCGCTCGCGCCATGGCAGACGCAGGGCAACTGGCCTTTGGCACGGTCGACAGTTGGCTGATGTGGCAACTCAGCGGCGGGCGTATTCATGCCACCGACGTCAGCAATGCGGCTCGCACCATGCTGTTGAATGTTCACACCAACCGCTGGGACGAGGAGCTGCTGGCGCTGTTTCGCATTCCTGCGTCTGTGCTGCCCGAGGTTCACCCTTCAGCCAGCGATTTTGGCTTTACCCAAGCGCAGTGGCTGGGCAGCGAAATGCCCATAGGCGGCGTGGCCGGTGACCAGCAAAGCGCTTTGTTTGGCCAAGCCTGCTTTCAAGCGGGTCAAGCTAAAAACACCTATGGCACCGGCTGCTTCATGCTGATGCACACCGGAAGTGAATTTCAAACCAGCCACAACGGTTTGATCGCCACCAGCGCCGCCCAGACCGACAGCACGCCGGCCTTTGCCTTGGAGGGTAGCGTTTTTATTGGGGGCGCGGTGGTGCAGTGGTTGCGTGATGGTTTACGTGCCTTTAACAAGAGCGCTGATGTACAAGCCTTGGCCGAGAGCGTGCCTGATTCGGGCGGCGTGGTTCTGGTGCCCGCCTTCACCGGTTTGGGTGCGCCTTATTGGCAAGCCGATGCGCGGGGTGCGATGGTGGGTTTGTCGCGTGGCACCACCATGGCACACATCGCAAGGGCGGCGCTGGAGAGCATCGCTTTTCAAAGCACGGCTTTGCTGCAAGCCATGAACCTTGACGCCAGCCAAGCAGTCACCGAGTTGCGGGTCGACGGCGGCGCTTGTGTGAACGATTTGCTGATGCAGTTCCAAGCCGATTTGCTGGGCATTCCTGTTTTGCGCCCAGCGGTGGTGGAAACCACGGCTTTGGGTGCGGCCTATTTGGCGGGCTTGAGTTCGGGCATCTACCAAAGCACCGCCGAGTTGTCACGCCAGTGGCGTGTCGAGCGCTGCTTTGAGCCGCATATGTCGCGTGACCAAGCGCAGGCTTTGATGGCTGGTTGGGAAAAAGCGGTCAGGCAAACAGTGGCAAACTGATGTCTTTGTTTTTGGCAGGGACTGCATGACGCCGCTTTCTTCACTTTTGCTGCCCATGGCCTTTATTGGCGGGGGCAATATGGCCAGCGCCTTGATCGGGGGACTGGTCAAAAACGGCACGCCCGCTTCAGCCATTTATGTGGTGGAACCGCTTGAAGCCACCCGCCAAGCTTTGGTGGCACAACACGGGGTGCGTGTACTGGCAGCTGCAGACGCTTCGCTGAAAGACTGCGCCTTGGTGGTCTGGGCGGTCAAACCGCAAGTCTTCAAAGAAGCGGCTTTGCTCACGCAAGCGCATGTGTCCAATGCCTTGCATCTGAGCGTGGCCGCTGGCATCAGCAGCGACAGCATCGCGGCATGGCTACACACCGAGCGAGTGGTTCGCGCCATGCCCAACACCCCTGCCTTGGTGGGTTTGGGGCAAACCGGTTTGTTTGCCCGAAGCGTTGTCAGCAGTGAAGAAAAACAAGCCATCAGCGGCATGTTGGCTTTGGTGGGTGAATCGCTTTGGGTGGAACAAGAGGCTTTGCTTGACGCCGTCACCGCTGTGTCGGGTTCGGGGCCCGCTTATGTGTTTTATTTTTTGGAAGCCATGGTCGACGCTGGCGTGAACATGGGCCTGACGCCCGAGCAATCGCACCAGCTGGCGTTAGGTACTTTGGTGGGCGCCGCAGAATTGGCACGAAGCAGCAGTGACACACCCTCGGTTCTGCGTGAAAAGGTAACCTCCAAAGGGGGCACCACCTACGCCGCTTTGACGGTGATGCAAGACCTTGGCCTGCACGCCATCATGGTGCAAGCCATGCAAGCCGCTCACGACAGAGCACAAAGTCTGGGCAAAGAGTTGGGCGGGTAAAAATCAATACAAGCCGCAAGCCACTCCTGCAAACACCGTGGCGCCCAGCCAATGGTTCATGCGAAAGGCCTTGAAACAACCCTCGCGCTCGCGCTTGTAAATCATGCCGAAATGCCATAGGGCTTGAAATGCGGCGATCTCCATGGCAAACCACAGCGGCCAACCCAAGCCAAAGCTTTGCAACAATACCAAGCTGCCCAACAAGTACACCGCATAAAACAGCAGCACCGCCCACACATCAAAGCGGCCAAAGGTGATGGCCGAGGTTTTCATGCCTATGCGCAAGTCGTCATCGCGGTCAACCATGGCGTATTCGGTGTCGTAAGCCAACACCCAAAACAGGTTGACTGCCAACAAGCCCCACGCCACAGGCGGCACCGCTTGCCACACACCTTGCAGGGTAAGGGGGCCACCGTTGACTGCGGCAAACGCCATGGGAATGCCAAAGCTGAAAGCCACACCCAGCACTGCTTGGGGCATGGCCACAAACCGCTTGGCATAAGGGTAGATGAGCGTGACCGCCAAAGCCACGAACGACCACACTACCGTCACCGCGTTGGTGGTGAGCACCAAAGCAAACGCAAAAAAGGCCAGTACCGCGCCTGCCGTCAGCGCTTTTTTGACCGACAGCGCCCCCGAGGTGACGGGGCGATTGGCGGTGCGTTTGACGTGCTTGTCAAAGTCGCGGTCCGCCACATCATTCACGCAACAACCGGCACTGCGCATCAGAAAAGTACCCAATACAAACACCACCAGCAAATGCCAACCAGGGAAGCCGCCGCTTGCCAACCACAAAGCACTGAGGGTGGGCCACAGCAACAACAACCAACCAGCGGGACGGTTGAAGCGAATCAAGTCAAGGTAAAGCGCCAGCGCAGAGCGCGGCGGTTCAATTGGTGAGGCGTCGTTCATGGCGAGGGAAATCAACCTCAGGTGAGTCGATGCACGCCTGGCAACTCGCTGGCGACAATGGCGTTTCGCAGGGCGGCAATAGCTTCATATCGGGTGAAACTGCGCCGCCACGCCAGCACCACACGCCGCGATGGCGGCTCATCGTCGCCTTCGACGATGGGCAAGTAGCGCACGTAGGTGTCGAGGTTTTTTTTCTTTTTGATGGGCGATAACAAAGCGTCTTTGGGGACGCTTAAACGCGGCACTACCGTTACACCCATGCCCGCGGCCACCATGTGTTTGATAGTTTCAAGCGATGAGCCTTCAAAGCTTTTGCGTATGCCCTCGGCGTCGCTGGAAAAGCGGGCGAATTCGGGGCAGACCTCCAGCACATGGTCACGGAAACAATGGCCATTGCCCAGGAGCAACATGGTCTCGGCTTTCAATTCGGTGGCGCTGATGCTGTCGCGCGTGGACAGCGGGTGGTTACTGGGTAAAGCGGCCATGAAGGGTTCGTCGTAGAGCTGCGCCACCGCCAAGCCCGCATCCGGAAAGGGCTCGGCCATGATGGCGCAATCTATTTCACCTGTGCGCAGCATCTCCAAAAGCTTGACCGTAAAATTTTCTTGCAGCATTAAGGGCATCTGGGGCGACATGTCGATGCTGTGTCTTACCAACTCGGGCAGCAAATACGGCGCGATCGTGTAAATCACGCCCAAGCGCAAGGGGCCAGACAAAGGGTCTTTGCCGCGCTTGGCGGTTTCTTTGATGCTGGCAGTTTGGTCCAGAACACTTTGCGCTTGGCGAACGATTTCTTCGCCCAAAGGCGTGACCGTCACTTCGTTGGCGTTGCGCTCGAAGAGCTTGACCTGCAACTCTTCCTCTAGGTTTTTGATGCCTACCGACAACGTAGGCTGCGAGACAAAGCAAGCCTCGGCAGCGCGGCCAAAGTGCTTTTCGCGGGCCACAGCGACGATGTATTTCAATTCGGTGAGCGTCATGGGTTCAGGCTTTGAGAAAGTCTGATTTTCCACCCAACCAGCGCTCGACGTGGCGGGCAGCTTGTTCGGGGTGTTCGTCCAACATGCGAGGTGCCAACTTTTGGGCCCAAGTCAAGAGTTCGGTGTCCACGCTCAGGTCGGCAAAGCGCAAGAGCGCTGCGCCGGATTGTCGGGACCCCAAAAACTCGCCGGGGCCTCGGATGTCGAGGTCGCGCCGCGCAATCTCGAAGCCATCGTTCGTCTCGGCCATGGCGCGCAGGCGCTCGCGGGCGGTGTCGCTCAAGCGCCCATGCTCGCCCAAGCTGTACAACAACACACAGGCCGAGGCCGCTGCTCCACGGCCAACGCGGCCGCGCAACTGGTGCAACTGGCTCAAGCCAAAACGCTCGGCGTGTTCAATCACCATCAACGAGGCATTGGGCACGTCCACCCCCACTTCAATGACAGTGGTGCTGACCAACACGCCCATTTGCCCTTGCACAAACAGCGACATCACCGCCTTCTTTTCTATTTGCGGCATGCGCGAGTGCAGCAAGCCCACCATCACGCCGGGGAGCGCCTCGCACAGGGCTTGGTGGGTGTCGGTGGCGTTGCGCAAATCGAGCGCCTCGCTCTCTTCAATCAAGGGACAGACCCAGTAGATTTGTCGCCCCTCTTGCAACTGAGCACGGATGCGCTCGACCACCTCGTCGCGACGCGTGTCAGCCACTAACTTGGTGACGATGGGCGTGCGGCCTGGGGGCAGCTCGTCGATGGTCGACACATCGAGGTCGGCGTAATAGCTCATGGCCAAGGTGCGTGGAATGGGCGTGGCGCTCATCATCAGCAAATGCGGCTCTTGGGCCTGTGCGCTGGGCGAGCCAAAGGTGTCTGCATCCGAGAGTTTTTGCCGCAAGGCCAGCCTCTGCGCCACACCAAAGCGGTGTTGCTCGTCGATGATGGCCAGTCCTAAATTTTTGAAATGCACCTTGTCTTGAATCACCGCATGGGTACCCACCACCAGCGCGGCTTGGCCACTGGCCACCAGCGCCAGCATGGCGTCGCGTTCTTTTTTCTTTTGGCTTCCGGTCAGCCAAGCCACTTGCAAGCCCAGCGGTGTCAGCACGGGCTCTAGCCAGCCAATGAGTTTTCGGAAATGCTGCTCAGCCAAGATTTCGGTGGGCGCCATCAAGGCGCATTGCCAACCCGCATCGATGCACTGCGCAGCGGCGAGTGCCGCCACCACGGTTTTGCCAGAACCCACATCGCCTTGCAATAAGCGGTGCATGGGCACGGCACGCGCCACGTCGTTGGCAACTTCGCCCACCACACGTTGCTGAGCGCTGGTCAGCTGAAACGGCAGTGCCGCATAGAGCTGCGCCAGCACACCTTGCGGGCTGAGGCTGTGCTGCAGCAGCGGGGCATTCAGCAACTGTCGCTCGCGTTTGGCTTGTAACTGCGAGAGCTGCTGCGCCAGCAGCTCCTCGGCTTTCAAACGCTGCCAAGCCGCGTGGGTGTGGTCTTCCAACTGCGCCAAGGACACGCTGGGCGTGGGGTGGTGCAAAAACTGCAATGCTTGCGCCAAGCCCCAGCTGTGCGCTGGCAAGTGCTGCGCGGGAATGGTTTCGTTGAATGCAGCGCTTCGCAAGGCCTGCGCCAAACCGCCTTGTACCGCTTTGCGAATATAGGCTTGCGGCAGCTCGGCACTGCTGGGGTACACAGGCGTCAAAGCAGTGGCCAACACGCCCCCTGCGGCTTGGACGGTCGGGTGCATCATGGTGCGGCCCATGAAGCCGCCGCGTACCTCGCCTCGCAAGCGCACTTGACGGCCCACTTCCAAGGCCTTTTGCATGTTCGGGTAGAAGTTGAAAAATCGCAGGGTGCAGGTGTCGCTGCCATCGTCCACCACCGCTTGCAGTTGGCGTCGCGGCTTGAACACCACATTGCAGCTTTTCACCACCGCTTCGATTTGCACCACCTCGCCGTCGCGGGCGTCAGCAAGCTTGACCAACTGGGTTTCGTCTTCGTAGCGAAAAGGCAGATGGAGCGCTAAATCAACGGGGCGCAACAAGCCCATTTTGCGCAAGGCTTTTTGCGGTGCGCTCAGGGGCTTGGCCGCTGCTGGCGCTGTGGGCTCAGATACTTGAGCGCCAGCCATGCAAGACCATTTCCAACACCTTGATGAGCAAGATCACCACCATGGGCGACAAGTCCAAGCCAGCCACCGTGGGCAAAAAGCGGCGAACGGGGCGCAACAAAGGTTCGACCAAGCTTTGCAACCAGTAGACCGTGGCGTCATCCACCCTAAGCCAGGATACAAAGATAGACACCACCACCAACCAAAACATGCCTGACAACACCAAGCCCAGCAGGTCCAGCAAAGCGCCAATCAACACAGCCACAGGGTTCAAGCTCGCACCAAACAGCAAAGCAATCACGGCGGCTTGCAACAGCATCACCAAGAATGCTGCCACCAAACTGCCCAGATCGATACGCCCCGCCTTGGGCAAGATGCGCCGCAGGGGCAGCACCAGCCAGTCGGTCAAGCCCACCACCCATGCGCCAGCACTGTTGCCTAAGCCCACACGCAGGCCCAGCCACAACATATAGGCTCGAAGCAAACACATGCCTGCCAGCAGGCTGGCGATGGTTTGCACCACCATCACAACAATCGAATTCATCATGGCTTGGTCTTTCTTTTCATGCTGTATTGCACCATACCCACCAAGCGGATGCGAGAATCTGCCTCCCTTCCCTTGGAACGGGCCTGTCCAGCCCTCAAGACCATGACCTCTAACGCCCCCTCCCGCCCATTTCGCTTAAGCGATTTCGACTTTCACCTCCCCCCCGAACTGATTGCCCAAACGCCTGCCACTGAACGCAGTGCCTCGCGTTTGCTGGACGGCCGTGGCGCTGTGCCGGTGGACCGTATCTTTAAAGACCTGCCCGCTTTGCTGCAAAAAGGCGACTTGCTGGTGTTCAACGACACGCAGGTGGTACCTGCGCGGTTGTTCGGTGAAAAAGCCAGCGGCGGCCAGCTGGAGTTATTGGTGGAGCGGGTCTTGCCGCACACCCCTGGCGAGCCGCCGCACCAAGTGGTGGCGCACATGAAGGTGAGTAAAAAGCCAGCAGTGGGGTCGGTGCTGCGCATGTTCAACCATGATGGCACATCGGTCGCCTTTGAAACCACACTTTTAGGAAGATGGCCTGATACAGATGGCCCGTTGTTTCGATTTGCTTTCAGCGACGACCCCTTGACGCTGATGCGCGCCCACGGCCATGTGCCACTGCCCCCCTATATAGAGCGCGATAAACACAGCATGTCTGCCGATGACGTGGCGCGCTACCAAACCGTGTTCGCCAAACACCCTGGCGCTGCGGCGGCACCCACGGCGGCGCTGCACTTTGATGCGCCTCTGCTGGCAGCTTTGCAAGACATAGGCGTTGAGCGTGCCAGTGTCACCTTGCATGTGGGTGCTGGCACGTTTTCGCCGGTGAAAACCGAGAACATCGCAGATCACCGCATGCACAGCGAGTGGTTCAGCATTCCGGCAGCCACTTTGCAAGCCATCGCCGATTGCAAAGCGCGTGGGGGTCGGGTGGTGGCAGTGGGCACGACATCGGTTCGCAGCTTGGAGAGCTGGGCACGCAGTGGTTGCGTGGAAGGCGACACTGACATCTTCATCACGCCGGGCTTTAAGTTTCAGGTTGTGGATGTGTTGATCACCAATTTTCATCTGCCCAAGTCCAGCTTGTTGATGCTGGTGGCCGCGTT
>Ga0070374_10000760_pt1 | contig 13509 bp, 11 predicted proteins | sample LauGreSuBDMM15SN_2_FD_66374 | JGI IMG/M metagenome (GOLD analysis project Ga0070374, IMG submission 66374) | Freshwater lake microbial communities from Lake Michigan, USA - Su13.BD.MM15.SN (version 4) (version 4) | ecosystem: Environmental > Aquatic > Freshwater > Lake | place: Lake Michigan...
TCTTCAAAACGGTCACTACATCGAAGTTGTATGTCCACTCGATCACCCAGCATCAGATGCTTCACCTTTTGGTAAAGCTGTATCAAAGCGTGCTGCAGAAGGTGGCGGATGGCTCACTTGGGTTGTCTCTGTTGATGATGTCTCAAAGGTTGAAGCACGCTTAGGGCGACAAGCTGTTGATGGCCACCGCACAAAGCCAGACGGCCACGATCTTTCATGGAAGCAGATCGGTGTTCTAGGGACTCTAGAAGATAAGCAACTTCCTTTCTTTATTGAATGGAAATCACTTGATCACCCATCAACTGATGGCAAAGCAATTGCAAAGATTGTTAAAGTTGAAATCGCAGGAGATGAAAAACGCATCACTGACTGGCTAGGAAATGATCTAACAACAGCTCTTGGCAGTGAGGTTGAGGTTATGTGGCTAAGCCCAGCTGATACTGAGGGTGAGTCAGGAATTGTTGCGGTGCACTTGATGACACCTAGTGGGGTTGTAAGAGTTGACTGAGTCAATCAATTTTTCGGGCTGACAAAATAATTGACATTCCAAATAGATTAAATCTTGCAAGGAAAGAATCGAATTTAAGGATGAAATTTGCTGCTGCATTAAGCATTTTACCATGATCACGCATTTGACTTTTTGATTTTTTTGACACATTAAGTTTACGAATAAACCACACAAGCGGAAATAGTGGGACATAGAGATACCGCATACTTTCGATAGTTAACCCGGCATTAATGACACAGTCAGATAGAGATTCCTTTCTATACCTAGTAACGTGCTTTAGAAAAACATCATGCCCACTCCAGAGAGACATAAAAGCTGGAACTGTGATCACAAATAGCGCCCCACTCGGAGCTGTGTCAACGTAGGCCTTTAACAAACCCACATCATTTGAAACATGTTCAAGCACATCTGTAAATAGATATATGTCCCCGCTAACTCGGTAATCACTTTGAAGATAAGTTATACGATTTTGAGGATCCTCCAGCCTAGGTGTTGTATACCCAGTGTCAATTGCGAGGCAAGTTAAGTAGTGCGCAGATTTTAGAATCTCATGTGAAAAGAGTGCTGACCCTGCCCCTACATCTACTAAAACTTTAGCATTTTGTACATCCCTCGATATGGACGTTTTTATTGCACTAAACTTATGTCTGTAATACCAATGTTTTATGGGATCTTTCAATTGAGTTTCAATTAAATCCATTTTGAACTCCTTCAGTCACTAGATTTTTTCTAATAATTCTTCGAATTCTAAGTATTTCTCGAAAGATTAAGACCACCTGTTGCATATCTATTCTAGAGTTGCCAACTTCGTTCCACTTAGTAAGAGGAAATTCCCAGGGATAGCTTTCAGAAATAGAGTGCAATCTTAGAAGTAGTTCAATATCAAAAAACCACCTAGTCTGAAACCGTTCAGTAATTGCTTTTTGAAAGTAACTATCCACTCTAAAAATTTTGAAACCCGACTGTGTGTCGTAGGGCGCTTCTTTCCAAGACATACCGATATACGTACCAATGACTCTACCTAGGTAATGCCGTCTCGCATTCCTAGAAATCTCTCTTCCAGCGAGTTTGACCCGGGAACTTATAATGGAATTTAATTTTGAATTGACTAGAAATTGCTCCGCAGAAAATTCAATCATGCGGATAATATCCTCCATGGCGAAGGCACCATCCGCATCGAGGTAACCAATCTGATTTATTCCATCTGAAAAGTCCGAAGTAAGAGCAAAATTCAATCCAGCTCGAATAGCTTCGCCTTTTCCGACATTTGTCTCTAACCTCAGAATGTGACACTTTCCGGGTTCAAGCTTACTTAAGGTCAAAAAGGTTTGATCAGATGAGCCGTCATCTACATAAATCCACGTGCACCGTGGAACCAATTGCATAAGAATGTTCCACTTACCCACATCGAAGCGAAATTCTTCGTTGTAACAAGGAACAATTATGGCAATCACAAGTAAATAGTAGTCTAGAAAATCAGAGCTTTGACTCAATTCTTTGAAAATTCTTGGGCATTAAACTTCGCAAGTTTGTGATTTGCATGGAGACACGAATAGGAAAGTGGAAAAATAGAAACCATAAAGCCATCAAGTTTAACTCCAAATCCCAAATAGCTAACAATAAATCTAAAACCCTCCTTTCCATAGTGACTATTTCCTGGAATTCATCTTTCTATTTTTAAGGTGAATCATGGTTATGGATAAAGCATAGACTCCAAAAAGCCAATAGAAAGGTTCAGCAAAAGCTACACGATGTCGAATTTGCGTGGAACTTGGAACTAATGAAATAGTAAAACCTACAGCTAGGATTACGAAGTACTTAGACATTATTCGCACACCCTTTAACGAATTCTTGCGGATTAAAACCCAGATTGTTGCAAGTGAAAGGGGCAACCAAATCAATAAACTCAATAAGCTAATCGAAATACCATAGGCGCCGATTACTGTAAATGGTCTCCACAGAGCTATTGACTTCACTAGTACAACGAATCCACTCTGAATTGGGTTTTCAAAGCATGTATCTAATCCAATTTTTAGGTACTCTTGATTAAAATCTGAGAAGGAAATGTTGGGATTTTGCAAAAGGATGTCACTCTTTATCGCCTGTAGCTCCGCATAATAAGTTCGGTTTACTTCTCTATTCGTAACGCTGGAGATTAATCCAGTGTATTGCGACAAGAATTGCGCCTTGCAAGTTAAGACAGTATTTAAACCCCCATTGGCAGCAAGGAAGACAAAGCCCCCGTATAGTTTTGAGATGATCACCTCGAATATAGCCAATGGTGTAAGAAAAGATAGAAGAGTATTCGCAATTAGTTTCCAACGAAAGGCTTCTCGCCGCCATGAATAGAACAAAAAGATTGTAAGTAGAGCGAATGGAATCAAAATATTTGGTCGAAATGTAATTGCAATAAAACCGGAGAGTCCAAAAGCAATTGTTTGGAAATACAACTGATAGTGATTTTTAGCTTCAACCATGAATAGGTAGCCCCAAAACAAAACAAAAAAAGTTACAAATGTTTCAACTTGGATATCAATTGCTGAAACTAGCAAAAAAGGGTCAAGCGAGAAACAAAATGCCGCAAGAAGCCAGAATCTTCTAGACATTCCCATAGATTTACCAATAATGGCGACTAGATAGGTCGATAAACCATGAGTTGCCGCAAGAAGTACTTTAAACAAAAGTATTGAAGTACTTTGAGAAATGTAGAATGAACCGGCTAACGTGCTCGTAAAACCAAGCGGAGAGAGAAATAGCAAAGAGTTAGACTTCATAAAGTCCCAGCCATTAAGAATTCCAAGGGCCTGATCGATAAATAAAGGTGCATCTGGATATCTAGTCGTGTCTATACCCTGCAAATAGTTCAAGAAAAGAACTAAGAAAAAAGCAAATAATCCAATCCAAATAGCGATAGGTACTTTAATTCTTGGTGGATTAACGCTTGAGACCACCTCCCCATCATAGTGGTAATGATTTAAATACCCAGTTGATTTGAGTGGTTTACCTTGAAAGGAATTCACAGATTTGCCTTGGCTTCCTTCGAACTATCCAGGAGCACTCTCGAGGAAAAAGGAGTACAAACGTGGAATCCAAGTGCATATCCCCATTCAAGATGTATTCTTGACTACTTACGGGCCTCTCAATTTTCCCCAAGAGATGAGGGATAAAGGCATAATGCGTAGCTACAAATCTTGGTATCCAAAATTAGTTGCCGTTCTGGTTATTTTTGCTTTTCTCCTAAGTATTGTAACGGCACATAGGATCTATCTGAGTGTCATTCAAAAGTACCCAACCTCAAACTTCCAGTCTACAATTGAAACAAATTTTTTTAAGTTCAGGTATGACTCATTCGGAATCGCTCCAAGGAATAGCAGAATCATTTCTGCAATTAAGAAAATTTCTGAGGAAGAAACTCTTGTATTGACTTCTAACAGAGAGCATCCGATTATTGAGGAGTTTTCTTATAGTAGAAAATCAAAAGAGAAGAATTCTAATCTCACCAAGCTTGGAGACATTGATTTACGTAAGATTAGTGCGCTTGATACAAAAGATGCAGTTAAGATTTTTACTTTTGACCTAGAATTTGATCGTGATACCTTACTTGTTTCTTTAGTGTCGATACCAAATTCTAAACTCAAATGTGACAAATTTCAGATTATTGGAATCCCATTTATAAATGGAAAATTCTTCACACCTAAATCAAAAAAAATTTGGAGTTCGGCGTCTTGTATTCATACTTACCCAAATGACCCAGGTTGGCATGATTTTCAGGGGCGACTAGCTGTATCCGATAAGAGTATTTACATTACTGCAGGACTGATTATTGCCTCTACCTACAAGGGCTACTACCCAAATTCAGAGGTAGGTGGAATTGGTGAAGATCTAAAAAATGAAATCGAGAAGAACCAATTATTTGGTGGAGTGGTAAAGATAGATAAAGAAAGTGGTAGCGCCAGCAGAGTCGCCCAAGGATTTAGAGGGCCGAGTGGAATTACAGTCAGGGCTGGGGCGAGGGGAGAAGAGATTTGGGTAATGGACCATGGACCGCGTGGTGGTGATGAGTTGAACCTTGTGTCAGAAGGAAAGGATTACGGTTGGCCTTGGGTAAGTTATGGTCGAAAGTATTTTGACGTCACTCCTGGCCAAGCAGGGACTATAGACACAAAATTTGGGACCCATCTCGGTTATCATGAACCAGTATTTTACTGGACACCATCAATTGCTCCTTCGCAAATTTCCTTTTTACGAGAGAATTTAGATTCGTATAACTCTTGGGCCAAGGGTGACTTGATTTTAAGTTCGTTGAAAGCAAAATCTCTCTTTCGAATTAAACTGAATCAGCAGCAAAATGTCCAAAGTTATGAACAAGTTGTTATTGGGGCAAGAGTTAGAGATTTATCGATTGAGGGTAAAACGCTCTATTTGTCAACCGATGATGGGCGAATAATTATTCTCGATCAAGGAGGCGAACCAGATTCTGTAGGCGCATTTCCCGAGGTTTACCCCGTAAACAACGAGATTTACTTTGTTGTACCAGGATTACGAGAATTTTCCGTCTTTGTTGATAAAGCATTTACCCGCATAAGTCTTATACTAAATGGATGAAGATGCATTTTGGAAAAGCCCCCAAGTCTGAGTAGAATTCAGGGGTACCAAATGAAAAATGCATAAAACGCTTTACCATTGTGCGCTACCTTCGAGTACCTTATAAGTTCTAGTGTTATTATTACGGTCTTGAAAGAGAATTCTTTAAAATAAATATAATTGGAGCCCTTGTGAAGTACAGAGTCATTACCATTCCAGTAGATTTAGTCCTTTTTTTCTGGCAAAGAATTCCAGGTTTAGTGATTCACAATTTAGCTAAAGCTAGAACCCTCAAAACTATTTTTTGGCATTTGAACGTAGATGGACTCCATGGTGACTATCTAGAATTCGGAGTAGCACAAGGAAACTCTATGAGGGCTGCTGAAATTGCAGAAAAAACTTCATTTTCGAAACAAATTGGTGTTTTTCGAATTAATCGAAATCTGTATGGATTCGACACCTTCACACAATTCATATCACCAGTGAGTTCAGATATTCACCCAACTTGGAGTGGTTCAAAATTCACGGCAAGTTTAGAAAATGTACAGAGGAGATTTAGGAGAAACTCAAACATATTCCTAATTCAAGTAGATGCAAATGAATTAGTTCTTGGCGAGCAAGTAGTTGCTGCTTCAACTTATGGAGTTACTAGAAAAGCTGCGATCTTACTTTTTGATATGGATTTGTATGCACCAACATTGGCAGCACTAAAGTGGTCTTATCAAGCAATGCAACCTGGAACATTTCTGATGTTTGACGAATACTTCTCTTTTTCAGGTGACTCCAATAAAGGTGAAGCAAAGGCCCTGACTGATTTTTTGCGGAAGCATTCTGAAATACAGCTAAGAGAGTTTTGTGAATATGGTGCGGGTGGAAAAGTATTCGTAATTGACGCTATCAGAGATTAACTACTTACCTAAGATTTGAGCTCTAAGCTTTAGAGAATATTTGATGGTTCGTTTTGAGAATCTTAATTTTGAAATTAAACCTGTGTTCCAACTAGAGTTTCCAAATCTTCGATCCAAATAATGCACTGGAAGTCTTCTAATTCGTGTTTTCCCATACCTCGCGGTTACCATTGCAAAAAGATCCAAAGAAAAATCTAAAGGTGGATTCTTCCAAAGAGCGTAAACTTCTCGACTCATCACCGTCGGCTGCGCATTAATTTCTGTGAGCAATTTTCCAAAGAGTAAAGTTTCAAATATACTCATATTCACAGAAAAAAACTTATCTCTAAATTTACGTCGTTTTCTATGTCCCTTTATAAAAACTGGATCTGATTCCAACAGAGGGAGAAAATCAAGTAGATGATTGAGGGGAATCTGGAAATCTGCATGTGTCCAACCAATAAATTGTGCTTTACTGACACCTAATCCGGCTAAAATTCCACCACCATAACCTTGGTTCGTTTCTAAATTGATGTAATTAATAGATTCCTCACCCTCAACCATCTTAAAATATGACAAGTTCGGTATGTCAGTAGAACCGTTGTTTACGAGAATGAATCCAATTTTTCCATCAGATGCACTTGTCACTTCTTTACATTCACGAACAAGATGTGAAAAATTCTCGCTTTCATTAAAGCAAGGAATTACAACATCGAGAATTCTCATGACTTTATAGCTAGCGGGTAGAAAATCATGCCACAAAATACCACACCTAAACAATTACAATGAAGATAAAGGAGCTAGGAAACTGGGCCACAGGTTAATGGCGTGTAAGATGGTTCAATCATAATAGAGGTGATCTGATATGCGAATTATTGACAGCCTAGAGTATGTCCAGCAAAAAAACATTCTAAAGATTCAACCGACCCCAAGGTACCCTTCTATAATCCTATTTTTTATTTTTGGATTCTATGGGTGGGGAACACCATCTATAGAAAAGATTGGGGTTATCGATCTACTTGTTTTACTACTGATTGGATTATCATTTTGGGCTTCGTATAAATTCTCGAAATCTGTGAAGTTCGTGAATAAGACTTTTCATATCTCTTTACTTGATTTAATAAACTTCACTGCTTTCTTTACTTTGAGCGTACTACTTAACTGGAAATCTTTGATAACTTCACTAACAGCAGATCAGCTTAATTTTGCTTGGGTGTCGCAACTTCATTCTTATGTATTGGGCCTTCAGATTTATCGTATTTTTCCCAATCAACTAAACGGAGTCAATTCCCAGATCTATTTTCAGACTTTGAGTTTACTGGTATTTCTTGGAGTGTTTATTGTTCTCTATTCTCTAATTCGAATCAAGACTGAAAAATCTTTCTTGGTAGCAATCATCTCGATGACTCTAGCTTCAAGATTCCTGCTTCAAATCGCTGGTGGGAATCCAGATTCAAACATGGCCTTGGGTTCAATTTGGTATTTCTTTACCACTTCAATCGGAGGAATCAACGATCTGTCATTCAAGCTGTCATCGATGATAGTAGGCGCGTTCCTAAGTGCCTTCGTGATCAATTCCGTATGCAAATTTGTAGGCATGAAGGCTGCTTCCTATTTAGTCAGTTCTCTACTACTTACATTACCTCTAGTTGGGTTCATATTTTCAACGGTTGAAGCGGCTAATTGGGGATTCGTACTCACGACTGTGTTACTCATCCAAATAGTCGTTCTAAGGCAAAGTAATAATCCAAGAGTAATTTTACTTGCTGCTATAGCTTTTTATTTTCGATTAACAAACATAAGCATCCTTGTCGCGCTGACACTGTCCTACTTAATTTCAAGAAGAAGGTTTCCAGATAAGGAAACCGGGCGACACCTTCTATTTGCTTGGATTTATGTTTCTCCTGCACTGTTTTACCTTGTTTTTTCAAGATTGATGAAAAATGTGACACAAGAAAGCATAAGCTACTTAGGAATATTGAACAAAGGAATTTCCTATTTTCAAACACTAGAGAGCGCTATTCCTCCAGTTTTTAGTCTCATGGGAGTTATTCTGATAGTGATTTCACTTTACGCAAGACATACTAGATTGACACTTGTTACCTTTATTTCATCAACTTTCTTTCTCTTTCTCGTATTGAATAGTACAGATGTTGTTCGATCATCAAAATATATTGTAGAGTATTTTTTACCTATAGCTTTCTGCTCAATTCTAACAACATCAATTTGGGTAATCCAGAAGGGGCGGAGATATCAGGTTCTAGTTCTCCTCATTCTGTTGTCCGTTAATCTTAATAATCTCTCGGAAGGGTCGAACCAAGTAAGAAAGTTTGTAGATAACTACCGCCAATATGGGCTCACAACAGAAAGGGATTATTCTGTTTTACCTTCAGTTCCATTAGATTATAAGTCTGTCTATTCCCAAATAGATTTGATGAATTATGGAGAATGCTTTAATGCTGGTGTTGTATACAGTGTCTTTCCAGAAATATTGAATGGCTTAAGCTTAAGTGAAGTCTCTTCAGCTCGTTTACAACGCAAAACTCTGTTAAGTACTCAGCAAGTTTTGCAAGAAAATTCGTTTGCAATTACTCCAGAATCAGCAGGTTTGGCTGAAATCGATTGTATAATTTTGGGCTATGCTGAAACTAAGATCACCTTACCATCGTTTTTAGACCAAGGTTGGTCCCTCAAATTTACTTCGTCGGTAGAGAACTATGAAACAAAGGTATTTCTCATCGTCAAAGAGGGTCCAGGAAGTTAATTTTTAAACACTATTTCAGCTTTACTTGTGATCCCACAAGAGAAATTAGATTATTTCGAAGACTGATGCTGTTGATTTAGATTTCTATTGTTTTTGGGTTAAATACATCAGATGTGATTCGAAGGATGTTTGAAGGCACATTCGGTGTTACAGAATTGGCTACTTTCTTACCTAAATGGTAAACAGAATTGAACACATTTTTGCGACAAGAGTAATCGAATTTATGGATAATATCTGAGAAAAAAGATTGACTCAATGTCTTTGGATTCAGCAGTTAAGCTCCGAGCTATAAGTTCTTCACCGAAAAGGTCCAGAATGGCTCTACCTTAGAAAACTGAAGAGTTGATAAATCAAAACCTGCCTTACCAAGCATCTCTATAATGTCTTTCTTTGAAAACCTTTGCTCTAAACGAGTTCCAAAGCGATCAAGAGCATCATTTTGAAGCATCACAAAAGGCATTTCTGCATAGTGGTGTAAAGGGAAATTCGATACATTTCTTCCTTTGCTACTTAGGAGTTTTGATGCACGGGCAAGTGGAAGATAGATAGATCCAGCTATTATTTGTGCAATAAGTTTGCGCACGGTGTATGGCAGCCGACTAATTACCCAACGTAGCGAGTTTGAAGCCCAAAATAGCCCACGGTAGAAAAGTGGCTTGTCTTCGAGCCTGTAATACAAATAGCAAAGGAACATACCTCCACTTTTTACTTTTGATGCAACGTCTCTTATGGCTAACTCTGTGTCTGGAATATGGTGTAGCACACCGAGTGACATTGCTAAATCAAGTGATTTAGCAGGAATGGAATTTGCGCCAACAGTTTCTTGCAAGACCTTCACTTTTGGTTGATTGGCAAATTTATCATTTAGTACTTTGTTGGCACCATCACTTGGCTCGAGTGCATAGATAACTGAAAAATACGGTAACAAACGGGACGTCCAACGCCCGCTGCCTGCACCAAAATCTGCAGCCACCGAGGATTTTGAATTGAACTGAGTTAAATCTATTGGTGTGCAATATGCCAAAAACTGAGAATCCAATGCATCATCAGTTTCACTTTCGGCATAATCAAAGGCGGCCCATTCGTGGCCAAAACTATCAATTACTTGCTGATCAAGGTTCTGGTCCTTTTTGTGCTGACTCATAGAACCTCCTGACAATCTGGGCCATTAACACTCGGAATGCTAGTGCTATTAGGATTCCTCTTGCGCTTTCACTCGCTGATAAGCGGTCGAGATTGATAAAACCTTCCAGTAAGCCCTTAGAATTACCCGCATGACTAAAGTAGCTGTCACTGGCGGGGCTGGTTTTGTTGGCTCAAACTTAACTAAGCGCCTTCTCACAGAGGGCTATGACGTTGTAGTAATCGATGACTTAAGCACAGGACTCCTCTCTAATGTTGACCAAGAGAAATCAACTTTTCATCAGATTTCAATTACGGATCCCAAGTCACTTGCTACCGCGCTAAAAGATTGTGAAACAATTTTCCACCTTGCTGCTCGTGGCTCTGTTCCACGCTCAATTAAGAACCCGGTAGCAACTCACGATGTAAATGCAACCGGAACTCTCAATGTTTTAGAAGTTGCCCGCACAACTGGAGCACACGTTGTGTTTTCATCATCTTCATCTGTTTATGGCCGTAACATGCAGCTACCTAAAGACGAGTCAATGTGGCTTGGCCCCATGACACCCTATGCAGCGAGCAAGTTAGCCGCTGAAGGATATGTGCAGGCTTATGCATCAGCCTATAATGTCCCAACAACGTTGCTTCGTTTCTTTAATGTATTTGGACCGCGCCAACGACCAGATCATGAATATGCAGCAGTATTACCAAAATGGATCTGGCTGGCCATGCAGGGCAAGGCAATAGACGTCTATGGCGATGGCACAGCATCAAGAGATTTCACTTATGTCGAAACAGTGCTGGATATTGCCATGACTGCAATGAAAGAAAAAGTCTTAACTGATGGTGCTATGAATCTTGCTTATGGCAACCGAATCTTCCTTACTGACACTATTGAAATGCTTAAAAAGCACTTTCCTGATTTGCAAGTCAATTACAAAGAAAATCGATTGGGTGATGTCAAGGAATCTCAAAACTCACCAAGCCTTCTAAAGTCACTTTTCCCAACTATTACTCCTAAGCCATTTGAAGATGCTCTTGCTGAAACAGTTGTTTGGCTCAAAGATTTTGGCCAGAGCGTGGCTAACGGTCCAAAGACTGTGGATTAAACAAGCAATTTATGTGCGGAATTACTGGTGGTATTGGGCTAAGTGCACCTCAACAACTATTACTTGATGCTCAGCTTAAATCTATTGAACACCGTGGTCCTGATGACACAGGAACGTATGTACATAATGGAATCGGTATTGGAATGTGTCGGCTAGCTATCGTAGAGATCGCTGCAGGCAAGCAGCCCGCATCAGATGCTTCAGAGCAAATTCACATTGTTTGGAATGGTGAAATCTATAATTACAGAGAACTTCGGGACGAACTTGAAACTCGTGGGATTCATTGCCGAGATTCAAGCGAATCTGAAGTTGTGATTAATCTTTATCTTGAATTTGGGTTAGATTTCATCAACAAACTAAACGGCATGTTTGCAATTGCGATTCATGACGCTCGTGATAGGTCACTTCACCTCATCCGAGATCGGATGGGCAAGAAGCCTCTGTGGATTTCCCAATTAAGTGACGGAACCCTTTTCTTTGCATCTGAAGTACGGGCACTAATGTTGGCCCGTCCAGATAGAACACTTAGAACCGACATGATTGCTGAGGTGATGCAGTATGGGTATATCAACTCCCCAAACTCTGCATTTAACGAGATACACCAAGTCCCACCAGCGAGCGTCATAAGTTGGCGTGATGGAAAGACAACAACAGCTACCTATTGGACTGCAGATTTTGAGACCAAAATTACTATTCCCTACGAGGATGCACTTGAGATAACAAAGGAATTGATTGAAGCAGCGGTCTCGCGGCGCTTAATTTCTGAGCGTCCGCTTGGATCGTTCTTGAGCGGTGGTTATGACTCAACTGTAGTGACGGCATACATGGCCAAACTGATGAAGGAGAAAGTTCAGACTTACTCAATTGGCTTCCATAGTGCGGCATTTAATGAAGCTCATCACGCTAAACAGGTAGCAAACTATCTAGGAACTAACCATCATGAAGAGATATTGAGCCCTGATCCTGCTTTAGTTATTGAGAAAATTTCTCAAGTTTTAGATCAACCTTTTGCAGATTCCTCAATTGTTCCAACATATTTATTAGCTAAATTCGCTCGTGAAAATTTGATTGTGGCACTTGGCGGCGATGGCGGTGATGAAGTATTTGGAGGGTATGACCGCTATTTAGCAGCACCGCTATTACAAAAAGCAAACCCGTTCTTAGGTTTAGTGCAAACAGGTTTAGGTTTTGTTGGTGAGCTCTCTGGAACTAAGCAAAGAAAATTCAAAAGATTGCAATCACAACTCAAGTTTGAGCCGAATCTTGCTGATAGATACAGCTCAATCCTTTCACTGACCCAATCTAAAGAGCTTAAAACTTTACTACAGCCAAGTTTCTATTCTAATTACGCAGAATTAAAGTATGTGAATGAGTTTAGTGTTGGTGATGTGTCAGCATTAGATCGAATGTCCCGATCAGATTTTTGTTCATACCTTCCGGGTGACCTCCTAGTTAAAGTCGATATTGCCACGATGGCAAATAGTTTGGAACTTCGTTCCCCAATGCTTGATGTAAATGTTATTGAATGGGGACTCTCCTTACCCCGGCAATATAAAATTAAAGGCACTGAAACTAAACATATACTTAAAGATGTTGCCCGCTCACTTGTGCCTCGTGAGTTAATTGATCGTCCAAAAATGGGTTTTGGGATTCCTCGTGCTGAGTGGCTACGAAATGAAATGAAAGAGATGACTTTTGAATTGCTAACTGATGCCACCAGCAGTCAGCGTGGCTGGTTCAACGCAAGTGAAGTTAAAAATACTCTTGATATTCACATGTCGGGCGAAGACAAAGACAACCTTATTTGGCCCATGTTAATGCTCGAGCTTTGGGCTAGAACTTGGCTGGATTAGTTAACAGTCGCCGGTACAACTCTTCATGATCATGCACTAATCGTTTGATTCCAAAGTTGGCTAAAGTGAAATCTTTAGCTGCAGCCCCTAGTCTGGCGCGCAAATCCTTGCCTAAAGACAGTTTTTCAAGAGCATCAGCAATTTTCTGAATATCTAAAGTTGTGACAATTCCAGTAACTCCATCCAAGACCACTTCAGAAACTGATCCTACATCTGTGGAAACGACAGGAATTCCAGCCATGCCAGCTTGAATTAAACTTAACGGCGTTCCTTCATTATCGCTAGTTAGCACAACCATGTCAGTGGCGGATAGTACTTTTTCAATATTGCTTTGCCAACCTAGAACTTGGACAGGTAATTCTTCTTGTTTGATTCTCTCTCGACAAAAATCTAAAAGCTCACCATCACCCGCAATAAAAAAATTAACTTGAGACCCACGACTTTTCAATTCTGCTACAACATCCAAAAACCTGTCTGGGCGCTTGATTTGTGTAACTCTTCCAATAAATGCGCATTGCAATCGGTTATTTGATACCCCAAAAGAATTTTGAGACTCTGTTTTATTAGGTAAATTGCCAATCTCTAAACCAGGTGGCATTAGACCAAATTTTTCTTTTCTACCTATCCTTGCTTTCAATAAATCCTGTCTTACTTTATTGCCGACAGCTAGTAATTGATCCGT
>Ga0070374_10000767_pt1 | contig 13433 bp, 13 predicted proteins | sample LauGreSuBDMM15SN_2_FD_66374 | JGI IMG/M metagenome (GOLD analysis project Ga0070374, IMG submission 66374) | Freshwater lake microbial communities from Lake Michigan, USA - Su13.BD.MM15.SN (version 4) (version 4) | ecosystem: Environmental > Aquatic > Freshwater > Lake | place: Lake Michigan...
GAAATTAAACTTGACGGTTCAGATGTCGCACAAACCTGCTACGGCGAATTCTTCACCCAGGCAGATAAGGACATGCAGGCAATGTATGCAGGTTCACTTTCAACATCAGACGCCCTCAAATCTTGGGGCGCATTCTGGGATACAAAGTGCATCAATCCTTACAACAAGTAGTAAAACTGCTTAAATAGAGGCAGAAGTTGCAAAGCAACGGTGGCTAGTAATTTACTTACTAGCCACCGTTGACACTTCATAAATATGAATCATTGAGAGTTGGGGTATTTTCGCGGTGAAGAGTTCAATGCATAAAGTGGCTCGTAAGGATGGAAAGAGTGCACAGAATGTTCTTGCACCTCTATGGTTCTTGCTCCCAGCGCTGTTATTAGTTGGAATCTTTATTTACTATCCAGTTTTTGCCACTGCAAATCTCTCATTTAAGAATTACAAGCTCTTTGATCAGAGCAATATTTTCTATAACGGCTTTGAAAACTTCCGCGGAATCTTCAAGGATTTGGCATTTCGCCGAATAATCCAGAACTCAATCTTGTGGGTGACAGTCTCACTCTTCTTCCAATTCACCATTGGCTTTGGCCTCGCGCTCTACTTGCGTACCAAGTTTCGCTTCTCTGGCATTTACCAAGGAATTATCTTCATCCCATGGGCACTTTCAGGATTTCTTATGGGATTGGTCTGGAAGTGGATCTTTGATGACAACCTAGGCGTTCTTAACGACATGATGCTCAAGTCTGGAATTATTGATGTTCCCATTCCTTGGCTTTCAAATGCCAACTGGGCAATGGCAGCTGTGATCATTGCAAATATTTGGTATGGCGTGACCTTCTTCGTCATCATGATTCTGGCAGCGCTCCAAGGTGTTCCGAAAGAGATGCTTGAGGCAGCCGATCTTGATGGATGCGGAAAGACTAAAACTCTGTTCTTGGTCATCATTCCCTACATCCGCCAGACCTTGATTCTTATCGTACTTCTGAGAGTCATTTGGATTACCAATTTCCCAGACATCATCTTTGGTATGACAAGTGGTGGTCCAAATCAGCAGACACACATTCTCTCATCGTGGCTTGTCCAAAAGATTACCTACGATCAGGACTGGGGGAGTGGTTCTGCACTCGGTCTTCTCATTCTCAGCGTTCTCTTGATTTTTTCAGTTTTCTATCTCTTGGCAACACGCCTCGAAAAAGAGTCGGAGGAGTCATAAATGTTGAAGGCACTCGGTAAGGGTACAAAATTCACTGTTCTTGGACTCTGGTTCATATTTACCATTTTTCCTCTCTACTGGATGGCACTTACTTCAATTCGCCCAGTCAGAGAAGTAACACAGAAAATCTATTACCCTAAATCAAATTCAACTCTCGATAGCTACCGAACTCTCTTTAGCCAATACGCTTTCGGTACATATCTACGTAACAGCTTATTGGTGGCACTTGCAGCTGCTGCATTTGTAATCTTTGTGGGCCTTCTTGGTGCATATGCTCTTGCACGATATAAATTCAAGGGTAAGTCACAAATCATGCTCGTCTTCCTTGTAACTCAAATGATTCCAGCGCTCATTGCACTAGCTCCTCTCTACCTCTTGCTGAGCAAAGTGGGGCTACTCAATAGTTTGATTGGACTCACCCTGTGTTACGTAGGTGGCATGGTTCCATTTGCCACAATCATGCTCCGAGGCTTCTTACAGCGCATTCCTCCAGAGCTTGATGAAGCAGCGATGATCGATGGATGTAATCGCTTCACCGCACTCTTTAGAGTTGTATTCCCCGTCGCACTTCCTGGCATTGCAGCAACCTTTATCTTCGCCTTTGTGCAGTGCTGGAACGAACTCTTCTTGGCAATGATTCTTATTGACTCAGATGGGAATAAGACCTTCCCTGTTGCGATGCGTTCATTTATCGGCGCCTACTACATCGAATGGGGCGGTCTAGCCGCATCGGTCATGATCGGAATCATCCCAACTGTCCTTATCTTCGCACTGATGTCCAAATTTATGATCTCAGGGTTGACTGCCGGAATCGTGAAGGGATAACTGTGGAGTTTGATCTTCAAGAGTATAAAAGCGCCTGGAAATTAGATGAGAGCGTTCGCCACTGTAATCACGGCTCCTTCGGTGCTGTGCCAACTGTGGTTCAAGAAATTCAAAAGAAGATTCAAGATCGAGTGCAACTTAACCCAGTGAAGTTCTTTGCTCGCCATGCAATGGTTGAGGTGCAGGAGGCGCGAGCAAAGATTGCGACCTTCCTCAATCAAAAGCCAGAACAGATTGCGCTGGTGCGAAATACCACTGAGGCAGCAAGCACCACGATGAGAGGATTTCCTTTCAAAGCTGGTGATGAGGCGATAGTCCTTGACCACGAATATGGCGCTGTAATTTATGCAGTCCAGCGCGCAGTTGAGGCTGCAGGTGGCACGCTCATCACCGTTGTCATTCCACGTCTTGCTACAGATGAAGAAGTCATTGCAATCGTCAAAGCATCCTTTACGCCACGTACTCGCCTCTTTGTTGTCGATCACGTGACTTCAGCAACTGCTCGCACATTCCCAATCCAAGCGCTCAGTGATGTATGTCGAGAAAAGGGGATAGCTATTGCAATCGATGCATCCCATACTCCAGGTAACTTTGATTTAGATCTAGATAAGCTCGATGCTGATTTCTGGTTTGGCAATCTTCATAAATGGGCATCAGCGCCGCTAGGTTGCGGTGTCTATCGCGTTGCAGAACGCTGGCAAGAGAGAATGAGACCACTTATAGTCTCGTGGCAAGATCATGAGCTCTATCCACTGCAATGGGACATGTTGGGAACTGTTGATTTAAGTCCATGGCTTGCAGCACCTTCTGCCATTGAATTTTATGAAAAAATTGGATGGAAGAGAGTGCGTGCTGCAAATATTGCACGCATGAGATATGGCCGAGATTTAGTGATGACAGAGCTCGGAGTTGGTAGCGATGAACTACGCGAGGAAGAGCTGCCCCTTGGAGTAATACGCCTGCATAAGATGGATGGTGGGCGTGATGGATGTATTGCGCTGCAACGTAAGTTTGCTGAGATTCACAAGATAGAGGTACCGATCACGACTGCATGCGACCAATACTTCATGCGCGTATCCGGCCAGCTCTATAACACTCCGGCAGATTATGAGGCCCTGGCAATTGCGGTGCGTGCGGAGTTTAAATAACCATGGGCATATCTGAAAAGGATTGCGCGATACTGGAGGAGATTCAATCTCGCGCCTTATGGCTTGCGGTTCGAATGATCGATCATGCAAACCATGACAGAGTAAATAACGATGGAATCAAAGTGGGCGGACATCAAGCTTCAAGTGCTTCCATGTCATCAATTCTGACTTCGCTCTATATGTATCACCTCAATGCGCATGATCGTGTGAGCGTTAAGCCCCATTCATCTCCCTTCTTTCACTCCATCCAATACCTGCTAGGAAATCTTGATAAGAAGTATTTGACGATGTTAAGAAGCGCTGGTGGATTACAGAGCTATCCATCTAGAACGAAAGATCCTGATGTTGTTGATTTCTCTACAGGTTCAGTGGGATTAGGCGCTGCAGCCCCGCTCTTTGCAGGAGTTACTAGGCGCTATGTGGATGCTCACTTTGGCGCAAGACCGGCCTCTCGCTTTATTGCTCTCATAGGTGATGCAGAACTCGATGAAGGCAATATCTGGGAGGCAGTTGCAGATCCTGCAACCGATGGACTTGGCAATGTGATGTGGGTCGTTGACTTCAATCGTCAATCTTTAGACCGAGTAATTCCAGGTATCCGTATCGCACAATGGCGTGCCCAATTTGAAGCTGCTGGGTGGCATGTGGCTGAGGTGAAGTATGGCTCAAAGCTCAAGAAAGCATTCTCAGCTAGTGGCAGTGAGCCATTTAAGAAATGGTTTGATGACATTCCTAATGAGCAGTATCAATCACTCTATGGGCAAAAGCTCGAAGATCTGAGGGCTCGTTTTCTAGACGGTGCACCCACCGGAGTTGCTGAGCACCTAAAGAAGTATTCCGATACTGAACTATTTGAAATTCTGAGCGATCTTGGTGGTCACAATATCGAGTCACTCGTTGAGACATTTGAATCATGTGATGCAGTTACTGACCGCCCTAGCGTTGTTTTTGCTTACACAGTAAAGGGTTGGGGCCTTCCTATGGCTGGAGACCCACGTAATCACTCAGCGCAGATGTCTACTGAGCAAATCGATGTCATGCGCAGCGCTATGGGTTTGAGCTTAGATAATGAATGGGATGGCTTTGATCTAGATACCGCTGCAGGTACTTTTCTTGCAAAACGTAATGCAGCGCTGAAACGTGCCAGCTCATCAAAGGAGATCAGTGCAGTAATACCAACGACGACTAATCCAAAGAGCACGGGAATGATTTCAACCCAAGAGGTATTTGGACGCGTATTAACTGAGATTAGTCGCGATGAAGCTATCAGGCCATATCTTGTAACAACTGCTCCGGATGTTGCCACCTCGACAAACCTTGGTGGATTTATTAATAGGACTGGAGTATTTCATCCGCAAGAGTTACGCCGATGGAATGAAGATCCTGTTCTCAAATGGGCAGAAGGCCCTACGGGCCAACATATTGAGCTAGGTATCAGTGAGATGAATCTATTCATGCTCCTTGGCATGCTCGGCCTCTCTCATGATCACTCAGATCAACCACTTATTCCTATCGGTACTGTCTATGACCCATTTGTTCTTCGTGGTCTTGATGCATTTATCTATAGCGTCTATTCAGGTGCAAAATTTATTATTGCAGGCACTCCATCAGGTGTGACACTTGCACCAGAAGGTGGAGCCCACCAATCAACAATTACACCTTCGGTTGGTATGGAGCTACCGGGAGTAGTTTTGATGGAACCTGCCTATGCGCAGGCGCTCGATTGGATGCTCTGTGATGCCATTGCACATGTTGCCGGCAATAAGAGTGATACAACTCCAGATCTGCGCCCCAGTGAACTTGCTTTCTATTTCCGTCTCACCACACGCCCTATTGATCAAACTCCATTTACACAAGCGCGAGAGCGATTAGGAGATGCTCTCCTTCGCACCCAAGTTCTTGCAGGCGCTTATCGCATAGTCGATGGTCGCAATACTCCTGGAGTATCACTTGAAGATTCACAAGCTCCCGTAGTACATCTGGTTGCAACTGGTGCTGTGATGCCTGAAGTATTACTTGCGGCCCAAGAACTTGCTCAAGAGGGGGTTATTGCCCACGTTGTTGAAGTAACTTCACCTGGACGCCTCTATGGAAGCTGGCAGCGCACTCTCAAGCAAGGAATTCGCACAGCGAGCACACCATCTTTTCCTGGTGCGCTACGTCCGATCTTTACTGAGCGTGCACCAATTGTTTCAGTTCATGATGGCGCATCGCATGCAATGTCATGGCTTGGTTCAGCACTGGGAATGCCACAGGTAGCAATGGGCGTTGACACCTTTGGTCAATCAGGAACGATTGCTGACCTTTATCGAATCCATGATCTTGATAGTGGATCCATCGTCAATGGCGCACTAGCTGCGCTAAGTTTGAATGTGTAGCAATTTCTCACCATGGAGCTAGAAGTTTCACACCTGAAGAATCCAATCATCCCCTCGCGCGGTGTCTGCGATCCTCATATACATCTCTTTGACGGACGGGCCTATCTCTATGCATCCCATGATTTCTCTCGCGATAACACCTTATGGCGCATGCAAGATTGGCAGATTTGGTCAACAGCTAATTTAGTTGATTGGAAATTGGAATCAACTCTTCGCCCAGAAGATCTCTATATGGGGCCTTCCGAGCAATGCTGGGCAGTCGATGCTGCCACCAGGAATGGGAAGTATTTCCTCTACTTCTCAGATGGCAATCAAAGAACAGGTGTTGCAACTTCAGATTCACCGGGTGGTCCATTCATCGATGCTCTCGGCAAGCCACTTTTGGATGGAACGCTGACAACAACTACCGAGTATGACCCTGCAGTATTTATCGATAGTGATGGTTCTGCCCACATCTTATTTGGTGGGCCTTCGTGGGCATACGGTGAAGGCGCTGGCTATTTCATGGCCGAGCTAGGTGATGACATGATTTCCATAAAGGGTGAAGCAAAACGCATTGAAGTAGGTCACGATGCAGATGACAAAGCATCCCTTCATAAACACAATGGAACGTATTACCTCACCTGGGCATCTTTCTATGCCACATCTAAAAATCTCTATGGCCCATACACATTCCGAGGAAACTTTGGAGCATCTCCTGATCATGGCTCCTTCTTCTCCATGAATAATCAAGATTTCAATGCATTCACAATCTTTGATCCTCACTTTGTCCATCGCGCAAGTGGAATCACCTATATTCATTACAGAGATAATGGAGAGATCGTTACCGATGGCCTCATAGTTGAAATGGGTGTTGGTCAATACGATGCGCAATGGAACAAAATTGAGGCTGAGTGGTTTATGGCAGCACACAACTGCTCGAAGAAGGAAAATCCTCGGTTAAGTTTTGACGTTTCCAATATCAAGGATGGCTCTTATCTTTACTATCCGAAGGTTAGGAATATTCCTAAGAATGCTCTGATTCACTTCTATGCATCTCCAACAGTTGATACGACAATTGAAATCCACTCACAATCAGTTGATGGTCCATTACTTGGAACGTGTCTTCTTGAGCCAGGTTTTCTTGCTTGGAAAGGTTATCGATCATTTTCAACTCGCCTCAATATCAGTGGGGGAGAAGAGGATATTTATCTAGTCTTTAGAGGTGAGGGTGAGTCACTTGTTAATCTTGATTGGTTCTCCTTTGCAAAAGAGTAATCAAGTCACAGTAGCTATGAGAAAGGAGATATAACTAAAATTTCTCTTGCATATAGAGAGAAGGAAGTTATACTTAACTCATGTCCACTACATCTGCTGGAGCTAGATTTCGTAAAGCTTTAGCTGATGAGAACCCTCTTCAAATAGTTGGAACAATCAGCGCTAATCACGCGCTCCTTGCACAACGCGCAGGCTACAAGGCAATTTATCTCTCAGGTGGTGGAGTAGCAGCCGGTTCTCTCGGTATCCCAGATTTAGGAATTACGACTCTAGAAGATGTTCTGACAGATGTACGCCGCATTACCAATGTTTGTGAGCTCCCACTCTTGGTCGATGCTGATACAGGATTTGGCGCCTCAGCTCATAACATTGCTCGCACAGTCAAAGATTTGATTAAGGCAGGGGCTGCTGCCATGCATATCGAAGATCAAGTGGGGACTAAACGTTGTGGGCATCGCCCCAATAAAGAGGTTGTCTCTCAAGCAGAGATGGTCGATCGCATTAAGGCTGCCGTAGATGCGCGCACAGATGAGAACTTTGCAATCATGGCTCGGACAGATGCGATCGCTATCGAAGGAATAGATGCTGCCCTCGAGCGCGTGCACGCCTATATAGAGGCAGGTGCTGATCTGATCTTCCCTGAAGCAATTACTACTCTTGAAGATTTTAAGAAGTTCAGTCAGGCTACTTCGAAGCCAATTCTGGCCAACATCACCGAGTTTGGCATGACGCCACTTTTTACACGCGATGAGTTAGCTGCAAGTGGCGTGAAAATGATTTTGTATCCACTCTCTGCATTTAGAGCGATGAATAAGGCTGCCGAAAATGTCTATGAGGCAATACGTCGCGATGGAACTCAAGCTGGAGTATTGGAGACCATGCAGACTCGTGAAGAGCTCTATCAAAGCATTGACTACTACAAGTACGAAGAACGCCTAGATAAACTCCAGAAAGATAAGTAGAACTCCGCCAAGAAGTAAAGGGTGAGCACTATGGTCGATTTTAAGCCGAAGAAATCTGTCGCACTCTCTGGCGTTGTAGCGGGCAATACAGCGCTCTGTAGCGTGGGTAAGAGCGGCAATGATCTTCATTACCGAGGTTTTGATATTGCAGATCTTGCAGCTCACTGTGAATTTGAAGAGGTAGCGCACCTATTGATTCATGGGACTCTGCCATCACGGTCAGAACTTGCCTCCTATAAAGCTAAATTGAAGAGTCTTCGAAGTTTGGCGCCATCGGTGAAGAATATTCTTGAGCAAATCCCTGCAACTGCCAATCCTATGGATGTTATGCGCACAGGAGTCTCAGCACTTGGTTGCGTAGCACCTGAATCACTTGATCACAATGAGGTGCAGGCAAAAGAGGTCACCGATACTTTGATTGCATCATTGGGATCAATACTCATTTATTGGTATCACTTTGCCAATAGCGGCATACGCATCGAAGTAGAGACTGATGATGATTCCATTGGAGGACATTTCCTTCATATGCTCCATGGCCAGGCGCCAAGTAAGCTCTGGATAGATTCGATGCATGCGTCCCTTATTCTCTATGCCGAACATGAATTTAATGCCTCAACATTTGCAGGTCGTGTTATCGCAGGAACTAATTCTGATATCTACTCTGCAATTACAGGTGCGATCGGTGCTCTACGTGGACCTAAGCATGGCGGTGCCAATGAGGTAGCACTTGAGATTCAAGAGCGATATAGCAATCCAGATCAAGCTGAGGCAGATATCAGAGCTCGCGTTGCCAATAAAGAGGTCGTCATTGGTTTTGGACACCCTGTCTATACAGTCTCTGATCCACGTAATGAGATCATTAATAAGATTGCTAAGGAGCTATCCCAAGACCAAGGCAGCACAGAGCTCTATGACATCGCATCAAGGATTGAATCTGTGATGTGGGAGATTAAGAATATGTTCCCCAATCTTGATTGGTTCTCAGCTGTTGCCTATAACCAGATGAAGATACCTACTGAGTTATTTACACCTATCTTTGTCATCTCCCGCACAACTGGGTGGGCAGCACATGTGATTGAACAGCGCATAGATAACAAAATCATTAGACCCAGCGCCAATTACACAGGCCCTGAAGATCTCACCTTTATCCCGATAGAGAAACGGTAATCCACATGTCATCACATATCGTTCAATCAAATCTCGCCTACGATAAAGAGATCATCGATATTGTGGATTATGTAATCAATTTCAAGGTGACATCCGATGTGGCATATGAGACTGCATGGAACTGCTTTATGGACACACTGGGCTGTGGGTTAGAGGCTTTGGAGTACGAAGCCTGCACAAAGTTACTGGGACCTGTCGCACCTGGAGTCAGCGTTAAAAATGGAGTGAAAGTTCCAGGCACCAGCTATGAACTCGATCCCGTGCAAGGGGCTTTTAACATCGGGGCGATGATTCGCTGGTTAGATTTTAACGACACCTGGCTTGCCGCCGAGTGGGGACACCCATCAGATAACTTGGGTGGCATTCTGGCAACTGCAGATTGGCTCTGCCGCACAACGGATAAGAAATTTACAATTCGCGACGTTCTCACAGCGATGATTAAGGCGCATGAGATTCAAGGGTGTATTGCACTTGAAAATTCATTTAATAAGGTCGGCATCGATCACGTTATTCTTGTGAAGGTCGCATCGACAGCAGTTGTAGCTCAGATGATGGGGCTAACCCGAGATCAAATTCTTGCAGCCGTCTCACTTGCCTGGGTTGATGGTCAATCACTGCGCACATATCGCCACTTTCCTAATGCAGGCTCTAGAAAGTCATGGGCTGCAGGCGATGCCACATCCCGCGCTGTGCGCTTAGCTCTGATCGCATCTACCGGTGAGATGGGCTATCCAACAGCTCTTACTGCAAAGATTTGGGGCTTCTACGATTCATCTTTCCGCGGTAACCACTTCACCTTCCAGCGTGAATACGGGACATATGTCATGGAAAATATCCTCTTTAAGATTTCCTTCCCTGCAGAGTTTCACTCACAGACTGCAGTCGAAGCTGCCATGACACTTCACCGAGCGATGGTTGCAGCCGGTAAGAGCGCGGCTGATATTAAAAAGGTGACTATCCGTACTCATGAAGCATGTATCCGTATTATCGATAAGAAGGGGCCCTTAAATAATCCTGCAGATCGCGATCACTGCATTCAATATATGGTCGCAGTACCTCTGATCTTTGGCCGCCTGACTGCCCGTGATTATGAAGAAGATATTGCAGCAGATCCTCGCATTGACCTACTTCGCGAGAAGATAATCTGCGTTGAAGATTCACAATACTCAGCTGATTATCACGACCCCCAAAAACGCTCTATTGCCAATGCCATCACTATTGAATTCAATGATGGAAGCATCCTTGGGGAGGAGGCAGTTGAATATCCAATAGGCCATGCGCGCAGGCGCGTAGAGGGCATCCCTCTTCTTGTGGAGAAGTTTAAAGTCAACCTTGCTCGCATTTACGGCAAGGAGCAGCAAGATCAAATCCTTGCCCTCTCACTGGATTACGAGAAGTTAGCAAAGACATCTGTCAGTGACTATATGGATCTCTTAGCTAAGCGCTGATACTCCCAACTTCTTTGTACTACCGATAAAGCTTGCCTGAAAGGGAAGCAGAGGCATGATGCAGGCGTTAAAGGCGTGATAGACATCAGGCTTTCCAGACCATGTCATTGTTGTGACCTCTTGGGCTGCATTTAACTCGTGATGCCATGAACCAAATTTCTTATCGATGACATGGTCTTGAATATACTGCCACCAGGTGTAGTAATCATCTAAGTATTGATCTTCTCCTGTGATTTTCCAGAGAGTAAAAGCAGCCATAAGAGCTTCAGCTGCTACCCATTGCATTCGAGAAGTTACAACCGGCTTCTTCTCCCAATCAATTGTGTAGACAAAGCCAGGAGATCCATCGGCAGCCCATCCATATCTCTTGCCGATCTCATAGATGGCACGAGCGCTTTCAAGTACCCATGTGCGCCCCTGTTGCTCCTTGGGCATTGTCAGATCTATTTGGAGTGCAAGACGAGACCATTCAAAGAGGTGTCCAATGGTGATGCCATAGGGGCGAAAGGGATCTGCTGGATTATCACTATTAAAATTGGCAAGCACATTCCACTTCACATCAAAGTGCTCAGGCAACATCCACTCACAGTCACGAGCCAATCCATCTAGTGCTCGCTGGGCTATCGCATAGGCACGATCTCTAAAAACACTTTGACCAGTAGCCTCAAAGGCAGCTGTCAGCGCCTCAACGGCATGCATATTCGGGTTAATTCCTCTATAGGAATCTAGGGATGAGAAATCCTGGCTCCAATCATTTCTCATCATCGAAAACTCTGGCTCCCAGAAGTACTTCTCAATTATTGCCTGCGCCTCATCAAATAACTCTTGAGCGCCTTGCACACCGAGTTCTATCGCTGTCGTGGCCCCAAGGAGTACAAACATGTGGTCATAGGCAAGTTTTCTATCGCTGACGACTGCGCCATCAGCGCTGACAGCGCTGTAGAAGCCGCCGTTCTTCCTATCTCTAAAGAGGTTACTCAGAGATTGCACACCATGCACAACGAGTTCTGTGCAATCTGCCAAACCCATCTGATGGCTTAAACCGAAGACTTGAATCTTTCTTGCCTGCATATAACACTCAAGTGGTTTAGATGAATCTACTTTTCCATCTGCGGTGAGATAGCCAAACCCACCGGTATCAATGACCGAGCCACGTGCAAAGTTAAGTAGGGAGTGAGCCTCCTTCAGGAGAAACTCCTTGTGTTCTGCACTGATAGTTGCCATCCCGTTACGATACTATCGAATAACATGAAAAGCCTGACTCGCGATAGCGCACTTATCCGTGCGACTTCGCTTCAAGAGAGATCTCCTCGATTCATCTTAGGAATCGTTGGTAAGCCTGGCGTTGGAAAATCCACCTTTACCGATTACTTACGTGAGCGCCTTTCACAGGAGTTAGTAGCCATTCTTCCTATGGATGGCTTTCATATGAGTAATGAAGAGTTAATTGAGCTCGGCCGTCGTGAGCGTAAGGGATCCCTGGACACCTTTGATGTTGATAGCTTTATTCAGACACTTGCACAGGTCAAGAAGTGCGAAGGTGATGTCAGATTTCCAATTTTCAAGCGAGAGATTGAGGCATCGATTGCTGATGCAGGGGTAATCCCAGCTGCGGCACAGTTAGTTATTGTTGAAGGCAATTACCTGCTCCATACCGAATCTGGTTGGGAAGATGTGGCTAGTTACCTAGATGAGACGTGGTATCTAACGGTAGATGATCAGCTACGTATGCAGAGATTAATTGCTAGGCATATCGCATTTGGTAAGCCTGCCCAGGTTGCTAAGGATTGGTCTGAAGGCACAGATGAAGCAAATGCCCGCATAATCCAAGAATCTGAAAGCAAGGCGGACTTCGTCGTCACCTTAAGTTAAGACAGAATCTTTGAGAGGGCTTCTTCTAAGGCCCTGCTATAGAATTTGAGCAAATCCTTCTGGAAAGCGTGTTCATTAATGCCAGATAAAAAAGCCACCGTCATCTTCGATGGAGAATGCAGATTCTGCCTCGCATCGCTGAACTGGTTGCGTAGCAACCTTGATATTGATGCACACCCCTTTCAGAGCGCAGATCTTGCAGGCTTTCACCTCACACGAGCACAGTGTGAGAGAGAGGTCATCGCACTCATCGATGGCACGGTCTATGGCGGGGCGCAAGCGGTAGCGCAATTACTTGCTCTGCGTGGCAATCGAGGCCTCTCTCGATGTGTGAGGGCATCAGGAAAGCTCGGTGATGTGGGCTATCACTGGGTTGCAACGCATCGAAATTCACTACCGGTAAAGGCACTTACTGTTCTCCTTGAGCGAGCAGTGCGTTAACGAGCGCTGCCACCTGCCCCGGGCATAAGATTTGCATCTACCTACCTAGAAAAGAGATATCTCATGGGCGCTTGCCAATGTGGTTACACAACAGATCCTGAGAAGAATTGCAACGGAACACATAAGGTCGTTGCGGCAGTTAAAGCTGATATCGCTGAGAAGCTAGAGGCAAATGGTTTTCCTCACGCATCAGAGTTTGTAAAGAATAACTAAAGAGCTTTTCTCTCATTCATCATAGGAGTGAGCCTTGCGCCCACCACCATCGCAGCTCCTATGAGTACGAGGTTCTTCACGATGTACTGACCTTCCAGAGTGAGATCAAAGATATTGCTCTGAAAACATACCTCGGGAAGAAGTATGAGTGGCAAGAATGTTCCCGGCATCTGTAGGGCAAGTAGTGCAAGGCCCACGCGGATAAATGAGGGAACGAGAAGGCAGATTCCAATGAGCGCCTCCCAGATTCCCAAGATGGGGATGAAGATATCTGGGTTAAACCAGTAGACAGTCTTTGTGATGAGCTCATTTGCTGGACTATCACCGGCGACCTTTAAGAGGCCAAACCAGATGAAGATAACTCCGAGTGAGATTTGAAGGGCAGGCATGCTCACCTTATTTAGAAATCTAATCAGGGTGAGATCAAACTTCTTCACATCACCGAAGACAGGAATATTCATCACCACAACTCCATTCTCAACTACCGATAATTTTACTAGCCATTATCT